>Ga0308161_1001376_pt1 | contig 29689 bp, 33 predicted proteins | sample PhyFR2_FD_201034 | JGI IMG/M metagenome (GOLD analysis project Ga0308161, IMG submission 201034) | Phyllosphere microbial communities from UC Gill Tract Community Farm, Albany, California, United States - DLSLF.R2 | ecosystem: Host-associated > Plants > Phyllosphere > Unclassified | place: USA...
GCCGGTCGTACGCGGGTCCGTCCGCACCGAGCGCGGTGCTGGTGCGCTCGAGATCGCGGTAGGCGACCGCGGCGCGACCGCCGTCGAGCGGCTGCGCGAACGACACCTCCGGCGTGATGAACTCGACCCTGCCGGCCAGCCCGAACTCGCGGAAGAACCGCGACTCGAAGGCCATCGGATGCACCGCCGAGCACACGTCGTGATGGAACCCCGGCAGCGTCAGTTCGCGCGTGCTGGCGCCGCCGCCGGCCTGATTCGCGCGCTCGTAGACGCGCACGCGCAGACCTGCGCGGGCGAGCGTCACGGCGGCGGCGAGGCCGTTCGGGCCGGCGCCGACGACGATCGCGTCCAGCCCGGCGTCACCAGAGAGCATGTTCACGGTGCAGGGATCTCCGATTCGTCGGCGGGAATCGCGGAGGGCGTCACCGGCTCACCTGCACGCCGTGATGAGCGCCCCTCGGCGAGGAAGGCGAGCCGGCGCAGGGTCTCGGCATTGCGCCACTGCAGCATGATGTCCATGATCGCGCGTGGCACGTATCTCGCGGGACCCGCGATCGCTTCCTCCTGCATGCGCACGATCGTATGGGACCCGCGGGGTTTGACGTGCAGCGTGACCCGGGCCTCACCGAGTGGCCAGCCTGTCGCGCGCATCACCATGGCTCGCGGAGAGTCGAACTCCTCCGCCACGGTCTCGTCGTTGATGAGCATCGGCCACACCCCAACGGAGTGGTGCAGACGCGCACCGGGTCGCGGCCAGTTCTCATCCACGTCCCGCATGCGGGATGCCCCGACCACCCACGACGGATACAGCCAGCCGTCGGCCAGCACCTCGAACACGTCCTCCGGTGTGCAGTGCATCACCCTCGCATTGCGGGCCATCTCGCATCTCCTCGTCTCGTCGCCGATGCCGGTCGCCCTGAACGTAATCGCCGCCGTCGCCGGTCGACAGCGGGTTGCGCACTCGAGCGCCGTATGGCACGTGGCCTGCCGCCGCCGGATGCCCCCGCCTCGGACCATGATTCAGAGCGTCGGCGTTGCGATGTCCATGCCGATGCAGGTCGCGATCGTCAGCAGCACGACCGCGCCGATGCCGATCACGGGCGCCCGCCAGGTCGGCTTCCTGCACAGCCAGAGCCAGACGACAGCGACGGCTGCCGCGATGAGAAGCAGGAGGCTTCCCCAGAGCTGCGTCCGATGCGAGGCATCCGCGAGCGCGTAGTCGCAGCGGTCGCCGCAGCCTGCGATGCTGAGCGCCTGCAGTATGAACACGTAGAGCGACACCCACGAGGCAGCGGCCTGGAGGAGCAGCAGCGCGACGCCCATGACGAGATCCATCAGGTCCCTTCGGGGCTGTGACTCCTCGGTGCGTGGCGGTCGCGTCACATGCATCTGCCGTTCCCCTCGCCGGATCCGGGTTTCGTCAGAGCTTATCCGCCGGGTGGATTGACTCCGGGAGTAGCATCGGGGGATGCCAGCGGATGCCTCGCATCGCGAACTCGCGGAACGCCTGCGGTCGCAGGCGCGCTCAGACGGCGCGGGTGCGCCGGGGGTGAACGCGGGCGCGGTGGATGCCGGCGCCGGCCAGCCGGACGTCCTGACCGAACCCTTCCGGACGCTCGCTGAGCAGGTCGGGCGCGCGTCTTTCCGCGTCACGGATGCCCAGGTGGACGCCGTGCGTGACGCGGCAGGCTCGGAGAAGGCCGCCTTCGAGATCGTGATGGCGGCGAGCGTCGGTGCGGGGCTGAGACGGTGGGATGCCGCGATGCGGGCGATCGAGGAGGCGGGCGATGCGGCTCGCTGAGGTCGAGCGCGGCGACACGCTGCGGCATCGGCTTCTCATCCGGATGATCTCGCGCTTCGCGGGTTATCGGCTTCCGGATGCCGCCCGCGTCGCCTTCTACGACCGCGACTTCGCGGGGCGGGCACTGGGGGAATGGACCAACCGCGCGATGCGCGGACGCAGCGCCTGGTCGGTGTCGGAACGGGAACTGATGGCGGCGACCGTCGCGACGTGGAACGAGTGCCCGTTCTGCGTCGGCGCGCACCGTGCTGTCGCGGTGCTCGGCATGGACGACGCCGTCGCGGCGGCGGTGCTCGAGGACTACCGGACGGCGCCGATCAGCGACCGGCTGCGCGCCGCGCTGGCCTTTCTGGACCGGATGACGAACAACCCCGACGATCTCGGTGGTGACGATGTGCGGGTCGCGTTGGACGCGGGGCTGAGCGTGGACGATCTGCGCGATGCGGCTGCGGTCGGGGCTGTCTTCAACATCATCACCCGCAACGCCAACGCACTGGACTTCGAGATCCCGTCACCGGGTGACTTCGCCCGTGCGGCGACGATGCTCCTCCGCCGCGGGTACGGCTGACCGCGAGTCGCTGACGCAAGACGCGCGAGGACGCCGCTCAGTCGCGCGAACTCGCGTTCACGCTGCCGGAGCGCTCTTGCCCGCTCAGTCGCGCGATGGCGGCCATCATGCGCTCGGTGATCTCGCGACGAGCCCTGCCGTCGGGCATCCCCGCGAGATCGGTGAGGTCGAGCGGTTCGCCGAAGCGCACTTCGAGGCGCGGTCTGCCGGGCAGCAGATGGCTCAGCGGTCTGACGGAGCCGGTCCCGATCAGCCCGACGGGCACGACTGCGGCTCCCGTGTCGCGCGCCATCCACGCCGCCCCGCCGTGACCCTCGTGAAGCTTCCCGTCGCGCGACCGCGTCCCCTCCGGGAACACGGCGAACACGCTCCCGGCCCGCAGGATGCTGCTCCCCGCGTCGAGCGCGGCACGCGCGTCCCGACCGGTCGTGCGATGCACCGGGACGCCCCCGATCGAACCGAAGAACCAGCGCTTGAAGCGTCCGAGCACCCCGGAACCCGCGAAGTACGACGCCTTGATCAGGAACTGCACGGGGCGGATGGCGGAGGTCGGGATGATGACGGTGTCGAGGGACGACAGATGGTTGCTCACCAGCAGCACGGGGCCGTGATCGGGCACGTTCGTCCGCCCGACGATGCGCGGACGGTACATCACCCAGAACAGCGGCCTGAGGATCGCCCGTCCGAGGAAGTAGACGGCACCGGCGCGCGCGGCGGGATTCGGGCTCGGCGGAGCGGATGCTGTCACCTCGCCACCCTATCCGTCCGTGGATGCTGAATGCAGCGGAGGGGGCGGTGTGCGGATGCGCATCGTCGATCGACAAGTGAAAGGCGGATGCCGTCCCCAGCATTCGGCATCCGCGTCGTGCATCCTCTCCCCAGCGGATGCACGATGCGCTGAAACTACACCCGCGCGCATCCTCCGAACAGAGCCGCTGCGGAACTTCCGTGATCTCACGGATGGTCCCTGCCCGCGGGCGGGACGACCCTGGCAGCGTGCACATCGACATCTGGCTGGATGGCGCCGACCCTCCCGAGGGGCGGGTCGGCGACTCCGCGCTCGAACTGCGCTTCAGCGGTTGGATCGATCTGATGGCGTCATTGACCCGCCTGGTCGAGCCGATGCGCGAAGCGGATGGCCAGCTCGGTCCGCGAGCGCAGGCCGAGCTTGGCGAGGATGTTTGACACGTGCGTCTCGACAGTGCGCCGCGAGACGAACAGGCTCTGCGCGATCTCGAGATTCGTCTCGCCAGTGGCCACGTGACCGGCGATCCGCTCCTCGGTTCGGGTCAACGACTCCCAGCCGGATGCAGGTCGCGACCGCGCCGGCAGCGCCACCGGTACCCCCGCCTGCCGGAAGGATGCCCGGGCGCGTGCCGCCCCGTGATCGGCGCCGACCTCGGTGTAGGCGTGCAGCGCCGCCTCCGCGAGCGACCTGTCACGCGCGACGCGGGCGATCCCCCCGGTGGCGATCAGGTGCATCGGGTCGGCGTCGTCGCTGTGGGTGAGCACCCGCCCCCACAGCTCCACGGCGATGCCCGGGGCCGATGCGGTGGTGCGCTCGGCGAGCCGCAGCATCCACGCCAGATCCGTGCGGGCCGTGGATGCACGCAGCAGGTGCTCGGCGACGGTGGCCGCGGGCACGCCGGCGGCATCCAGCTTCAGAGCAACATCGCGGTGCAGCTCGGCGCGCACCGAGTGCGGCAGGTCGTGCAGCAGCACCTCCTGGATGAGCTGATGCCGGAACCCGAGGGCATCCTCGTCGATCTCGGTGAGGAATCCCGCTGCGAGCGCTTCCCGCAGCAGCGGGAGCAGGTCGCTCATCGGCCGATCAGCCACCAGTCGCAGCTGCGCGGCGGGGAACCGCGCGCCGAGCAGCGCCGCGGTGGACAGCAGTTCGCGCGTGTCGATGCTGAGCCGGCTGAGATGGCGCATCATCACCATGGCGAGTGAGGGGGAGGGGCCCATCGGGCTGATGCGCAGCTCCGCTCGATCCGGACCCACAGCGACGGCGCCGTCGCGCAGCAGCGATCGCACCATCTCGGTGAGGAACAGCGGGTTGCCGCCCGCCGTCGCCGCATAACGCGCGAGGGATTCACCCACTGGGGCTCCCGCGAGGTGCTCGGCGATCGCGATGCAGGCGCTCTCCGGCAGCGGACCGAGCTCGAAGGAGTGCAGCAGGCCGCGCTCGCCCAACTCGTCGAGCAGGTGGTCCAGCGCGGGAACGACTTCGTGGCGGGCCTGCGGCCGCAGCGAGGCCACGATCACCAGAGGCAGCCGCGGCAACCTGCGCGAGAGGCGAGCGAGCAGGCGCAGCGAGGCGCTGTCCGCCCAGTGCAGATCCTCCAGGATCAGCACCGTCGGCTCCCGGGTGGCCGTGTCGATCACCGTCAGCAGCCGTTCGCCTGCGATGCGCTCGTCGTGCTCCGTCGCGACGCGTCGATCCTCGTCTGTGAGCACGGGCCCGAGCGCGTCCAGCAGCAGGCCGTACGTGAGACGTCGATCCATCGCATCCGCCGCGCCGCGCAGCACGTGCCGGTCCGGCGGGGCCTGGGCTGCCGCGGCGTCGATGAGCGTGCTCTTGCCGATGCCGCCCTCGCCGCGCACCAGCAGGAAACGGCCGCTCGTGAGACCGGCGCGGCCGGTCCTGACCAGGTCGGCGAGCTCGGAGTCGCGGCCGAGGAAGAGGGGCTCGGGGGCGGCGTCACGCACGGCTGCGCGCATCGGTGGTACCGCCTCTCTGCCCCAGACAGCCCCCCGGATATCTGGATTCTAGCGAGGGAGGTTACCCGTGTGGCATGAATCTTGCGACGGCGCAGATGCGGCTGCGGCGTTCGCCCCGAGGCTGGTAGGCGAATGGCTGGCCGACCGGCCCGAGCAGCGGCATCGGCGGATGCCCGGGACGATGGTGTTCTCCGACATCTCGGATTCACGCGCATGGCCGAGCGCCTGGCCCGGCGCGGACGCGTCGGCGCACAACTGCTCAGCGACACCCTCGACCTGACCCTCGCGACGGTGCTCGCCCCGCCCTTCCCCCTCACGGTCGACAGAAAGTGCGACGAGAAGGACACTCCGCCCTACGATGAGCGATGATGGCGCGATGGAGCGGCATGGACAGGAGAATTCGTGACTCGCCCACCGACGAGATCCTCCGAGTTCCTGCGCTTCTACCTGCGGTCGGGGTATCCGCTCATGGTGCTGGGAGTCATCGTCGTCGGTCTCCTGAGGGGACTGACCATGATCCAGATCGTCTGGTTCGCGTCCGCCTGTCTCATCCTCAGCATGGTCCTGGCGCACTTCGGTCTGCGCAGGCAGAGGCGCATCGACTCCTACGACGCCCCAGCTCATATGTCGACAGCCGGGCTTCCGGCGTCCGCCGTCATCCCATCGGACCGTCGCGCGAGGCACCGTGGCCTGGCCGTCGCGTGGTGGGGTCTCGTCGTCGTGAGCACCGCAGCGGTCGGCTGGGGGCTGGTCGAGATGGTCTCGAACTCGGCCGACGAATTCAACCTGCGCGACCTCGTAGTGCTCGTCTTGGCCGTGTTGTGGATCGTGGGTGTAGCGACGTTCTTCTGGACTCGCCCGGCGCTTACTCGAGGTGCCCTTCTCGCCGAGAGGAAGCCGGATGCCCGGGTGATGACTGTCCTTGTCGGCGTAATGAACGGAATTGCCTGCGGTTCTGCTCTCAGCACCGCGTGCGGCGTCACCGGGAACTGGTGGCGTGCGCGACTGCCGATGCACACCACGCTGGTCGTCGATCATCGAGGGATCGAATTCTGGCGCGGTTGGATCCGTCCTCGTCAGCAGTACTCCGTCCCGTGGCCACACATTGGCGGGGTTTCTCCGGCGTTCGTCGACGTCGGAGACACCAATGCCGCCGATATGGGCCTGGGGGTCAGCGTGGGTCTCCGGGTCGGAACCGAGGGGTGGCTCGACATCGAATTCCGCCCCACACGCAGCACGTTTTGGATGACCTATCCGTACCGGAAGTCGTCGGTGGTGGAAGCCTTCATCGAGGCGATCGACGAGTTGCGGCCTGCTCGCGATGAACTGTTCCGCGGAGTGAGTCTCAAAGAGTGGAAGGAGATCGTTGATTCAGCGGAGGCCGAAGGCGACCAGGAGAGCGTCGACGAGGTCCTGGCCGACCTGCGAGAGTGGCGCGACTCGCGCAGCGGCCCGTTGCCTGCTGGCGGCGACTGGCTGTCTGGGAGGTTCGCGGACCAGGCCGACTGAGCGTGGCCAGCGTCCGCTGCCGGAGTGCGTTCGACCCGCGAGGCGAGAAGCTTGACCTGACTGCGCACGGGGCGTGTGATGGTCGTGCACGATTCGAAGGGGTCACCATGTCCGCAGATCTCGCCTCCGCCCTGCTCGCCCTGCATCACGGGCCCGGCTTCGTGATCCCGAACGCCTGGGACGCGGGGTCCGCGCGCATCCTCGCGCAGGCTGGCTTTCCGGCGATCGCGACCACCAGCGCCGGGATCGCGTGGTCGTACGGGCTGACCGACGGTGGTGGGACCGGAGCCGAGCGGATGCTGCAGCGCATCGCCGAGATCGTCGACGCGGTCGACGTGCCCGTCACCGCCGATCTCGAAGACGGCTACGGCTCGAACCCGGCGGAGGTGGCGGTCACGATCGGTCGTGCTCTCGAGGCCGGGGCGGTCGGCGCCAACCTGGAGGATGCCGCGGACGGCCGCCTGTTCGACGCGGGTCTGGCGGCCGAGAAGATCGCCGCCGCGCGGGAAGCGGCTCCTCGGGGCACGTTCGTGATCAACGCCCGCACCGACGCCTACTTCGCGCCGAACTCGCACGTCGAGGATCCGTTCGCGGAGACCGTGGCTCGCGCACAGCGCTATGTCGATGCCGGTGCCGACTGCGTCTTCGTCCCGGGCGTGGACGACGCCGAGAGCATCCGCCGACTGGCATCCGAGATTCCTGCACCGTTGAACATCGTCGCGGGGCTCGCGCCGACGCTCATCGACGCGCCGACCCTGTTCTCACTGGGAGTCAAGCGGGTGAGCATCGGCGGCGGGCTCGCCCGCGCTGCCCTCGCGTTCGTCGAGCGCGCCGGTCGTGAACTGCGTGAGGCGGGCACCCTCGGGTTCCTCGACGGAGCTCTCCGCTACGCCGAGGTGCAGGAACGGTTCCGCTGAGCTCAGACGGAGGACGCGCGAACGACCAGCCTCGGCGCGATCTCGGTGCGGTGCTCCGGTACCTGCTCGCCGGCGATGGTCTGCAGCAGCATGTCGACCGCGGTCGCGCCCATCTGCTCGTAGGGCTGCCGCACCGTCGTGAGCTGGGGATCGACGAGCAGCGCCGCGCGCTCGTCGTCGAAGCCGGCGACGGCGACATCGTCGGGCACCGCCCGGCCGGAGGCACGCAGGGACCGCAGCACCGGCGCGGCCATCAGATCGGCGGCGCAGAAGATCGCGTCGATCGGCGGTCCGTCAGTGAGGAGCGCGTCGATCTGCGGGAAGGTCGTGACCGTCTCGTCGAAGGGGTCGGCGACGTCGATGATCAGGCGCTCGTCGACGGCGATCCCGGCCGATTCCAGGGCGTCGCGGTAGCCGAGCGCGCGCTCCTCGAGGAAGAGGCCGTCGCCCCACTCCGGGCTCGCGCCGCCGAGGAAGCCGTGCGCGAGGGCGATGGAGCGCCGCCCCTGGGCGATGAGGTGCTCGACCACCAGGCGGGCGCCGTCGCGGTTGGCCGCCGAGATGGTCGGGAACCGCGTGGCACGGCTGGTGTCGTCGATCGCGACGGCGGGCAGGCCGATGCGATCGCACGCCGCACGCACGGCATCCTGATCCGGCACGCTCACCACGATCACGCCCTCGGTGGGGATGTTGGCGAGCCCGTCCACGGTGGCGGTGAGTCCGCCCTCGGCGTCGACGGGGTGCACGAGCAGCTGGTACCCGCGGGCGGTCGCAGTGGCGTGCGCGGCGCGCATCACCGGCTCCCACCATCCCCACCCCGCGTCGGGCACGATCGCGCTGATGGCGTGGAAGCCGCCGGTGCGCAGGGCGCGCGCCGCCACGGACGGGCGATAGCCGAGGCGGGCCGCGATCCCGCGCACGCGCTCCCGGGTGGACTCGCTCACATCGGGGTGGTCTCCGAGCGCGCGTGAGACCGTGGCGATGCCGACTCCGGCGGCCTGGGAGACATCGGCCAGGGTGACCCGTCGCGACATGTCGGCTCCTTCGGCTCTTGACACGGAATCGTCCTTCGACATATCTTATGGTGACGATTCCGGAAACGTTACCGGTAACGTCATCAATACCCGATCATCGCTCAACGACGAGGACCCTATGTCATCTCCCCAGACCGCCGCCGGCACGGCACCCGCTCCCAAGCCGGTCGGCGCTCCCTTCATCGGGCTGTACGCCCTGGCCATGTTCGGCATCTGGATGTCGATCATGCTGCCCGCCTCGGTGACTCTCGCCCTGCGCATCTCGCAGATCGACCCCGAGGGCAAGAACGTCAGCTACTCGATCGCCGCCGGCGTCGGCACGCTCGTCGCGCTCATCGCCAACCCGCTGTTCGGACGACTGAGCGATCGCACCCGCAGCCGCTTCGGGCGTCGCCGCCCGTGGATCGTGGTCGGGCTCGCCGGCACCATCGTCGGCGCGATCATCATCGGCCTGAGCGGCTCGTTCCCGATGCTGCTGCTGGGCTGGATCATCATGCAGGCGTTCGTGAACGCGGCGATCGCCGCGACGCTCGCGATCGTCCCCGACCGCGTGCCGGTGAAGCAGCAGGGCCTGGTCGGCGCGCTCTCCGGCACCGCCTCCTCGGCCGCGGTCCTGGTCGGCGTCTTCTTCGTGCAGTGGTTCCCCACCAACGTGCTCGCCCAGTTCGGACTGCCCGTGCTCGTCGCCGTGCTGTTCGCCGGGCTGCTGGTGGCCATGTTCCGCGACGACGAGCCCGCTCCGGCGGACATCGAGCCCTTCGACTTCAGGGAGTTCTTCGGCAGCTTCTACATCAACCCCCGTACGTCGCCCGACTTCGCGAAGTTCCTTGTCGCGCTGTTCCTGGTGGCATGCGGAATGGGCGTGATCTCCACCTACACGGTGTACCTGCTGCAGGACCGCGTCTCCCCGCCCGAGGCCGAGCTGCCCGGCCTGATCACCCTCGCCTACGTCATCCCCGGCGTCGTCGCGGTGCTCAGCGCCCCGGTCGCGGGCTGGCTCAACGACCGCACCGGCCGTCGCAAGGCCGTGCTCGGTGCCGCCGCCGTGTTCATCGCCGCCGGCATCCTGGTGCTCGCGTTCGCCACCACGGTTCCGATGTTCATGATCGGACTCGTCCTCGTCGCCGGACTCGGCACGGGCATCGCCTACGGCAGCTACATCGGGTTCGCCGTGGCCACCATGAATAACCCCGCCACCGCGGCCCGCGACCTGGGCGTCGTGAACATCGCCCTCTCGCTGCCGTACTCCGTCATGCCGTTCATCGCGCCGTTGCTCCTGGGCATCGGCGGAGGCGGATCGAACTACCCCGCGCTGCTGATCGTCAGCGCCGTGCTCACGCTGCTCGCGTTCGTGCCGATGCTGATGGTGCGCTCCACGCGCTGACCGGCGCACGGCAACCGACCCGACGACCTGAAGGACTGACATGAACGACTACCGCGATCCCGCTCTGCCCATCGAGCGCCGCGTCGACGACCTCCTCGGACGTATGACCGTGGCCGAGAAGGCGGCGATGATGTTCCACCCCTCGACGGCGCCGGCCGGTGACGGCCTGAGCCAGGCGGATGCCGTCGCCGCGGCGGAGCGGTACGCGGGAGAGGTCGGCATCAGCCACTTCAACGTCCTCGGCGGCGAGGACAGCGTCGCCGTGGCCGAGTGGCACAACACCCTGCAGGAGATCGCGGAGGGAACCCGTCTCGGCATCCCGGTCACGCTGTCGACCGATCCCCGGCACGGCTTCCGCAGCAACCTGTTCACGGGACAGGCCATGGACAGCCTGTCGCGCTGGCCCGACTACCCGGGTGTCGCGGCGATCGGCGAGACGGACGCCGCGCGCGTCTTCGGCGACACTATGCGCCAGGAGCTGCTGGCGATGGGCGTGCGGGTGCTGCTCGGTCCGATGGCCGACATCTTCAGCGAGCCGCGGTGGTCGCGCGGTTCGGGCACCTTCGGTGAGGACCCCGAACGCGTCGCCGAGCTCACGGTCGCCTTCATCGAGGCGCTGCGCGGCGGTGGCGAGCTGGGGCCGCACTCGGTCGCGGCGGTCGTGAAGCACTTCCCCGGAGGCGGTCCCCAGCTGCGCGGAGACGACGCGCACGACCCGCGCTACCCCGAGCAGGTGTACCCGGGCGGACAGCAGGAGCTGCACCTGAAGCCGTTCGAGCGCGCGTTCGCCGCGGGCGCGAGCCAGGTGATGACCTACTACGGCAAGCCCGTCGGAACCGAATGGCCCGAGGTGGGCTTCGCGTTCAACGAGCCTGTCGTCCGCGACATCCTGCGCCGGCGCCTCGGGTTCGACGGCATCGTCGTGACCGACTGGAACCTGCTGGAGTCCGAGGACATGGCGGGCATGGAGTTCGGTCCGAACGGTTGGGGGCTCGAGCATCTCACCCCGCTGGAGCGCGCTGCGATCGCGCTCGACGTGGGGGTGGATCAGTTCGGCGGCGACCGCAATGCGGCCCTGATCGAGGAGCTCGTCGACTCCGGGCGCATCTCCGAGTCCCGCATCGACGAGTCGATCCGCCGGCTGCTGCGCGAGAAGTTCCGCCTGGGCGTGTTCGAGAACCGACGGGTCGACACCGCGGCGACCGCGGAGATCTGCGGTTCGCCGGCGTTCACGGCGGCCGGGGTGGAGGCGCAGCGGAAGTCGCTCGTGCTGCTCGCCGATCGCGGCGACCGCATCGCGGACGGGGCGCGCGTGCTGCTCGACGGCGTCGACGCCCGGACCGCGACCGATGCGGGACTTGTTCCCGTCCACGACATCGCCGAAGCGGATGCCGTGGTCGTGCGCCTGGATGCCCCCTTCGAACCAGGGAAGGGATCGCTCGGCGACTTCTTCCGCGGCGGCAGCCTGGAGTTCGATGCGGCCACCGTCGCGAAGATCGCCCGGTACTCGGCCTCGGCGCCGGTCTACCTCTCGGTGTACTTGGAGCGACCGGCCGTGCTCACGTCGATGACCGACAGCTCGACGATGCTCATCGGTGACTTCGGCGCGGCCGACGCCGTCGTGCTGGATGCCTTCCGCGGCATCGCGCCGCTCACCGGCATCCTGCCCTTCGACATCCCGTCGTCGATGGCCGCGGTGGAGGCGTCCCGAGAGGACGTGCCGTTCGACACCGCCGATCCGCTGTTCCGTCACGGATTCGGGCTGCGCAGGGAGAGCCACCCGCGTCGCTGACGCTCGGGGCGGTGCTGTGCCATCCTGATCGGATGACTCTCGCCCGCCTGCACGCCCGTGGCGAGACAGCCGTGCTCGCGTGGCTGGTGCTGTGGCCGCGCGATCGCGCGACGGAGCTCGCCGAGTGACGCTCGAGAAGGTGGAGGCCGAGGTCCGTCCCCGGCCCTGGCGTCCGTGGCGCAGTCCGTGGGCGTGGGGTGCCCTGCTGCTGCTCATCGCGTTGCCGTGGTACCTCTCCGGTGTCGGCCTCGACCTGCTGCCGTACCTGCTCACGCTCGTCGGCGGCTGGACCTTCGGGTTCTCGTTCGTGAACCTCACCCTGCGGATGCCGCAGCAGCGCGGGCTCGTGCTGCACGTGGTGGTCGCCGTGCTGGCCGCCGTCGTCGTGGCCACGGTGATCTTCGGTGACATCATCCCGCCAGCGGGCCTCCCGGACCGGTTCCGGGCGCTGCTCGTGCTGCTGCAGATGGCGGCGATCCCGGCGATCGGCTGGACCTGGCTCGCCCTGATCGGCCGCGTCACGAGCGCCGTGCAGCGACCGCGGGTGGAGAAGATCGTGCCGGGCTTCGGGCGCGAGAACGACGGCTCGATCGTGCGCTTCCCCGCCGTGCGCATGCCCATCCGAGACCTGCGGATCGCCGTGGTCGTCCTCGTCGTCGTGCTCGGTGGAGGCGCCGTCGCCCTGCTGATCGCGTTCGACGCGTTCGTGCTGGGGCCCAAGATGACGGTCATCCTGCTCGGCACGGTGATCGGGCTCCCCGCCTACTACGGACTGATGGCCTACTACCATCGGCGCACGATCCAGGCGTCGGTGTGGTTCGCGCCGGGCAGGATGCGGATCGTCGCGGACGCCGAGCGATTCGAGGTGGACTTCGCCGACATCCGGATGCTGCGCTGGCGCACCGACAGCGAGGAGGCGCGCGTGGAGGTGCGCACGGATGCCGTGGAGCTCTCGCTCATCGCGGGTCTCGCCCGCGTGCCGAAGGGCGCCGCGGCGGCGCTGCCCGGGTTGCCGCGACATGTGCGGCGCTCGCTGGAACTGGCCGGGCTGTCGCCCGGGACCGGGCGTGCGAAGGGGATGACGACCTGGACGCGTCCCGATTCGAGCGCCCCGCCACCTCCCGCGTAGGCTCGACACTCATGGCGACAGGCTCCACGATCCACACGTTCGACGTTCAGCTGGCGGATGTGGACCGCGGTGTCTATGACGACTTCACGCTGCGCATGGCGCGGCATCCCTCCGAGACCGACGCCTACATGCTCACCCGCCTGCTGGCGTACTGCCTGGAGTACGAGGAGGGCATCGTGTTCACCGAGGGCGTCGCCGCGACCGACGAACCCGCCGTGCTCGTGCGCGATCTCACCGGACGGGTGACCGCGTGGATCGAAGTGGGCGCGCCCGACGCCACCCGCCTGCACTTCGGCAGCAAACTCGCCGACCGCACCACGGTGTACACCTACCGCGACCCCGCCAAGGTCGTCGCGAACTGGGCGGGCAAGACCATCCACGAGGCGGATGCCATCGTGCTGCACAGCTTCGATCCGGGCTTCCTCGACGATGCCGCGGTGGCGCTGGCGCGCCGCAACACGATGACCGTGTCGGTCACCGAGCGGCAGCTGTACCTGGAACTCAACGGCACGCACCTCAGCACGACCGTGCACGACCACGGCATCCGCTGACCTCAGCCCGACGCGGGCACGGGTTCCGCCGGGCATCCGGCCGGAGCAGACTGGTCGCATGCCCACCGTCACCGCCGTCCACGGCGACATCACGACCCAGCAGGTCGATGCGATCGTCAACGCCGCGAGCAACGCGATGCGCGGCGGCGGGGGAGTCGACGGCGCGATCCACCGTGCCGGGGGACCGGCGATCCTGCGGGACTGCATCGCCCGATTCCCACGGGGACTCGCGACCGGCGACGCCGGCTGGACGACCGGCGGCGACCTGCCCTCGCGATGGGTGGTGCACACGGTCGGTCCGAACTGGAACGCCGGGCAACGCGATCGCGAGCTGCTGGTCTCCTGCTATCGCCGCTCCCTGCAGGTCGCCGACGAGCTGGGAGCGCGCAGCATCGCGTTCCCGCTGATCAGTGCCGGCGTGTACGGTTGGCCGCGGGAGGACGCGATCCGGGTCGCGGTGGACACGATCCTGGCGACCGAGGTGCAGCTGGACGATGCCCGGATCGTGGCGTTCGACGAGTCGACCTTCCAGGCGGTGCAGGCCACGATCCGCGCGGTGCACTGAGCCGATCAGGAAGCGGCGGGCTCCTCGACCGGGTTGCGGCGGATGCCGATCCACGACACCACGCCTCCCAGCGCGAACAGACCGGCCGTGACCAGCGCGGCGCTGTGGAAGCCGTTCAGATCGAGCGCTCCGCCGACGATCGTGGACAGCAGCGCCACCACCAGCAGTCCGGCGACGCGCGAGACGGCGTTGTTGACGGCTGAAGCGATGCCGCTGCGGTTCTCGTCGATCGCCCCGAGGATCGCCGAGGTGAGGGGTGCCACGGTCAGCGAGAGCCCCACGCCCAGCACGAGCATCGCCGGCAGGACCTGCCACCAGTAGTCGAACTCGACGCCGACGGTCAGCAGCAGCGCGGCGCCGACCGCCATCAGCAGGGGGCCGACGGTCATGAACAGGCGCGGCCCGAGCTTGCCGGCCCAGGCACCCGCGCGGGAGCTGAGCAGGATCATCAGGATCGTGATGGGGAGGCTCGCGAGCCCCGCCGCTGTCGCGCTCAGCCCGGGGCCCTGCTGCAGGTAGACGCCGATCACGAAGCCGTTCAGCGAGAGGGCGGCGTAGATGAACAGCGTGGCCAGGTTGCCCCAGGCGAAGTTGCGCACGGTGAACAGCGAGAGGGGCATGAGCGCGGTGTCCGAGGACCGCTGGCGCAGCAGGAAGGCGACGAGCAGCAGGATGCCGAGCGCTCCGGGGATCCAGATCGCGGCGGCCGACCAGCCCATCCGCTCCTGCTCGATCAGCGCGAACACGAGCCCGCCGAGACCGATCGCGCAGAGCACGCCGCTCCACCAGTCCACCCTCGTGGTGCGCTGGTGCGCGGGCAGGTGAAGCCTGCCGAGCAGGATCAGGTTCACCGCGATCGGCAGCACGTTGATCAGGAACACGAACCGCCACGAGAGCAGATCCACGAACATGCCGCCCATCACGGGTCCGACGAGTTGCGCACCGGTCGTGAACGCCGTCCACACGCCGATCGCGCGGGACTGCACCTCGCCGCGCATCGTGGCGGTGATGAGCGCGAGCGAGCTCGGCACCAGCAGGGCACCCGCCGCGCCCTGCGCCGCGCGCGCGATGATGAGGATCAGCGGGTCGGGCGCGGCGGCGACGGCGACGGATGCCACGCCGAAGGCGATCAGGCCGATCCGCATCACGAGCACGCGGCCGTAGGCATCCGAGACCGAGCCCGCCAGCAGAATCAGCGAGCTGAGCGTGATCAGGTACGCGTCCACCACCCACTGCTGCGTGGCGATGCCGCCACCGAGCTCCCGGCTGATGGCCGGCAGCGCCACGTTGACCACCGTGCCGTCGAGGAAGGTCACGAACGAGGCGAGGATCGCGACCGAGACGACCAGTCGCTGCAGCGGGGTGAACGTCGGCACGGACCGACCCTACATCCGGTGAGGGACGTCGGGGGCGGAAGAGCGGAATCGGCCATCGACGGAGTGATCCGGCAGGCGTAATCTGACCATCAGGCGGGTCCACCTGCCCGCCCGAAGCCGGCGAGAGCCGATGATGAGGAGCGGTGCGCGATGGACTCGATGATGATGGACATGATGTCCAAGGACATGCAGATGCCGGGCATGGAGATGATGGACATGGCCGCCATGCAGGCCTGCATGGATGCGTGTTCGGCCTGTGAGCAGGCCTGTACGGTCTGTTCGATGCAGATGATGGACTGCGGTCCCGCCTGCATGAACTGCGCCGACATGTGCAACACGATGATGCGCGGCATGATGCGGATGCAGGGCATGACCCCGGCCGTGATGATGTCGATGCTCGACGCCTGCATCGCCATGTGCCAGTACTGCATGGACAAGTGCATGGAGCACGCCGACATGAGCGAGGTCTGCAAGATGTGCGCTCAGGCGTGCAAGGCCTGCATGGACGCGTGCGAGGCCATGCGCGAGTCGATGATGAAGATGGCGTCCTGACCGCGGTTCCCTGAGCCGCGGGTCCCTGAATCCTGGGTCCCTGAGCCCGTCGACGGGCCCTCAGCGCGCGACGTTGTACTTCGTCGCGCCGACCGCCAGCACGGCGTAGTCGCGGTGCAGCGCCACGGGAGCACCAGAGGATGCCTCGAGCGCGGCGCCGCCGGCGTTCCAGACGGTGACGACGTCGCCGTCGAGCGTGCGCAGCACGATCTCGCCGGTCGTGGCATCTGCGGAGTCGACCAGAGCATCCACCCAGCCGAGCGGCGTCGCCGAGGCGAGACGCGCCTGGATCAGGTGCAGGGCGTGCCCCGGGGCGAACGAGGAGCAGGCGTACCCGTGGTCGCACATGCACGCAGCACGCTCACGCACCTCGAGGGGCGAAAGGCGGGTCTGCGGGCTGGTCACGGTGATCTCCTCACGATCGGTTGATCCGAGGCTACGACCGCTCTGCCGGCGCGTCGATCACGCGCGAAACGTGAGGAAACACTTCTCCCAGGCCGTGCTCAGGGGATCGAGTACACGAGTCCGACGCACGGCCCGATGATGATCAGCCACACGGCCGCAGAGATGATGAGCACGCCGCCCGCGATACGCCGGCGCTCGTGGTGCGCACCGGCGGTCGCCATGACGATCACGGATATGACGACGATCGCGATGAACGGCCAGAGAAGGGCGAAGAGGCCGATCTGAGACATCACGCTCAGCGACCCGAGGGCGAGCAGCAGGCCGAACGCGTGGAAGGCGAGCCCGATCAGCAGCCCGGTGCCGATGCCGCGCTGGCCGGGCTCGCGGTGAGGATGATCGTTGGGCAGGGTCACGCGCCGGCTCCGATCAGTAGGTGTTCAGACCGATGCAGGGGCCGAGTATGACGATCACGAATCCGAACACCCCGATGAGGCCGACCGCCGCGACGACGCCGCAGCCGATCAGTACGCCCTTGACTCCGCCGGACATCCCCTTCGGCTGGGGTGGCGTGTACCCGATCGGGTAGCCGCGTTCATCGACGAGCCCGAGCGGATTGACGCCGTACGCGGGATCGTAGTAGCCGGGCTGCTGATTCGCTCCGGGATAGTAGCCGGGCTGCTGATTCGGATCGTAATAGCCGGGAGCCGCCTGGGCCGGATCGACAGGGAACGGCGACGGGTGCTGCGGGGGATAGCCCGGCGCGGGCACGTCGGGAGCGTTCGGATAGCCGGGCGCCGGTGGATCCGGGGGAGGAGGCGGCACCACCTGGGAGGGATCGTAGGCAGGCGGCGGAGGCGGCGCGGGGTCGGCGGCCGTGGGCTGCGCCGACGGGGCGCCCTCCGACGATGGCGGAACAGGCGGCGTCGCCGATCCTCCGTCCGGAGGCAGCGGCGCATTCTGCGCAGGGTCTTCAGGCTGGCTGTCCATCAGGCACCTTCCTCTCCACACCAGGCTCGGCGCGGAAGCGCCCGCGCCGCAGCATCCAGATGATCCGCGCCAGCAGCAGCGGGATCGTGACCGCCAGGAACAGCTGCGGTCTCGTCAGCCCCATCCACGCGACATCGTTGCCGCGGACGAACTCGATGAGGAAGCGGAACACCGCGTACCCGGCGATGTAGATCGTGAGCGTCTCACCGGCGGCGATCGGACGATGCCGCAGCCAGAACCACAGCACCGCGAAGGCGACCGCGTGGAAGACGATCTCGTACACGAAGCTCGGGTGGAGCGGGACGCCGGCCGGTGAGCCCGTACGAGCCGCGGCGTCGGCGTCCAGCACGATGCCCCAGGCCGCGCCCGTCGGCGTCCCGGGCTGCTCGGTGAGCAGGCATCCGATCCGCCCGATCGCCATCGCCAGCGCGACGGCCGGCGCGAACAGGTCGCCGGTGCGACCCGGGTACCGGCAGAGCTTCTTGGCGATGTGCACACCCAGCCACGCGCCGACGAGCGCCGACAGCACCGAGGCGTTCCCCCGCAGCAGCTGCTCACCGAGGTTGAGGTTCTTCGACGGGTCCAGATGCTGCGCCCAGGTGCCGAGCCGCGCCATGATCGCGGCTCCCGCCATCGCCCCCAGCACCAGGTAGACGATCCGCGGGTCGCGCACCCCGCGCCGGCGCTTCTCGATGAGGAACACCGCGATGGCGGCCAGCATGCCCAGCGCGACGAACACCGAATGCGTGTCCAGCCGCGGCAGCCAGGGGGCGATGTCATGCAGGGTGGGGAACATCTCAGCCGCCCAGCATCCGCATCCAGAGCATCACCCAGAACGGGATGCCGACCGCCGACGCCACCGCGAGCACCGACAGGTACGCCAGCACCAGGCGGGTGTCTCCCAGCTTGCAGCGCGACCGCAGCAGCCCGCCACGGCGGGCCTTCGCATAGCCGGCGATCGCGACCAGCGCGAACACGAGCACGGCCGCCGGCCCCAGGACGCACGAGATCGCCGCGATCGTGGTGAACACGCACAGCCGCAGCGGGTCGAACGGCGGCGCGGGATGACCGACTGCGGGGTCGAACTGGTTGAGCGGGTGCCCTTCGACAGGCTCGGGGGCCCAGGTCATGACGCCTGCACCACCGGAAGCCGGGTGCGCCCGCCCGTCTCGCGCACCTCGGTCATCGACGACGCGGGACGCCCGAGCGCCGTGGAGATGCGCGTGCGGCTGAGCGGCGCCCACGCCTGCAGCGCGCAGAACGGGGCGCACTGGTGCGCGTTCGTCTGCTCGTTCACCGTGGCCACGTGCACGCAGCACTGCGTGAGGCGCTCCTCGATCATGGTGTTGATGTCCATGAACGGCTTGACCGTGATGCGCAGCACCCGCTCGGCGAGCATGGCCCGCATCCGCTTGTGCTGACCCGGCAGCTTCGACGCGGCAAGCGTCGCGAGTGTGCCCACGCCCAGGTCGCAGTTCACGCAGATGTCGCGCCAGATATCGCCCATCGAGGGGTGCGAGAGCGACGACTGCTCGCTGAGCAGATCCAGCAGCGAGTTCTTCACCACGTCGCGTATCGCCTTGTTCACGTTCGAGTCCGCGATGCGGTTGGCGATCAGGTCGGGGTTGAGGTCGAGGAACTCCTTGAGCCTCTCGTGCCCGATCAACCCCACGAGTGACTTCCAATCGCCGGAGTCGTCCTTCAGGAAGTAGCCGACCGAGCAGCAGTGCGGGTGGCTGCAGGGGAGCGCGGTCAGGTCGCGCCAGGTGATCTCGCCCTTGGTCTGCGGGCCGATCCGGGCGAGCACGCCGGTGTGGGTGAGTCGCTCGTTCGGGTCGATCCCCGAGTTCCGTCCCGATCCGAACACCGGCTGGATCGTCACCCCTCCGACGTACGGCGTCGCCTGCGCTCGCCGGATGACGTTGCCGATCTCGTGGTCGTTGACGCCCAGTGCCGCGGTCATGGTCAGGGTCGTGAAGATACCGGCATCCGACAGCCGTTCCAACGCCCGCTCCTTGAACCGGCGGATGTCCGCGCCGCGGTGGAAGGCGACGGAGGCCGCCTCCTCGCCGTCGTACTGCAGATACACCTCGACGCGCTCGCGGTGCTTCTTCAGGAACTGGACGAACTCGTCGTCGTTCGCGATCCGCAGCCCGTTCGAGTTCAGCAGGATGCGCACGATGGGCCGCGCGACCAGGTGCTCGATGAGCTGCTCCAGCCAGGGGTACAGCGTCGGCTCGCCGCCGGAGAGCATGAGCACGTCGATGCGGTCGTTCTCGCGGCTGAGCTTGGCGTCGACGGATGCCAGCACCTCGGCGAGCGGGGCGACGGCGGATGCCGCGGGGCTCGACTCCGCGAAGCAGGTGGGGCACTTCAGATTGCAGTGGTCGGTGATGTCCTCCAGCAGGATGCAGGTGTGCTGCGTCTGCATCTGCGGCAGGCCGTCCTCGTACGCCTGCGGCACGGGCTTGAAGTTGCCCATTGTGTCGGGCGTGTGCACCTTGGTCGGCGCCGTCCACTGCTCGAGGTACCGCAGGATGTCGGCGTTCTCGTCGTAGAGCGTGGAGACGAGTCCGTGCTCGGGGCATCCGCGCTCCAGCCAGACCGTGCCGTCGCGGTCGGCGAGCCAGCCCGACAGGCGGCGCACCTCACTGAGCGGCTGATCCGGCTTCTCCTCGTGGCAGCGTGGGCAGAACGCGTTCACGTACCGGTGGATGCGATAGTCGCGCAGCGGCATCCCTGCGCCCGGCTTCGTCGCCATCAAGAGCCCCCCTCTTCCGGGTCCAGAGTAGCGGGAGCGCAGGCGGCGTACACTGGGCGACGTGCTGTTCGCAGAGGGCGCCTTCGTGGCGCGAGAGGTGATCGTCGGCGCGTCACGCGCCGACGGCAGAGGCTGAGAGCGATCCGGCGGCGGAACTCCCGTCACCGGAGAAGCGTCATGCCCGGCATCCGGGCTCCCCTTCTCTCTCGGCGTACCCGGCTTCCGGGACCGCCCTCATCTCCGGTCGCACCCGGCATCCGGGCGCGACCCACCTCTCCGCCGTCATCGGCGGTGCTGACACAGAAAGCACTTCCTCATGCGTCCCATCGACGAGCGCGCCATCCGCGCCTCCTTCCGCAACGCCTCCCGCAAGGAGGTCTCATCCCTGAACCTGCCACTCGACTTCGACGAGATCGACTTCGAGAAGATCGACTTCCTCGGCTGGTTCGACCCCAAGATGCCCCGGCGGGCATACGTCGTAGCCGAGATCGACGATCACAACGTCGGCATCCTGCTGCAGCGCACCGAGCAGCGCACGGCCATGCGCGCGCAGTGCTCGTGGTGCGATGACGTCACGCTCCGCAACGACGTGCAGTTCTTCTCCGCCCGCAAGGCGGGTGCCGCCGGCCGCAACGGCGACACGATCGGGACGCTGATCTGCGCGAACTTCGGCTGCTCCGCGAACGTGCGCAAGCTGCCGCCGCTGGCCTACGAGGGTTACGACCGCGAGCTCGCGCGTGAGCTGCGGATGCTGCGCCTCCGGGAGCATGTCACGTCTTTCGTGCGCGAACTCGGCTGACGCCGTCACGCTCTCGCGGCGTGGATCAGAAACGCACGCCGGACACCGGTCTGCGGTGCGTTTCTGATCCACGCCGAAGGCGGACTGCAACTTCGACCCGTTCCGGCCTCGTTACGACCGCGGAATAACACTCCCGATGCGGCGTTGACCGCTGACATGACCACATTGGGAATCATCGGAGCAGGACACATCGGCAGCAACGTCGCGCGCGCGGCGATCGCGGCCGGACACGACGTCGTCATCGCGAACTCGCGAGGGCCGGAGACGCTGGCGGAGCTCGTGGCGGAGCTGGGGCCGAAGGCCCGCGCGGCCACGGCAGCCGAGGCGGGCGCCGCAGGCGACGTGGTGGTGGTGACCGTCCCGCTCGGTGCGATCGAGGACATCCCGGTCGAGCCGCTCGCCGGCAAGATCGTCCTCGACACGAACAACTACTACTTCGAGCGCGACGGGCACATCGACGCGCTCGATCGGGGTGAGACGACCACGTCCGAGATCGTTCAGCGCCACCTGCCGACGTCGAAGGTCGCCAAGGCCTTCAACCACATCGTGGCGGCGCAGATCACGACCGACGGTTCGCCGGCCGGCACTCCGAACCGGCGAGCACTGGCGACCGCGGGCGATGACCCCGCTGCGGTCGAGTTCGTCACGCGTCTCTACGACGAGCTCGGGTTCGACACGGTCAACATCGGACCGCTCAGCGAGTCCTGGCGCGTCGAGCGCGACCGCCCGGCATACGTGGTGCGTCAGAACGCCGCGGAGCTCGAGGCGAACCTCGCGATCGCGAACCGCCTGCCCTGACCTGTTTCTCACCCGTGCAGCCGCCCGGACCGGATCGGAGACGCGTCTGAGAGGGCTCTCGGCGATGCGTCTCCGATCCGGTGACGGGCCCGGTCCGGATGCGGTTCAGGACGCGACGGAGCGGACGTGCTCTCCGGCCGGCTCGGCCAGGAGAGCGGAGAGCTCGGCAAACGTCTCCATGCTGCGGACACCGGGCCAATCCGCGGGGAGCAGCTCGGGCGGCAGGCCCGGATCGATGTAGGGCAGCACGCGCCAGCTGTCGATCAGGCGCACGTAGGCGGCGAACGGCGTGGACAGGTCGAGGCCGGTGACGGATGCCAGGAACTGCTCGTGCTCGGCGCGCAGCGCCTCCAGATCCCACCAGGCCGTGACGGCCTGGACGAGCGGCTGCGCCGGCCGAGGATCGGAGGTGCGGAACAGCGTCGCGAACCCCCGGGCGCCCAGCTCGTCGAGCAGCTCCTCGACCTCGGCATCCAGGTGGCCGGGCAGGATCCAGAGCCCTGCCGAGACGGCGCCAGCACCCAGGAACTGCAGCCGACGCCGCAGCTGGTGCCGCAGGTCGCGCCTCGTCTCGGGGATGGTCGCCGAGACCAGCATCCATTCGTCGCCGGCGCGCATCGTGCGTACGGCGAAGATGCGGCGGTCGCCGCGCTCCAGCATCGGCACCGCCGCAGGGTTCAGCGCGTACCCGCCGGATGCCGCGAGCAGCAGCCCGTGCTTCTTCAGCCGGGTGATCGCCGTGCGCGCCCGCGCTGCGGGGATGCCGAGATCCTCGGCCAGCCCCACCAGAGCACCCGACGAGATCGTCCCGCCGAGCGGCCGCAGATACAGCCCGATCAGCGTCCGCAGCAGCGAGGTGGTGCTGCCCGGGCGTGCGTCGATGTCGTCGAGCACCGAAGAGGTCATGGGCTCAGGCGGTCAGGGCGTCGCGCACGGCCAGGATGCCGCGCAGGGTCTCCTCGTGCGAGGTGCTCAGCGGAGACAGACCCAGGCGGATGCCGTCGGGGAACCGGAAGTCGGGGATGATCCCCTCGGCCCACAGCTGCTGCGTCACCTGCTGGAACGAGTCGTGCCCGATCGTGATGTGGCCGCCGCGGTGCGCGGCATCCCGCGTGGTGAGCAGCCTCACGCCCAGTGGCGCGAGCAGTTCATCGTAGGCGCGTACCGCGAAGTCCGTCAGCGAGATCGACTTGGCGCGCACTGCGGGCATCCCGGCAGACGCGATCAGGTCGAGCATGCCCTGCATCGCGAGCATCGACATCACCGGCGGAGTACCGCTGAGCAGCTGGCGGATGCCGCCGACCGGCGCGTATTCCGGGCCCATCGCGAAGATGTCGGACGCGCTCCACCAGCCGTGGATGGGCTGAATGACGGCGCCGTGGTGCTCGGCGCGCAGGTACGCGAACGCCGGGGATCCGGGACCGCCGTTGAGGTACTTGTACGTGCATCCGACGGCGAGGTCCACGCCCCACTCGTCCAGCTGCATCGGCACGACGCCGACCGAGTGGCACAGGTCCCACAGCATCAGCGCGCCCGCGTCGTGCACGACGGACGTGATCGCGGGCATGTCGGCGAGGGCGCCCGAGCGGTAGTCGACGTGGCTGAGCACGACCAGCGCGGTGCGCTCTGAGACGACAGCGGCGACATCGGATGCCGTGACGCCGGCGACCTCGTCCGGTTCCACCCAGCGCAGTGTCGCGCCGGTCTCCTTCGCGATGCCCGCCGCGATGAACCGGTCGGTGGGGAAGTTGCCGGCCTCGATCACGATCTCGTCGCGACCCGGGCGGGCGGCGACGGCCGCGCGCATGAGCTTGTACAACAGCACGCTGGTGGAGTCCGCGACCACCGTCTGGCCGGCGGCGGCGCCGAGGGCGACCTCCGCGATGCGGTCGCCGAGCTGCATGGGCAATGCCATCCACTGCTCGTCCCAGGAGCGGATCAGGCGCGTGCCCCAGTCCTCGCGGATGAACGCGCCGACCTTCTCGGGCAGGTCGCGCAGCGGCCGCCCGAGGGAGTTGCCGTCCAGGTACGCGGTCACGCCCGGCGCATCGGCGAAGGCGTCCAGGTGGTGCGCGAGCGGATCGGCGGCGTCGAGCCGACGGGCTTCGCTGAGCAGGTCGGGCGCGCTGATGCCGGCGACGCGGCGGTGCTCGTCCTCCGCGGATTCTATGGGGGTCGACGATTCGGTCATGTCATGCCTCCAGGTGGGTGAGCGGGCGGGCCGCGGCGGGATCCCCGTCGGGCAGGAAGAGGGGGTGGGGGTCGTGGTCCCGCGGCGCGAGCGCGCGCAGCAGGCGGATGCCGTCGATTCCGGCCTCGCGCAGGGCATCGAGTTCGCGCCGGTTCAGGTCGACGGGGGTGGGGCCGTTGCCCATGTCGGTGCCGTAGAGCACCGTGCCGCCGGCGTCGGCGAAGCGGCGCACGTTGTCGATCGCGATCGCGCGGTGGGCGTCGTCGTGGATCGCGAGCGTCGAGATCCACGCCACGGACGCCGCCTGCTCGGCGATCTCTTCATCGGTGAGGCGCTCGGTGAAGGGCGCATGTGCGAGCCGGTCGGCCCCCAGGCGCGCTGCGCGCTGCGCCTGGCCCGAGCCCTCGGCGTGCGCCACGACGGGCAGTCCACGGGACTTCGCGGATGCCACGACGGCGCGGAAGCTGTCGTCGTCCAGCACCGGGCCCGCCTCGCTGTGCGCCACGACCTTGATGCAGGACGCTCCGAGGGTGGCGAGCTCGGCGACCGCGGACGCCGCGGCCCGGGCATCCGCGATCTCCCGTACCGAGCCGGCCGGAGCCCAGGAGCGGTCCGACGGATACCCGCCCGGTGCGGTGAGGAACGCGCCGGCGTACTCGATCGTGACCGGCCACAACTCCGTGGAATCATGCGTATCTGACCCGGATTCGACGGAAACGGGCCGAGAAGCCCGCGGATCTCCGGAGTTGTGGCGAGCCACGCCCGCCACCCACTCCGGATTCCCGCCCAGATCGATCACGCGGCCCAGGCGTGAGCCCGCCAGCAGGGCGTGGTCGACCAGCTGCAGGTGCACGTGGTGGTCGGTGAAGCGGCCGGTGACGATGCCGCCCTCGACGCGACGGATGCCGCTCATTCCTTGCCGATCTCCGTGCGCACGCTGTACAGCTCGGGGAAGAACGTCAGGTCCAGTGCGCGGCGCAAGAAGTCCACGCCGGTCGATCCGCCGGTGCCCTTCTTCATGCCGATCGTGCGGGTGACCGTGCGCAGGTGGCGGAAGCGCCAGAACTGGAAGTTGTCCTCCACGTCGACGAGCTCCTCGCACGCCTCGTACAGATCCCAGTGCTCGTGGGGGTTCTCGTAGATCTCGCGGATCGCCTGCACCAGCTCCTCGTTCTCGCGGTAGGGCTGGCGCACGTCCCGTTCGAGGACCTCGGCCGGGATGGGCAGGCCGCGGCGCGCCGCCAGGCGCAGGAACTCGTCGTAGAGCGTCGGCCGTTCCCACTCGCGGGTCAGCAGCGCGAGGTTCTCGGGGTGGTCGCGGAACACGCTCAGCATCCGCTCGTTCTTGTTGCCGAGTGCGAACTCGACGCAGCGGTACAGCACCGACTGGAAGCCGGAGGAGCTGCCCAGGTCGCCGCGGAACTCCGCGTACTCGGTGGGGGTGAGGGTGGCGAGCACCGACCACTGGCGGGTCAGCACGTCCTGGATGTGCTTGATGCGCGCGATGTGCTTGAGGGCGGAGCGCAGATCGTCCTCGGCGAGGCGGTCGCGGGCCGTGCCGAGCTCGTGCAGGACGAGCTTGAGCCAGAGCTCCGTGGTCTGGTGCTGGATGATGAACAGCATCTCGTCGTGGTGCTCGGGCTGGGAGACCGGATGCTGGGCGTCCAGCAGCTTGTCGAGCTCGAGGTACGAGCCGTACGTCATCCGGTCCTTGAGATCGGTGACGATGCCCTCTTCGAGTGCGCGCTCGTTGTCGTTGCTCATTCCGCGACGATATCACCGTTGTGTCGGGCGTCACAATAGTGAAATCAACGGCGAGTATCGCTTTCCGCGCGAGCGCATCGGTAATGTCGGCCCATGGGAGACCACGTCGGCGTGCAGAGCTTCTCGCGGCAGGATCGCACTCGATTCCGCGCCAAGGTCGGGCGGTGCCTGGATGCGCTCGCGGTCATGCTCGCCGACGGCACCTTCGACGTCGCCGAGCCCCGACTGGGACTGGAGATCGAGCTCAACCTCGTCGACAGTGCGCACGACCCGGCCATGTCGAACGCGCGGGTGCTGGAGGAGATCGCCAACCCGGCATTCCAGACCGAGCTCGGCCGGTTCAACATCGAGATCAACGTCGCCCCGCGGCCGCTCGACGCGGACAATCTCCGCAAGCTCGAGGGCGCCCTGCGCGCCGCGCTGAACGCGGCGGACGAGCGGGCGAGGGGTGTCGGGTGCGGCCTGGCGATGATCGGGATGCTGCCCACGGTCGACGAGCATCACTTCACCGAGCAGTGGTTCTCGGAGGACCCGCGGTACGGGCTGCTCAGCCAGCAGGTGATCGCCGCCCGCGGAGAGGACATCGCCCTGCAGCTGGACGGGCCCGCGCTGTCGGAGGGCGGCCCGCGGGAGGCCCTCGACATCGTCTGCGACACGATCCTGCCCGAGGCCGCGTGCACCTCGGTGCAGCTGCACCTGCAGGTGCCGCCCGAGGAGTTCGCCGCGTACTGGAACTCGGCGCAGGCGATCGCCGGCGTGCAGGTCGCGCTCGCCGCCAACTCGCCGTTCTTCGCCGGTCGCGCGCTGTGGCACGAGACGCGCATCCCGATGTTCGAGCAGGCCACCGACACCCGCTCGCAGGAGCTGAAGAACCAGGGCGTGCGTCCGCGGGTGTGGTTCGGGGAGCGCTGGATCACCTCGATCTTCGACCTGTTCGAGGAGAAATCACGCTACTTCCCGGCGCTTCTGCCGGTGTGCACCGACGAGGACCCGTTCGAGGTGCTCGAGGCCGGTGGCTCGCCGAAGCTGGCCGAGCTGCGCATGCACAACGGCACCATCTACCGCTGGAACCGCCCGATCTACGACGCCCAGGCTGAGGGACGTCATCTGCGGCTGGAGAACCGCGTGCTGCCCGCGGGACCGAGCATCCCGGACGTGCTGGCCGATGCCGCGCTGTACTACGGGCTCGTGCGCAGCCTGACCGACGCCGACCGGCCGCTGTGGACGCAGATGACCTTCGACGCCGCCGAGGAGAATCTGCATTCTGCCGCGCGGGACGGCATCGAGGCGCGGATGTACTGGCCCGAGGTCGGCTGGGTGGGCCCGCGCGAGCTCGTGCTGCGCCGGTTGCTCCCGCTCGCCGCGGAGGGGCTGGATGCCTACGGCGTCGACGCCGCCGTGCGCGACCGGTATCTGGGCATCATCGAGCAGCGCTGCCTGACCGGGCGGAACGGCGCCACCTGGCAGCGGGGCGCGGTGGCCGCCCGCGAGGCCGCAGGCGAGACGCGATCCGAGGCGCTGCACGGCATGCTCGCGGAATACCTGGAGCGGATGCACACGGGCGAGCCCGTGCACACCTGGACGTCGTGACCCCCCGGAGGGTTCAGCCGCCCAGGATCTCCGCGGTCGTCCGCAGTGCGATCTGCGGCGGGTACAGACCCAGCACGTGCAGGGCGGCCGCGTGGTTCTCGGCGGTCGATCCCGCGCAGGCATCCGTGGCGACGGTGAGGCGTGCGCCGGCATCCGCTCCCGCCAGGGCCGTGGAGAGCACGCAGCAGTCCGTCGAGACCCCGGCCAGCACCACGGGCGCGCCGCGCCCGACGATCGCCTCGAGCTCGGCGCCCCACTTCCCGAAGGTGGGCAGGTCGAGCGTGGGATGCGGAGACAGTTCCGCGGCATCCGGAACCAGATCGTAGAGCGGATCGGATGCCGGCTTGTCCGCGAACGGCCACTCCTCGAAGTAGTCGCCCCAGGATGTCGCCCGATCGGCGGTGGGCACCCAGCGCGTGACGAGCACCCGCTCGCCGTGGGCGTCGGCGAGGGAGCGGATGTTCACCATGGCGTCCGCGAAGAACGGCGACCCCCACTCCGAGTCCGGAGAGGCGAAGATGTTCTGCGGGTCGATGACGACCAACCAGTGCGGCGACGCTTCGACGGGCTCAGCGACCCAGCCAAGACTCATCGGAGCCTCGGTCATCCCTGCTCCTGCCGGCGGATCCTCCCCGCACGGGCGAACCAGGTCGCGGCGAACGACAGCACCAGCGCGAACAGCACGCCGAGGTTGGCGTAGCCCCAGTCGTCGCGCCAGCCGAACAGGTCGAGGAAATAGCCCTGCCAGTCGTTCCACGGGGTGTCCGGGATCTGGTTCATCACGAAGCCCCAGCCGATGCCGGTCGCGACGAGCATGGTGATGATCGAGGTCCAGTCGAACGCGCCATACCGGCCGTTCGAGTCGAACAGCGCCGCCTCGTCGTAGTCGCGACGTCGGCGCAGGATGTCGGCGATGAGGATGCCGGCCCACGACGCCATCGGCACGCCGAGCGTGATGAGGAACGACTGGAACGGGCCGATGAAGCTGGTCGCGAAGAACACCACGAAGATCGTTCCGGCGGTGAGGATCACGCCGTCGATGCCGGCGGCGGCCGGCCGCGGGATGCGGATGCCGAGGCTCAGCAGGGTGAGGCCCGAGGAGTAGATGCCGAGCACCGCGCCGGAGACCAGCGTGAGGATCGCGACGATCAGGAACGGCACCAGCACCCACGGGGGCAGCAGGGTGGCGAGGGCTCCGATCGGGTCGGATCCCACGGCATCCATCAGCTTCTGGTTCGAGCCTGCCAGCAGGAGTCCGAAGAAGACCAGGATGATCGGCGCCACCGAGCCGCCGATCGTGTTCCAGGCGATGATCTGCCCGTCGGATGCGGTGCGCTTCTGGTACCGCGACCAGTCGGCGGCGATGTTGATCCAGCCCAGGCCGAACCCGGTCATCACCATCACGAGCGCGCCGATGGTCTGCGCGAGAGTGCCGTCCGGGTGCGAGAACGCGGTCGACCAGTTGATGCTCTCGAACGTGAGGATCAGGAACAGCACGGTCATCGCGCCGGTCAGCCAGGTCAGCACCGACTGCAGCTTCATGATCGTGTGGTAACCGAGCACGGATGCCGCGACGATGAGCGCCGCCACCGCGACGGTCGCCACGATCTTCAGCCCGACGCCCTGGTCGTCGGCGCTCAGCCAGCCCAGGCTGCGGAACACCGTCGTGGTGGCGAGAACGGCCGTGATCGCCAGCGAGGTCTCCCAGCCGATCGACGTGAGCCACGACACGATGCCGGGCAGCTTCTGGCCCTGCACGCCGAAGGCGGCGCGGGACAGGATCATCGTCGGTGCCGAGCCCCGCTTGCCGGCGATCGCGATCAGCCCGCACAGGAAGAACGACACGATGATCCCGACGACCGAGACCACCGTCGCCTGCCACAGCGAGATGCCGAAGCCGAGCACGAACGATCCGTACGACATGCCGAACACCGACACGTTCGCCGCGAACCACGGCCAGAACAGGTCGCGCGGCTTGGCCGTGCGGTCGGACTCGGGGATGATCTCGATGCCGGTGCGCTCGATCAGAGCGGGGCTTGCGGCTTCGATGCTCGCGGACATGGGTGCCTCCGGGATGTTCGGGTTGTGCTCATCCTGGCATCCGGCGCCGCCACCGCGCGAGGGGACGCGCTGCCTCAGCGACCGAGGATGCCGGTGAGGGACTCCAGCGCGCCGTCGGCGACGCGGAAGAACGCCCAGGTGCCGCGCTTCTCGCGCTCGAGGAACCCGGCGTCGACGAGGACGCGCAGGTGATGGGAGACGGTGGGCTGGCTGAGGCCGAGCGGCTCGGTGAGGTCGCAGACGCACGCCTCGCCGTCGGCGTGTGCGGCGATCATCGACAGGATGCGGAGACGGGCGGGGTCGGCGATGGCCCTGAGCGAGGATGCCAGAGAGGCGGCGTTCTCGACGGACAGCGGCGCGCGGGTGAGCGGGGCGCAGCAGGACTGCAGATCGCGCAGGGGGATCAGCTCTTGGACCGGCATGTGTCGATT
>Ga0308161_1001378_pt1 | contig 29651 bp, 29 predicted proteins | sample PhyFR2_FD_201034 | JGI IMG/M metagenome (GOLD analysis project Ga0308161, IMG submission 201034) | Phyllosphere microbial communities from UC Gill Tract Community Farm, Albany, California, United States - DLSLF.R2 | ecosystem: Host-associated > Plants > Phyllosphere > Unclassified | place: USA...
ATAAGTAATAAAAATAGCGTTTGAGAAAATCGGCAATACATAATGCGGTAATACCAGAGGTAGTCTGCATGAAAAAGTTAGCTTTTTGATATGCTGGCGAACTATGTTCTTTTAACGAAATAATGGAATACTTAACGGCAATGAAAGCCATACTGGAATGGCTGTTAAAATTTGATTGTGAATGCCTGTATTTTGTTTCTTTCATGATTAATTGATAACACAATTTTAACTTTGGTGTTTATATTGAGTTCGCTTTCTCGACTGTACCCGTCTTGTTCAATTTTGAAGACACATGCAGGTAATATTGATTCTTAAGATCTCGTTAAGATCTGCGTTGTAAATTAGCCTGACAATTTAACGGAGATAAAAATATGAAAAAGATTCTTTTAGCGGCGTTGTTTGCAGGCATGACTTTTAGTGTTACTGCGCAGCAAGGTTTTGTTTCGGCAGAAGGGCAGGGTTATTCGCAGGGCGGATTTAAAGGTCCAGCGCCGGGTGTAGCTTCTGTCGCTCAGGTTAAAACACTGCGTGATGACGCATGGACTGTTCTTGAAGGCAATATCATCCGACAGGTTGGTCATGAACTTTATGAGTTTAAAGATGCCACAGGCACGATTTATGTTGATATCGACGACAAGCGCTGGATGGGGCAAAGTTTGTCACCTACAGACAAAGTCCGTATCGAAGGTGAAGTCGATAAAGACTGGAACAGTGTTGAAGTTGATGTGAAAACGATTCGCATAATGAAGTAATTTACAGGCACTCCTGATGTGGCGATGGCCTCTAAATCGGTTTATCGCCATTTTCTGTAATATCCATTTCCTTGTTTAATACTCAATAGCTCAGGTCACGTTCAGGCAAGCGACAAGAGTAAAAAGCCCTGTGATGTGTTAACGCGGTACCAAAAAAGAGGGGCAGAACAACGCTTTGTTTAAACCCTATTAGTTACAACACCCTTTTAGTGTTTATTAAACAACGAGAGATATCCTGCAGAATAGAGCCCCTCCGGACTAACCCCAAACAGAGTCGTTTTGAAAATCCGAGTGCTCATTGACAAGCCGCCCCGCACGGCCCGGAGGGCCGTAATTGTTGTTTATCATGATTTGAATGATGTAACTAATTTAACCTTGATAACGCTTTAGTACAGACCGGCGCAGTGTCAGAGATCAAAGCCTTTTTGTGGGAAGTAGCACATCGGGTGCCGCAACACGGGAACGTCAGAATGGTCCCGACCGCAGAGATGATCTGCTTCACGGAAGCCATAGATTATCGGGTAAAAGTATTACCCACTTGCGCCCGTAAGTACCATTCCATGAGTTCCCCCGCACCCGGATCATTCTCAGCGGGTGCCCAGGGAGCCGAATCCTGCTCAGTCACTGGCTGATACCCTCCGTGTTTTACCTCAAAAATAACGCCATCGTTATCCATCGACAACACCGCATGCCAGATCCCCGCATCTGTCTCCAGCAGCTTACATTCTTCACCTAACACCACCCGCTGGGTCACGGATCCATCATCATCAAAATGTAATACCAGAAATCGTCCACTGAGCGGAGTCAGCAATTCAAAAGTATGCGGATGACGGTGAGGGCGGACATAGGTACCCGGCGCCATAGCGACAGCCAGACGCTGTATCGCATCACTTAATTCAGGATGTAAATTACGATTGGCTCGCAAGCGAGGGGATTGGGCCGCCTGCTCACTGAGTTGCTGGAGATCAGTGAGGGTAAGTTGTTTCATATAAACCTTTTGGATGCTGGGTAACTGACAACGACCGGGTTGCTGTATGACTTATTGCCGTTTTCAACGGACAATTAGCCTCTGCCCTCGCGTAACAAATTGCAGTCCGGATTACAGATGCTGAAGTCCCATACCCTCGAAACGGGCGATAAGAGGCCTCACGGAAATCGCGGGTATCAATCTTCCCGCGGCCATTCACGTTACAGCAAGATGTTCTCTGTTTCCTAAATCAAACCTATAAACAGCGCTTTTTCACGGTCTGCCTGATGTCATATCAAAAACCGAAACGCTTATCATTTATATAATGCGTGTTTATTACTCAGAAGCAGAGCGTGGTATGGCAATTAACATGGGCAGTACCTACCGAATCCTGGGCTATCGGCCATCGGTAAATTTCGCCTGGCGGCAGAAATTATTGACAATGGGCATGCTTCCAGGTGCCGTTATCGAGATCATTCGCGTAGCGCCAATGGGCGACCCGGTGCAGATCCGGACCCGTCGTGTCAGCCTGGTGGTGAGACAGCGTGACCTGGCCGATATCCTCCTGGAGGAAATCGTCTGATGAAAAAGATAACCATCGGGCTGATTGGCAATCCAAACACCGGCAAAACCACGCTGTTTAATCAGCTAACGGGTGCCCGCCAGCGGGTCGGTAACTGGGCCGGCGTCACGGTCGAGCGCAAAGAAGGGCAGTTTTTTACCGCGCAGTCAGATGTCCGCCTCATCGATCTACCTGGCACTCGTTCACTGACCACGCTATCCGCTGAGAGCTCCATCGATGAGAGCATCGCCTGCCAGTATCTCTATCAGGATCACGCTGATGTGGTGATTAACGTCGTCGATGCAGCCAGTCTGGAAAGTAACCTGTTCCTGACCCTTCAGCTGCTGGAGCTAGGCGTGCCCTGCATCGTCGCCCTGAACATGCAGGATATTGCCGCCAGCCATAACATCATGATTGATGTTCCAGCGCTATCAGCGCGTCTGGGATGCCCGGTCGTTTCACTGACCTCCACTAAAGGTGACGGTATCGCCCAGCTCAAAGTCCTGATCGATCAGCCTCATAGTTACCTCACATCGAAACGGGTGCGTTACCCGGCCGCGATTGAAACAGCAATTGAGCAGCTCTGCCTGTTAATGTCCGGCACGATAGCCCCACAAAAACGCTACTGGCTGGCATTGCAGTTGCTTGAAGGCGATATCAATAGCCGCAAGTTTTGCCCGGAACTGCTTCCGCGTTTGCCTGAGATTATTCAGCAGGCGGGCGGCGATACCGGTATTCAGATTGCCGATTACCGCTATCGCACCATCAACACGATTTGCGCAGCCGTCAGTAATATTCATCAGGCATTACCTGCCGGTCTCACCTGCCAGATCGATAACATCGTACTCAACCGCTGGGTGGGCATTCCGATATTTCTGGCAGTGATGTATGTGATGTTTGTACTCTCAATTAACATCGGTGCAGCGCTGCAGCCACTGTTCGACAGTGGCTCGGTGGCAATATTCATTCATGGCATACAATGGCTGGGCTATGTTTGCCACTTCCCGGCCTGGCTGACGGTGTTTCTGGCGCAGGGTATTGGTGCCGGTATCAATACCGTACTGCCGATCATTCCGCAGATTGGCCTGATGTTCCTGTTCCTCTCTTTCCTGGAGGACTCAGGCTATCTGGCACGCGCTGCCTTTGTGATAGATCGGCTGATGCAGTCGCTTGGCCTGCCAGGGAAATCTTTTGTCCCTTTGATTGTCGGCTTTGGCTGTAATGTGCCGTCGGTAATGGGGACACGCACGCTGGATACGCCGCGTGAGCGTCTGCTGACAGTATTGATAGCGCCTTTTATGTCGTGTGGTGCGCGGCTGGCAATCTTTGCAGTTTTCGCTGCGGCATTCTTCAACACCCATAGCTCCAGCCTGGTTTTCTCACTCTATCTGCTGGGCATTGTGGTGGCGATCGTTACTGCGCTGGTACTCAAGCATACCCTGCTGGGTGGAGAAGCCTCGCCGTTTATCATAGAGTTGCCGATCTATCACCGGCCTCATCTTAAAAGCCTTCTCCTGCAGACATGGCAGCGGCTGAAAATGTTTGTTATACGCGCCGGACAGGTAATTATCCTGGTGAGCATGCTGATAGGCGTGCTGAGCAGCTTTGCATTTAATGGCCAGCTGGTTGATGACATTAACCAGTCTGCGCTGGCGGCAACCAGCAAAGCGATTACGCCGGTGCTGTTGCCGATTGGGGTCACTCAGGATAACTGGCAGGCCACCGTGGGGCTGGTGAGCGGCATCATGGCGAAAGAGGTCGTGGTGGGTACGCTTAACAGCCTTTACACCACAGAGGCACTCCAGAACAGTCCATTTGATCCGCAATCCTTTAATCTGCCTGGTGAACTGAAAGATGCGCTGACGGAAACCTGGGCGGGGTTAACTGCCGCATTCAGAATTGATGCGCTAGCCAATCCAATTGAAGCCAGCAAAGGCGATGGGGAGATGACGACCCGTTCAATCGGTGTAATGTCAGCTAAATTTGGCAGCGGCTTTGCCGCTTACAGTTACTTAATCTTTGTGCTGCTCTATGTTCCCTGCGTCTCTGTTATGGGCGCGATTGCACGCGAAGCCGGCAAAAAATGGATGATGTTCTCATTCTTCTGGGGACTGAACATCGCCTACACCACGGCCACGCTTTTTTATCAGACCGTCACTTTTGCCGAACATCCCGCATTCAGCTCAATTTGCCTGATAAGCGTAATGATACTAAACGGGATCATCCTGCTGGCCTTACGTAAGTCGAGAAGCCGGGTGCAGGCAATACCGGTAATGCTGCGGGAGGAAAAGGGACGTTGCCACGGTTGCCACGGCGACTGTGATAAACAGAAAGAGTATGCGCAGTAACCGTAAAGGCCACATTACTATGCTGAGATGCCATACGGACCTGCAGCATACGACTAATTATAAATGTGCGAAACGAAAGCGTTCCTTGCCTGCACGGGTTAACAGGCAAGGAAACTTCCCCGAATGTCAGAGGTTGGCGTCAGGGTCTGCCGCTGATGGGTTCTGTGATTTCACTGGTTCACCCAGTACCTGACGGAACCAGCGGGTGACTTTGCTGATTACCTCAGGCTGATACCAGCGATAATCACCATGCTCAGCCCCTTCTACTAATACATAATCAGCGCGGTCATGTGCTTTGTGAAGCGCGTTATAAAGATTCGCACTCTGCTCTGGAGAGACGAGAGTATCTTTGCTGCCATGCATAATTAAAAAAGGGGGTTTAGCACCATTCAGGTGTCCAATCGGACTCGCGTATAACGCTTTCTCAGGCTGGTCGATCACTGATGCCCCGGCGAAATTACGGAAAGCGGTACCATTAACCAGCAGAGCTTCAGTTGCGGCAGGGGATCGATGCACATTTTGTATTGCATCAGGGAAGCCCTCACCGATGCTTCGCAGATCGGAGATGCCATACAGTGTGGCCACTGCCTGAACATCTGAAGACTGATCAGAGAAATCACCTTTATCAAACGATTTATCACCATTGGTAGTGCCCAGCATCTGGGCAAGCCATCCCCCAGCCGAGTCGCCCAAAACCCCTATACGCGTCGGATCGATGCCATACTCTGAGGCGTGCTGGCGCAGATATCGGACTGCAGTTTTAGCATCTAAAACCGGTGCCGGGAAAACATCAGGAATAGTGCGGTATTCTGCTGCGGCAACGACAAAACCGGCCTCCGCTAGCGCCAGCCGCATTGAAATAAACTTGTCATGTTCCGCTGTCAGAAAACCACCACCGGGAAAATAGATAATCGCTGGTTTCAATTTATCGGTTCGAGGAACGAGCAGTGACATATGCAGTTGCCTGACTGAGCGCATGTTTTTTACCTGGTGGTAAACCACATCTCCAATATTGTCGATCTGGTCCTGACGGGTGTTAACGTGGAGAATCTCTGCACCCTGAGCATAACCTGGAAGCTGATCCTGGCCAGTTGCGATGGCTGTAGTAGCGATTGAAAGCATAAAGACTCCCGACATTAAGAGGTCCAGATTTCTCATATTTTTCGTCCTTTAAGAATTTAAATGTTAATACTTTGTTCTATATAAGTATATGAATAAAAGCTATAGCTTAGTAAAGCAGAGGAAAAAATTGGGGTGTTTTATTATTGACACACCCGACCAGCTTTAGATTTAACTTCAGGCATTATTGACATACTGATAAGGCAGCAGCATAAGGAATAAATTTCAGTATTGTTACTGTTTTTTCAGACTCAGAACTTCACCGCATTTTTGGTATCTGAACCCTATCTCATTTCACCTATCATTTCTGCCCTGAAAAAATACGGATTTTTAAAAAGTTAACGGAGTAGTCCATGAACATCAAGCTTGTCGCTTTACTTTGTCTTTGCTCATTTGGCGCAACAGCAGAAACGGTTGGATATCGCGCTGAAATCCTCTATTTCAAAGCCGATCCGGCCAAAGAGAAAGATGCTTCGGTACATTACAAAGATGGCTATCTCATTATTAAAGATGGATATATTTTAAAATCAGGTCATTATGCCACATTGAAAGACCAGCCTGTTGATAGCATGATTGACTACAGAGGGAAAATTATCACACCTGGATTCATCGATACCCATGTTCATTATCCGCAAATCACCATGATCAGTGAATATGGTGAACAACTTATAGGCTGGTTAAATACCTACACTTTTCCAACTGAAATAAAATACAGCAATCATCCGTATGCCTCCCAGAAAGCTTCGGTATTCCTGGATCAACTGGTGGAAAATGGCACAACAACAGCATTGGTGTTTGCAACCAGTTCGCCAGTTTCGGTTGATGCATTTTTTGAGCAAGCGTTAAAGCGTAATATGCGCATGATCAGTGGGAAAGTACTGATGGATCGAAACGCGCCAGCCGAATTACTGGATACACCACAATCAGCCTATGAAGAGAGCAAAGCGCTGATTAAAAAATGGCAACACAAAGGCCGACTTGATTATGCCGTTACGCCACGTTTCGCGCCTACTTCCACTGAGGAAGAACTCAGTATAGCCGGGAAATTGCTTAGAGAATTCCCCGATGTGTATCTGCAAACCCATCTGGCGGAAAATAAGCAGGAAGTCGCCTGGGTTAAAGAGTTGTTCCCGAAAAGCCGCAGTTATCTGGATGTGTATGACAAAAGCGGACTGGTGACAAAGAAATCCATTTTCGCGCACTCTATCCACCTTGATGACACCGATTACAAAGTCATGTCAGAGAAAGGCGCCAGTATTGCCTTTTGCCCGACATCGAATCTGTTTCTGGGAAGCGGATTGTTTAACCTGGATAAGGCCCATCAGTATAATATCCCGGTTGGCTTAGGTACCGATGTCGGCGCAGGCACAAGTCTGTCCATCCTTCAGACCATGGATGAAGCCTACAAAGTGACGCAGATGCGCAAGGCATTTACCGATAACCCCGATGACGTCCACTCAGTGACACCCATGGAAAACCTCTATCTTGCCACCCTGGGCGGCGCAACAGTGCTATCGCTACAGGATAAAATAGGCAGCTTAACGCCGGGCAAAGAAGCTGACTTTGTCGTCCTGGACCCTCTGGCCGGGCAGGTGCTTGCCGGACGCAATGAAGGTTCAAAAACCATCGAAGAGATCCTGTTTGGCATTGAAATGTTAGGTGACGACCGTACCATTGCTCACACTTATGTGATGGGAAACAAAATGAAGTAGTGCTCAGGATGAAATCACGTCATTAACCATTGAGAGGGCCACTTAAGCCTTGCCTTTCTGACGACCCTGCCAGCTGAAGTCACCCCCGCCGGTGAAGAAAGAGTTGCCACGAGAAGGATTGATGCTGACACACATGAGTCTGCTTTTTTTGACCGATAAGCAGCAGGCTGAATGACGTTGACAAGAAATCAAATAAATCAAAGGGATGCATCCGGAGGATGCCCGGTACCTGCCTATTCAGTACCGGCTTACACACAGGCTGTCCACTTTTTCTGTGGATAACTTTAGCCTGAAAGATCACGGAGTGACCTTTTAATCAAGTCATCAGTCGGGAAAATCGGTATTAGCGTGTTGCTCCATAAACTCCACCATAGCCCCTTTGTGAGCATCGATATGCCGGATATAGCGCATCAGCGTTTCCGGTTTTTTCCAGGTACCTTCCTGCATGATCCGGGCTATTGGATAGCCTTTATCGGCCATATCCTGGGCTGCACCGACCCTTGCACTGTGGCCACTCCATCCGGTATAGCGATTTTTATTGGCCTTAACTGCGCCGGATTTTCCAGCGGTAAGCCATGCACGGTTAAAGATATGTTCCAGCGCCCTTGTGCTCATCGGCTTCCCGGAAACCAATACCTGACCAGAGCGGTGCACTGCACTAAACAAATATGCATCAGGCTGGCTGGATAGCCCGGAGGCGTCGATCCACGCTTCAAGGCGCTGAGTTGAACGGGCACTGAGCGCCTTAATCAATCCGCCAGTCTGCACAAATGTTTTTGTCCAGGCCACATCAAGAATGATACGACCGTCACCGGCACGCATGACATCCCGCACCCGCAGCCGTGAAAGCTCACTGATACGGAGCAGCGTTGCATAGGCGACATGCAAAAAAGCTAAATCGCGCAGCGCCTGAAGATTATCTGAACCTGACCACTCCTTATCCAGCGCCAGCAAATCCGTGAGCCTGAAGGGCACGGCCTGGCCAGCGCGTTCGCCATTCGTTACGGCCACTCGATTTATCTTCTTCATAGCCCGAAAAACCAGCGGAGAAGCATTGGGGACAGGCAACCCGGCGTTACGGTGTAACATCGAGATCAGTGCCGCGTGAGATGTAACGGTCGAAGAGGCGCGGCCGCTCTCAGCCAGAAAAGAGAGATAGTCGCGCAAATCATCCGCGCTCATGGGCAGGAAACTACGCTGGTTATCTTCCGACCAGCGATTACATATCCGCATGACACTCAGCAGTTGTCGCCAGGTGTTCGGTGAAAAAGCCTCTTTATCCTGGACGAACTGCCTGAGTCGTTCAGTGATGTCGCTATTGCGGCTTGCCTTCAGGCTGGTTGGCGGTACTAACTCGCTCATATTTGCTCACTTATCTACCAAAAACAGCCTTGATCGCGCTACGTGAATTCTGACAATTCAGCAGTAGCATAACCGTGCAGAATTTACGTAGCGTTGTCATTTTCAGTACTGACTTAACTGCTGTTCATATTAACCCGGCAGCATCGCTGTGTCATGACTTCGTATAAGAACAATTATACGAAGTCATGACATCTAAAGCTATTCATCTTATTGTTAGCGCCGCCGAGGGTGGGAGGGTGGGATACCAGGGTCTGCATTCCCTTATAGCTCTGTAAATCTGATATTCACTTAAGAAATCTCAGATGCATCAGGTATGCGGTGAGATTTGATGGCTGTAATTAAACTTAATGAATACCCTGTAATCCCGGATATATAATTAATAAACCCATGCGTCCTCATCAGGAACATTTCATCAAATCAAGAATGAAAACACATTATCGTTTTGCTATTAAGTGATTTATTTAATCATTATATTTCTATTTCTGTACCAAAGTGCCAAATGGCCATACTTCTCTCCGCCTGGATATCTTTATTTACTGAATGTTAAAAACAATGAAACTCATTAAATTTATTATTTTTTACAGCAGTTTTAAATGTTGATGGAATCTGACATTGTCACGCATGTCAGTATAAAAAACTAATTATGTATATTTTACAGATTTAAGTTTGGCTACAACTGTTTTTTCGCTATTTTGCTCATCAGTTCTTATCAGGCATTTAATCATCCTTACTGATGTCGAGGTTCAATCCATGAAAAAAGCAATCTTATTACTCTCATTACTTGCACTAACAGGGTCGTCATTTGCTGCCACACAGGTTCAGCGTGCTGAATTAGGTAATTATTCGATTAAAGATCGTATATCAATTTCGGGCGTTCGTGGTGGAAAATCTCATGCCGTTAATGCCATGAGTCATGAAGCAGATAAAAAAGGTGCAGGATATTTCTTTATTACCTCGCTCAGCACAGGTGGTGACTCCAGCCAATGGCGTGGTACAGCGATTACACTGGAAAAAAATGAGGTGTCAAAATAATGAAAAAAAGTTTACTCGCACTGTGCCTTTTGGGCCTTTTCACCGCACCCGTGATTACGTTAGCACAGCAACCGGTTACCTGTGTAAAAGTGTCTGAACAGGATGTCGCCAGCCTGTTTGAAACCTGGAATAATTCTCTGGCAACCGGTGACGCGACTAAAGTCTCTGAATTATACGTCAGCGATGCCGTTTTGCTGCCAACAATTTCAAATAAGGTGCGCCTGACCGACGAGGAACGTATTGATTACTTCAAAGAATTCCTGAAAAAAGGCCCAAGCGGTAAAATCGACTCTCGCACTATTCGCATAGGTTGTAATAAAGCGATTGATACCGGTGTTTATACGTTTACCTTTAAAGATAATTCGCACGTCACAGCACGTTATACCTTCACCTATGTCTGGGATGGCAAGAGCTGGAAGATCTCAACTCACCACTCTTCAGCCATGCCAGAGCCTGTCAGCAAGCCATAACAGCAAATGTGGCAGGCTTAAATCCGGTGGCTCTGAATGAAAGAAGCCCCTTACGTCAGTAAAGGGCTTCTTTCATTCTGCTTACTGAGGAATGTTATACAGGCACAGCTAAAATAAACAACTATTCCAAATTTTTCAGAGAAATAGCTTCATCATTTTGCTATTTCTTTTTATACACATCAGCCGTGCCTTTAATTTTATTTTTCGTATTAGCAGAAGTTAGCACAAACACATCACCGCCTTTTTCATCTGCCATTTTTGACAACTCCGCTTTTGCATCCGACGGGCTTGTCTCACCTGATGTCGAGATATCGCCAATTTTCTCATACTGATCTTTTACTTTCATAAAATCATTCTTTGACATCATCTCGGCAGCAAGTGAGCCAAACGACAGAGAGCAAATAACCACACCAAGAATTAATTTTTTCATATGAGCATCCTAGAAATGTTATAAAAGACGACTGGCATTCATGACTACATTTAAAAATACAGTACAGTCCTTATAAACCTCCATGTCAAATCTTATTTCCCATCCTGCTTTGAGATGGCAGTTCAATGATTTAATCAGTGACTTTTCGCATTCACATGATAATTTCACAGCTTTTAATAACCGCTGTATCCAACTCTATTACCATAAAATAAACTGGCATTAATTCTGTTAAAAATTAAAAGGAGAATTACTCCTTATTATCAGTGATCTAAATAAAGATAATGAACCCAGCTGGTCATTCTCAGTAAAATTTTACGCATGACCGAAACATGGCTGAAGTGGTCAGAATAGACAGCAACCTGAGCAAAAATGCCGTCTGGCAGTGCATCGACATCTTTATTTGGTGTTAACTCTATAACGGCTAAAACGCCATCTGATGCTGAGGCCAGACTGAGTGATTGAATCTTTCCCTGAGCCTGAAAAGCGCCGCCAGGCACCACAGGCAGAACTCTGAGTAACTTTCCTGAAAATACCTTGCCCGGCAGAGCATTAAACACAACTTCCGCCTCATCCCCCTCTGCCAGACGAAGCAGGGAGTTTTGCCTGAACTGCGCAATAATCTGACGTTTTTGTACCGGGATAAATATCATGACCGGGCGCAGCGGCAGGGCGGCTGCGTAACTTCCGGGACGAATCAATACCTGTGTAACATAACCATCACTGGGTGCACGGACCACGGTCTGATCCAGGTTATATCGGGCTTCGGCAAGCTGCGCTCTCAGACTGGCGATCTGGGATTGTTCGCCTCCTGATACACTGTTTAACTGGCTTCTGAGCTGATCCTGTTCCGCAAGAGAACCTTTTACCAGGGCGTCCTGAGCCAGAAAGGCCTGTCGGGCATTATCGATATCACGTTCTGAGAAAGGGTTAACTTTCGCCTTACTGCCTTTTAAATAGCGCTGATAGTCCTGAAATAATCTATCCCGTTCCGCAGTTACATGGGTTGTGTAGGCAACGGCTTCATTTAATTGTCCTTTCATCGCTTCAATCCCGTTGATAGCGGTGGCAAGATCGGCCTGAAGCCGTTCAACCCGGACTTTGTATCGTGTTTGATCAAGGGTGAATAACATTTCTCCCTTTTTAATCAGCACTTCTTTTTTATCCGTCACCTCATCGACTACACCAGTAACCTGCGGAGTAATCGGAATCGCGACAACTGCTTTTTGTGCCAGCGATGTATAGGGATGGTTATAGTTCATCAGCAGAATGAGTGCGCTTACTAAAAAAATACCCCCCAGAGCAGCCGTTGGAACTGTCCATTTATTTACAGGTATTCGGAATATTTTAAAAACAGCCCAGGCTATCGCAACGTAACTTAAAATAATGAGCAGATCCATATCATCGCTCCGGTCGCAGCGCTTTCGATTCAGTCTGCATACGCTCCAGCTCTGCTAACCGCTGCTGCAATTCCAGTAATGAAACAGGCTGATTCTGCATACCCCATCCGCGTTCCGGACGATAAAGCGTGGCCCATATCCACAGAAACGGCCATATGACGTGCAACGTAAAAAGACTGACCCAACCCGCGACGTGAATGGCATCGGCATGAGGATGGTTACGAGATTTAGCAATTAAATAAGGAATATCGTGAAGAACGATAATTCCATAAAAAATGATGATAAAAACAAAAATCAGCATGCCCAAAGCAAAATAGTTAAGGAACATGGTTGCCTCTGCCATAGTGGAATGCGTTTTAAAAGTAGATCGATGTCAGACATGTGTCAATTTGAAATAAAAAAACGGATACGATTCCCGAGCCTGAAAAATACCTGAAAGGCATGTGAATTCGTGAAAATACCTGCCTTGACCCTGAGCATCCTGCCAATTGAAATTATTGATTACTGATGGTTTTTAATTTTTTTACTACAATTTCAATTCATCAATGTGGCTATTTTTTTACTTTTTATTGCCCAAAAGGCACTTTACCTAATCACCTGATTTAAATGAACTTATAAACTTTGACGTTTTGATCACAATTTTATATTTATCTTACTGACCTTGAGAAAAAATTTACACTTACTCCATTCCTCACTCTTGCGCTGTTAATGATTTTTCGATCCGTTTATTTGTGATGAATAAACTATCTGACTCACCGTGAATTTATTGACTAAATCATTAATGGTTAGATACCAAATCATATTAACGACATTCACCAGGGCTAATGTCATAGACGGTAAGATACTGATTATAGAGAATATCTATTTTTCACCCAACAATAAATGAACACATTGCGGGCCCCAGTTTATTCAAAGACCTGCCAGATATTGCATTATAAACCGAATACCGTTTCACTCAGCACAACAAAGAATGGTATACGGAGATGCACTCATGACCATTGCACAGCAGCCAGAGCAAAAGGGTATCGAGCAAGGTATTCAGCCAGGTGAGCAGCGCGGCATTGAAAAAGGTCGAAACGAAGGCAAACTTGAAGTTGCTCATGCCATGCTTCAGAACGGTATCGATCGGAGCACCGTCATTAAAATGATCGGCCTGACGGAAGATGATCTGGCACAAATCCGCGACTGACTCCTTCGACAGTCTCTCTGGCCATACTACTGATCCATCAGGGTCAGCCTTCCTGTTGTCTCACTTCTCCGCCTTACGGTCACACGCATGTATTCTGCACCTTCAATAATGTCAGTGGCTTCAGGCAGTATTCAATCGGGGATGAGGTCGCCATAACGCCTTATTGGTAGCTGAATACTAAATTTAACATAATTAGCATTGTGCGTACTAAAACATGTCAAAAAATAGTAATGTCCATTTTGATTTAAGCTGATAAGGCCGCTTCAGGTAACCTGCTAAAGACCTGTTATGCCGGCTTCTGGTGTGATTTTTTTCAGGCTGAACTAATTTCACCGTATTAAGTTGTTTGTGTGTCAATAGCCATTATTTACCGGCCTGGCCGAACTTGCTGTGGGCATTTTCCGCGATAATTATGCCAACCTGGTACCGACAATTGTCTGCGAAAAGCTAGCCGAACTCCATGACAATATGCTGGCTAAAGAAAGAGTATTCCTTAATAAAAGAATCTTTTCTTAATCGAAGTTAAAGCGCCTTAAGATAAAAATAAAGCGCTTGAAAATCCATTTGAATTTGAAAACGTAACAATTAGTGACACTAACAATTAACATGAATTTATTTTACTTTCAAATCCTGATCTCCAAAATATTTTTTCTGTATATTACTGAATGTAGTATTACGCATGATATTATCCAGCCCCTTATTTAGGAGTGTTTTGGTTTCGTAATCTCCCTTCCTCACTCCAAATGCAGACCCCTTGCTAAACAAGTCCGCATCAGTTACTTCAGGGCCCTTTAACTCAAAATCTTCACCAGCATGAGTCTTGAGGAATCCATAATTGACGGCAACTGACGGACAAAGAGCAGCATCTACTCTGTTTGCAACTAAATCTTCATAAATTGCTTCGGGATCCTGATAATTTTTTATATTAACCCCTGCAGGGCGCCAGTATTTTTCAGCATATGCCTCCTGAATTGACCCTTGCTGAACAGCAATTATCTTATCCTTAAGGCTTTTTACTTGTGGCATTATATTGCTGTCTTTTTTTGCTACCAGACGAGTAGGAAGATGAAAAACATAATCAGTAAAATCAATCGTTTTTTGTCTTTTTGGCGTGACGCCAAGTGGCAGTATAAAATCAACTTTTCTGGCAATAAGAGCGGGAATTTGAGCGTCAAAATTATTTACAACATATATACACATTACATTTACTGACTTACATAAAGCATTGGTAAGTTCTATTTCGAATCCATCCGGATTGCCATCTTTATTTCTGAACTGAAATGGAGGGTTAGTTAAATCAGCACCAACAAGAAAGGTTTTTTCTGCAAAAACACAAAATGATGTTGTAAACAAAAGAGCACATACTGAGAAAATAATACATTTATTTGACATATTAAACCCCGATATTAAGTTACAATCTAAAAAACACTCACGACTGCAATAGAAAGATAGTTATGTTCTTAAATCCTGAAGTCTAACTCATTGCATAGATGGGGAAAGTAAAAAATAGTTGCACCATAATATTTTTTATAAGCGTAACAATAAACTACCTGTCCTGGCATCAACCGTTTTAAGATTGCACCAGAAGTAACATGACCAGATTCTTTTAACATAAAATTGCTCGCTATTAAATTGAACATATCATGATTTTTTGAGTTTATCGCATATTCTAAAGCATTGTGACGCTTACTTTCACACTCCCAACTGAGCTGCACATCTGCATTACAAAAATCCTGCGCTAAAAAATATAGCGTTGACTTGCTCCCCGTTAATTAACACACCTCGATGTCAGTAGTCTTTTCATATGTCACATGAGGACATGCCCATGAAGACGCGTTTTTCCGACGATTCGAACATCACTATTCTCCGTGAAGTCAGGTTTCTACCGGTGAAATCTGCCGCAAGCACGCCATTGTAGATGTCATGTTTTACAGTAAGAAGTATGGCCCTATGAATTTGCCTAAAGAAGAGCGTCTGATGGCACTTGAGGAAGTGTACGCCCATCCATTTCCCGGCCGATAGCAGAAAAGAACTGCTGCTGTCTGACTCAGTCATCATTTTAGAAAAGCTGGAATTGCCCGGCTGCCTGCCTAGCTTCACCATGTCTTTCTTCATTTCGCCCCCCTGATGAACTCAAGCTTTTTGAATTGCTGCCCCTAAATCTTGAGCAATTTTTCCCAGTGTCCTACCTTCATTCAGCGACGCTAATGCCTCACAATGACACTCGCCAGGTCAACCGGAGACCCCAATGAACAACATCAGCAATCCCGAATCCTACAGCGGCACCCTGTTTTTCGATGTCAACGAAACCCTGCTGGATACAAAAGAACTGAACAAGGTGGTCGCGCAGCGTCTCGGCGACAGACCGGAGCGCGCTGAGGCCTGGTTTACCTCGCTTTTGCATCATTCACTGGTCGAGTCAGTGACGGGCAGCTGGCATAGCTTTGGTGAAATCGCCGAAGCCGTACTGGAGATGACGGCTACGAGGTACGGCGTCACTCTGCCAGCAGATGCGGCACCACTGTCTGACATTATTGCGGCCATGCCCGCTCACCCTGACGTAGCCCCTGGCTTGTCTGCATTGCAGCAGCAGGGTTTTACGCTGGTTGCACTGACCAACTCCTCTGCCGCCCTGGCTGAAAAGCAACTCAGTTCTGCCGGGCTGGCTCCGCTTTTCAGTCGTATTCTCAGCGTGGAACAGCCTCAGGTGTATAAACCCGCTCTCAAAGTCTATCAATGGGCCATGAAAGAGATGGGTAAGCCGGTCTCTGAGTGCATGATGGTGGCGGCGCATGGCTGGGATGTCGGCGGAGCAAAACGTGCAGGAATGAAGACTGCATTTGTCAGCCGTAAGGGACAGGCGCTGTATCCGCTAGCGCCTGCGCCGGATCTGGTTGTCAGCGACATCAGTGCGTTAGCCACTAAGATCAAACCGCTCTGCTAACCAGCAGTTATCTATTAATACCTGTACGCCTCTTATTAGCGTTAATCGCTGCCCGAAAACGCTAATAAGAGGTAAGTTTTATGGGAAAATACTCATTTCAGGGCTTAACCACAATGCACAGCAGACCGATCACAATAATCACCACACCCGCCAGGCTATGCCAGCTGAATGCCTCATGGAATACTGGCACACAGACCGCCACCAGCCAGACCAGTACGTAACTCAGACTAAGCAGCGGATAGACCCGGTTGAGCGGAAAATAGTGCAGCGCCCGAATCCAGCAGAGCATGGAAATGCCATAGGCGCCCAGCCCGGCCAGCAACAGCAAAGCGGGCAGTATGGCGAAGGCGGGCAGCGACGTCAGGCTACTGACATCGGGCAGACGTGGCATTGCCCAGCGCATCATTAACTGTGCCGCTGAAACCAGCAGCACGCTGCATGCGACCCACCCGTACCCTTTCATAGCTGACTCGCCATCAGCGCCACACCCGTCACCACCAGCAGCGTGCCCGCAATCTGTCGCAGCGTCAGCCGTTCACGCCAGAGGATGCGTCCGGCCAGCGCAACGAAGATGAAGTTCAGGCTCAGCATCGGATAGGCCTGGCTGACAGGCACCCGCTGCAGCACCAGCAGCCAGAGGAGCATCGCTATACCTAACAGCAGCACACTCACACCAATCCAGCTCAGGCGAACCCGCCGCGTTGCCGCGTGGGTCGCCTGTTTCTGGCACAGTTGCGCGCTGCAGCTAAGCAGGCTCACCAATATAATCAGCAGCAGCATTTACTTCATCTGACTGTAATAAAGGCAGACCAGCCTGCCCTGCCGATAGACGGCGTCCGGCACCGGAACATCCTCGCCTATATCACTGTGTGGCGAATCAAACAGCAACAGCAATGACACACTTCCCGTGCGGCGATGTTCGGCAAGCCAGCCGCTAAAGTCCGCCTGAGAGACAAAGCGGGATTGTGCGTCCGGGTAGCTCAGCCCATATTCCAGCTCGCCTTTAGTGTCATAGAAACCGATGTCGCTGCGCTGCAGATGCCAGGCTGCGGCAGAGGCTACCCCAGGATTATCCGCCAGGATAAAGCGGCTGGAGGCCAGACGCTCGCTGATCGTCGAGACAAAGTGCTGCGGCTGTTTGGCATCACGGATTTTGTCCGGAATCGCCGTGCCAATAAACAGCGCGACGCCCACCGGGCAAAGCGCAGCCGCCAGCCAGCGGCGTTGTGAAGAGCGGCAGCTGTAGGCACCCACCAGGCCCCAGATGAGAAACGCCATTGCACCCAGCGCCAGTTTCAGCATCTCGTGTGTGGCAAACAGCGGATGATGCGTCACGCTCCAGGGCGCGAGCACCAGCGCAACCGTTGCCAGAGTGAGAATGCCGAAAATCAGGTTAAGCCAGCCATTCACTGTTAATGCGCGACCAGTACGCTGCGCGGCGTTCAGACCATAGTGTGCCATCAGCAGCGACAGCGGGACAAAACAGGGCAGAATGTAGGTCGGCAGCTTGCCTTTTGCCAGGCTGAAAAACAGCACCGGCATCACCGTCCAGCTCAGCAGATAAAGCGCACCCGGATGTTGCTGACGCTCGCGCCAGCCGGCCATCAATGCGCCCGGTAACAGCGCAAGCCACGGCAGCGTGCCCAGCAGCAGAACTGGCAGGTAATACCAGAAAGGTGCTTTATGCTGCGCATTATCTTCCGCAAAGCGCTGGATATGCTCAACCCAGAAGAAGTAGTGCCAGAAATCGGGAGCCTGATGATAGATGGCCAGCGCCCAGGGGGCGCTGATCGCCGCGGCAGAGAGAACCGCCAGCGGCCCGAAGCAAAGTAGCTCAAGAAGTCTCTTACGCCAAAGCACCCACGGCAGAATCGCCAGCACCGGCACTGCCAGCGCCAGAAAGCCTTTGGTCATAAACCCCATACCGCAGGCGAGACCCAGCAACAGAAAGCCGCCCGCACGACCAGCGCGTCCGCTCGCCTCCGTCGCCAGCCAGAAGCTGCACATCGCGGCGGCCAGCCAGAGCATCAGCATCGGGTCCAGCACCGCATAGGTGCCCACGCCATACACCAGCAACGAACTAAGGAAAATCAGGGAACCAACCACGGCGGTGCGTGATGAACCAAACAGCCGCCTGCCGAGCCAGTAAATCAGTGCGGCAGTGATCGCCGTTGAGAATATCGATCCTGCCCGCACGCCAAAGTTGGTGTGGCCAAACAGCCATTGCCCCAGCGAGTTAACCCAGTAACCAGCAATCGGTTTTTCAAAATAGCGCAGGCCGAAGAAGTGCGGCGTGACCCAGTTACCGGTTGCCAGCATCTCCCGGCTGATTTCCGCATAGCGGGTCTCATCCGGCTGCCAGAGGTCGCGGAATGTCGGCGGGATCAGGTAATAGAGAACAAAAAAGCTGAAAAAAAGTAGACACTTCGTGTTGTTACGTATCCGCACTAGTTTGCCTCTTCAGTCAGTTTCTGGCAGCCCAGCCACCCTTCCCGTCCAGGGATTTCGCCTCTGACGACCCTGCCCACCGGTAAGGTGCTCAGATCGTCGGGCAGCAGCTCGCTTAATGGGCAGAACTGAATGCCATTGCGTGCCGCAGCAGTCAGCAGCTGGTCAAAGTCCGGGTAGCCAATGATCCCTTCGACTTCGGCATGCACGGTGTATACGGCGCCCTCGTCAGAAGCGAGCATTTTTGCCAGAATATAGTCGTTATAACCTTCTGCGCTGACCTCGCGGCCAACCACTTCATCCCATGTAGGCAACGTCACCGGAATTTGTACGGTACCGATCTGTCCATCCGGCAGCATGGGCCGGAATGGCCCGGTGCCGCGACAGTCGCTGTTGTAGTGAAAACCAAAATCCTGTTTAGCGGCGATCACCCGGCCATCGGCGCGCCAGCCTGCGACGGCCGAGCAACTGACGGGATGACCGAGGATCTCACTCAGCGTTTCGGTGCCGCGCGCTATCTGCTCCACCAGCTTATCCTGCGGCCAGACGCCCGCCCAGGTCTGCCAGGCAAAATGGTCCCAGGCGTGCAGGCCCATCTCGTGATAGCGGGCGGTATCCTGAATGACATGCCGCAAGCCTCGTCCCATCAGCTTTCCCGGCCAGGCCGTTCCGGCGAGGAGAATATCCCAGCCATAGAGCGACGCAGCGCGTGATCGCAGCATCTTCACGAGAAACGCGGGTTTCACCAGCCGCCAGAGATGGCGGCCCATGTTGTCCGGTCCTACGCTGAAAAAAAAACTGGCCCGCACCGCATGACGCTGGAACAGCTCAAGCAGCGCCGGCACACCTTGCTTCGTGCCGCGCCAGGTATCTACGTCAATCCGCAGACCGATCTTCTTCATCACTTATCAGCCTGTTGCTCAATGGTGCGCAGGAAGAAGTCGAGCGTGTTGTCGATAGTGACATCCATGGTCACAGTCGGCGTCCAGCAAAGTAAGCGACGCGCATTGCGGATAGCGGGCTTGCGGTGTTCGACATCCTGATAACCTTTGCCATAGTAACTGCTGCTTTCTACTTCGCGGAAGCCGGCAAACGGCGGGAACTGGCTGCGCAGCGGGTGGCGTTCGAAGCTTTCCAGCAGCTGCTCCGCCAGCTCTTTGATACTGGCTTCGTTGTCCGGGTTACCGATATTGATGATCTGCCCATCACAATTCTGCTGTTTGTTTTCGATGATGCGGAACAGTGCTTCAACACCATCGCTGATGTCAGTAAAGCAGCGCTTCTGCTTGCCGCCGTCGATCAGCTTAATCGGTGAACCTTCCACCAGGTTGAGGATAAGCTGAGTGATCGCACGGGAACTGCCGATACGCGCCGCATTAAGGTTATCCAGACGCGGCCCCATCCAGTTGAACGGACGGAACAGGGTAAAGCGCAGTCCCTCTTTTTCGCCATACGCCCAGATCACGCGGTCCAGCAGCTGCTTGGATACGGAGTAGATCCAGCGCTGTTTGTTGATCGGCCCGACCACCAGATTAGAGGTATCCTCATCGAAGCTGTCATCGGTACACATGCCGTAGACTTCTGAAGTGGAGGGGAAAATGATGCGCTTTTGATACTTCACACAGTCGCGGATGATTTTCAGATTTTCTTCGAAATCGAGTTCAAACACGCGCAGCGGATTGCGGGTGTATTCAATCGGCGTAGCGATCGCCACCAGCGGCAGGATGACGTCACATTTTTTGATGTGATACTCAATCCATTCGGAATGAATAGCGATATCGCCTTCGACAAAATGGAAGCGCGGATGATCCAGGAAGCGACTGATAGCGTCTGAACTGATATCCAGACCATAGACTTCAAAATGCTCATCCTGTAACAAACGTTCGGTGAGATGGTTACCGATAAAGCCGTTAACGCCGAGGATTAACACACGGGTACGACGCTGCAAGGCCGACTGCGGTTTTGAATAGAGCAGTGCGCCAGGCACCATGCCCAGACTCTGTGCCAGCTGGCTGCCGTTCATGTAGACGCCATGATCAGATTGTCCGGTCTGGATTTCCAGCGCGCCCTCGCCACAGGCGATAAGGAACGGTTGTTTAGAGAGCACGGTGCCTGGCTTCGCCTGATGTTGCTGCGGATGAACCCGGCTCTTCCAGACGATAAATTTAACCGAACCGGCAAAGGCGAAGGCACCCGGCCACGGATCGGTAACCGCTCTGACCAGATTGTGAATCGTCTCAGCAGGCTGATTCCAGTCAATACGACCATCTTCGGCCGTGCGACGGCCCACACGGGTTGCCTGACTCTCATCCTGCGGCCACTCACTGACCTCACCCTTACGCAGGCGAGGTAACACATCGTTCAGCAACTGCTCTGCGGCCTGGGTCAGTTTGCGATGCAGCGTCAGCGCGTTGTCCTGATCCTCAATCGCCACCGTCTGCTGCGCCAGAATATTACCGGCATCCGCGCGCGTCACCATGCGATGCAGCGTCACGCCCGTCTCACGCTCGCCGTTGACCAGCGCCCAGTTCAGCGGTGCACGGCCACGGTATTTTGGCAGCAGTGAACCGTGCAGGTTAAAAGCTCCCTTTTCAGCGCATTGCAGGATTTCATCGCTCAACAGATGGCGATAATAGAAGGAGAAGATCATCTCTGGCGCCATGGTGCGGATGCGGTCAAGCCAGATCGGGTGATTCGCCTCATCTGGTGCATAGACCGGAATACCGTGCTCGGCCGCCAGACGGGCTACTGAGCCGAAAAAGTGATTTTCGGTCGCCACATCGTTGTGCGTAAAAATGGCGGTGATCTCATAGCCTGCATTCAGCAGCGCATTGATGCCGACACAGCCCATGTCGTGATAGGCGAAAACAACGGTCTTCATGATTGAGTATCCTGTACTGAAGGCTCTTCTGGAGCCTGAACAATGCGTTGAACGAAATAGCGCGGACGCGCCCGAACGTCGTTATAAATGCGCCCGATGTACTCTCCGAGCAGTCCCATACCCACAAACTGGGCACCGATGAACATGAACAGGACGGCGAACAACACGAAGACGCCGTCTCCCGCCCACGCCGCACCAAAGAAAAGTCGCAGTACGATAAGCACCAGCGAGAAGGCGAAGCCGGAGAGCGCAATCAGGCTCCCCACCACGCTGAGCAATCGCAATGGCGTAGTGGTCAGGCAGGTCACGAGGTCGTACATCAGGTTGATCAGGCGCATAAAGCTGTATTTCGAATCACCAAAGGCCCGCTCGGCGTGGATCACCGGCAGCTCAATGGTGTGTCGGGCAAAGGTGTTGGCCAGAATCGGAATGAAGGTGCTGCGTTCATGGCAGTTGAGCATCGCCTCAACGATGTGGCGACGATAGGCGCGCAGCATGCAGCCATAATCTCCCATCGCTTTGCCGGTAACCCGCTGAATGAGGTGATTGAGCGTGCGCGATGCCTTGCGCCGGAACCAGGTGTCCTGGCGCTGCTGCCGGACGGTGCCCACCACGTCATACCCCTGACGCGCGGCATCGACAAGGCGCGGGATCTCTTCCGGCGGGTTCTGCAGATCGGCATCCAGCGTAACAATCAGATCGCCACGAATCTGACTGAAACCGGCCATGATGGCGGAGTGCTGACCGTAGTTGCGGTTGAGCAGCACACCTTTTATCCGGCTGCCGGGAACGATTGAGGCCTGTTCAATCAGTTCGGCTGAACGATCACTACTGCCGTCATCCACCAGCAGAATTTCATACGCAATATTGATGGCGTCACAGGCGGCGGTGGTGCGGTTAAGCAGCTCCGGCAGGCTTTGCTCCTCGTTATAGACCGGGATGACCACGGAGAGCATATTGATCGGTTTGATATCGCGCATCTCAGGCTCCCGCAATGTCATGTAAAGCCTGAATCACTCGCTCGACATCCTGATCTGTCATTGACGGAAACAGTGGAATCGAACACATCTGCTGGCTGTTAAGTTCACTGGCGGGCAGACGTAAGTCGGGGTAGTGCTCGCGGTAATATTTGTGGGTATGCGCCGCACGGAAATGCAGACCGCTGCCAATATCCCGCGTCTTCAAAGCCTGCATGAAGGCATCGCGCGACAGGCCGCAGCGCTGTTCATCAATGCGGATAATAAACAGGTGCCAGGCATGCTGATGTGGCCAGGCAGGCAACGCCAGCGGTTCAAATGGCAGCGTGCGCAGCGCGTCAAGATAGCGTTCAGCAATCTCACGGCGGCGGGCAATAAAGCCAGGTAATTTCTGTAACTGCACCAGCGCAATGGCTGCGCTGATATCCGGCAGATTATATTTAAAGCCCGGCATCATCACTTCGGCCTGCGGCAGACGCCCCTGGGTCTGGCGGTAAAACGCATCCACCGCCAGGCCATGAAACTTCAGGCTGCGGATACGATCGGCGAGAGTGGCGTCATCAGTCACCACCAGGCCCCCTTCCGCGCAGGTAATATTTTTGATGGCGTGGAAAGAGAAAATAGCGGTACCGCGATGCCCGACCGGCTTTTCGCGATAAGTGGTGCCCACCGCGTGAGCCGCATCTTCGATGATGGCGATGCCATGCTGCTCAGCCAGCTGATAAATTGGGTCGAGATCGGCAGGCGCACCGGCGTAATGCACCGGAATGATGGCGCGGGTGCAGGGTGTTATCGCCAGGGCTATCCGTTCCGGCGTGACCATCAGGTTATCTGGATCGACATCAATCATCACCGGCGTGGCGCCCAGCAAGGTGATCAGGTTAAGGGTAGAGACCCAGGTCATGGACGGCGTGATCACCTCATCGCCTGGCCCGATTCCCATCGCCATCAACGTGACATGCATGCCCGCCGTGGCTGAACTCACCGCAATGGCGTGCTGGTTGCCGGTCAGCTTAACAAAGGCCTGCTCCAGCTCGGCGCATTTTGCGCCCGTTGTTATCCACCCAGAGTCAAATACCGCTTTAACAGCAGCCAGCTCTTCATCACCAAATGAAGGGCGGGAAAATGGCAAAAATTCCATGCTAAAACTCCTGCAGATCAAACCTATAAGCTGTCGCATGTTGTTAATCAGGGACAACGCCGGAATAAGAAAAGAAAAAGCAAAGTATCAACATCCGGCTATGGTGTTATTGCCACCACGTTTTCCCTTTATAAAATTAAGGTTACCGGACCGCTAATACAAACTACCGTATGAAACTTAACTGAACATTAAATGAATAGCGTGAATGACAATAAAATCAAGGAGCAGTGAGTTAAGAGTTTCCGAAAAAGTTCACTATTAAATTGCCGACAGTGATTCTGACCTCAACTCTTTGTGATTTATTTATAATTTGTTTAAAAAGAGCTGATTCTTACTGTCATCAGCCCAGGAATCAGCACATCAGAGAAAAGTGACTGACTGATGAAAAAATAAATTAATGATTTTATAGGGTATTTTTACTCTTCCGATCCTGCTTTTATATTTGCAGAATATTTGAAAAAAATAGCACCCCGCTCATCCCAGGAAAATCACAGCGTAATAATAGCGTCTTAATGTATTCTTAATATTGTTAGTTATTAATGCTCCGCCCTCTCAATAATCATGACAGTTTGGTGAATCTCTGATGACAGTCAGTTAACATCTGTCAGATTATCTGTGCCTGCAGGGTAAAAACAGTGCTGAAAAAAGTGAATAAGATCGCGGTTTCAGGCGTTAACGTTTGGTCTGCCTAATAAAGAGAAAATAGTGATGATACGTACCGCCTGTTTATGTACTCTGTTCGCCCTGTTCAGCCCGGTGCTTTATGCCGCACCGGTAACCTATGCGATAACGCCCGATAAAACATCGATTGGCCTGTCATGGCGCGCTTTTGGTCACGACTTTTCGCAGGCCAGATTGCAGGGCGTAACCGGCATGGTGACGCTCAATCCCGAAGAGGATCATGACGACCGCATTGAAGTGAATATTCCGGTGGGAACGCTGGTGGCTTCGAATAGCCTGTTAACCTGGCAACTGAAAAGCGACCTGTTTTTTGATGCAGAACGTTACCCACAGATTCACTTTGTGAGCAGCCGCGTTGCCTCACTGGGTGACGGTAATTACCGGATTTTTGGCGTACTGACGGTTAAAAACGTCAGCCGGCCAGTGGTGATGCTGGCCTCGCTGGACAGCGGAAAGACAATTGACCCGGCGTCTCGAGTGCTGGCGCTGCATGCCTCCACAGCTATCTCCCGTTCTGCTTTCGGCATGGATCGACTGGTCGGTGTTGTTGATGACCGCGTAAACATTGCGCTGACCATTACCGCGCAATCCAGATAACCTTGTTGCAGTCTCCGATGCGGGAAAGCCGGTTTAACTGAGCGCGGTCTGCAATGTTTCTGCTGTGGCAGCCAGCTGGGCCGGTGGATTGCGGCCAATCAGCACATACTGATAGCCGTCACGCTTCCACCATGCCAGTTGCATGCCGTGGCGTTGTTCACGGGTAATCGGGTTCGTATCGTGCGGCGCGGGCGAGATACAGAGCGCCATCGGGCCATAATCTGCGTGCAGCCAGGCAATCTGCGCGATGGACGTCCGTTCGTATCGCAGGATCCGCACCATTTTCAGTTCAGCCCCTGGCAGGTGCAGTTGCTGCGGGTGCAGCTGCAATCCCAGATCGAGTCGGGTACGGTCCAGGCCTCTCTGCAGCATAGCGGCGTCATTGAGCGTATCAGCCAGCGTTTCAGCACTGTAAAGCGACATATAGCGTGCTTCCAGATCGCGGATATTCTGGCTTTCCTCTTTCTCATCATCTGACGGTCTTGCCATAAAACCGATGCTGCTGCCCACCAGCAAAAAGCTGACTGATGCCGCAATCAGTGCCCGGCGGCTGTAGCCTTTAGCGGGTATCGGCGCAGGTGTCGGGATGTCCGCCAGTTGCTGTGCCATTCTTGCCTGGGGTGCCTGTTCCAGTAGCGGCGCAAAAGCCTGCTCAAAATCGAGACTACTGTGCTGGAGTTGTTCTACCCGCGCGGCCAGTTCCGCATCCTCCGCCATCGCCTGCTCAAACTGCGCGGCTTCCTGCGGGGTCATCTCACCATCCAGCCAGGCGACTATCGCCTCATCGCGCCACGGTGGCGTAAAAGTTTCCCTGTTCATCTCCGTTTCTCCTGGGGTACGGGCGAGGTCGCTGGCTGTCTTGCCAGCGTGGTACGTGCAGCGGCCAGACGGCTCATAATCGTGCCAATCGGAACGGCCAGCGTCTCCGCCGCTTCCTGGTAGGTCAGTCCTTCGACATAAACCAGAAACAACGCATTGCGCTGCGCCTCGGGTAAGGCGTTAACCTGCTGCATAATGCGCTGGAAATGACGGTTGTCGTCGCTAATGGCGTGGTTATCTGCGGCCAGTAACGCATCGGGATCAACGAATCCCTGTCCCTGTCGCACCTTTCTCGCCCGTAAATCGCTGACCCAGATGGAGTGAAGGATCGAAAAAAGCCATCGATCAACACGCGTGCCCGGCGTGAACTGCGCGCTGCGTTCCAGCGCGCGTACGCAGGTTGACTGCACCAGCTCTTCTGCCATGTCACGGTTATGCGACAGCACATAGCCGTAACGCCAGAGTCGCGTCAGATGTTCCGCAAGGTGCAGACGGATGTCACTGTGAGTGATTTTTCGCTCCTCCCTGCCGCATCAGACCTCGGGATGGCCATTTATCGCGGCCTGCAGATCGCGGTACTCCTCGCAATCGGTACCACAGATTCCGGCGATCGTTTTTAACTGTTCGCGCGCCAGATCGGGACGCCCTTTAATCATCCAGGCTTCGCCCAGATATTCACGCACTTTAGCGTAATGGGGATCGAGTGCAATGGCGCGCTGATAATAGCCAATACCTTCATCCGTGCGACCCAGTTTACGGGTGGCATAGCCACGATAGTTCCAGGCTTCGCGGGTATCCGGGTTGTTCAGCGTATCCAGCAGGTTCAGTGCCGCCTGATATTCGCCCTTTTTCGCCAGATGATAAGCGTAACGCGTTTTATCGTCGTCACTCAGCTTGCTGGTTTTCTCGGGTACGCAGCTTTTAGTCTGACTGTCATAGACCTGACCTTTGGGGCAGTCAGGCGTTTTTTTCTCTCTGTCATTGTCACCCATCGCCATACTCAGCGGAGCGTGCAGCATCAGCATCAGCATCAGCATCAGGGCAGGAACAGCAAGCAGAGAAAGACCAGAACGCGTTGTCATAATTTATCCTTATCGGAGCTGTGGGGCAGGTGATAAAGCCTGCGGGATTCAGTCCGCTATCGCGGCGCTATACGGTAAACAGCTCAGCGCCGGTTTCTATTCGATAAAAATAAAATTATTTTTTGTCAGGTGCCTCGCCGCATCAGAACACGTGCTTTTCCACCTGACAGAAACGCCGTTCCGCCAGGGAGATGACCGCAGCTTCTGCAATCGCCTGTGCTTTCAGACCATCCTCCAGGCCTGGCAGATCCGCTATCTGCTCACCGTTTAGCGAGCGAATAAATGCATCCAGATGAGCATAATAGGTTGGCTGCACCCGGCTGAACCAGTCGGGCAGCAACCCTGGCTGCTGAATCTGCGCACCCTGATAGCAGGTGACGCCGCGCTGGAGCTGAGTAGATGACTCCAGCATTCCGTGCGGTCCCATCACGCTGATGCGTTCATCGTAGCCATAGCCGGTGCGGCGGGTATTATCGAGCTGCGCCAGCGCCCCGCTCTGCAGCCGCAATAGCAATGTGCTGGTATCAACATCGGCAAATTCACCGATCGAAGGCAGAGCCAGCGCGGCTCCCATGGCTGCCACCTCTGTCACCTCTTCTTCAGTCAGCCAGCGCAGCAGATCGAAAAAGTGAATAGCCTGATCGCGCATCTGACCTCCGGACGCCTGAAGATAGGCCAGCGGCGGCATGGCCGAGGAGCGGCAGACCATCTGAATCAGTTCCGCCGGACCTATCCGCCCTTCCCGAAGTTGTTGCTTCAGCTGCTGGTGGCTGACATCGAAACGGCGATTAAACCCCACCGTGACCGGCACGTTGTAAGGGAGGACATTAGCCACGGCCTTACGGGCGCGTTCAAGAGAGAGATCGACCGGCTTCTCACAATAGATTGCTTTACCGGCACGGGCAGCGGATTCCAGCAAATCGGCATGGGTCGGCGTTGCGCTGGCGATCAACACCATGTCAATCTGCGTATCGTTTATCGCCTCAGTGACAGACGCGGCCCGGGCACCGAAGCGAGTCGCAAAAGCGGAAGCACGCACCGGTTCCGCATCCGCCACCCACACCAGTTCAACTCCGGGATGCGCCTGCAGATTCGCGGCATGAACTTCACCAATAAAGCCACATCCCAGCAGGGCAACACGTTGCTTTTTATTCATTTATTTGAACTCCATCATAGTCCGGCAGAAAGCTGCATCAGCAGAATAGCGCTGCGTTTTACACTGACGGCATGGTGTTTTGAGGTGTTTACCTCAAAGGAGATCGTTATGTCGCTGAAAGAGGTCGCCCGGCGGGCAGGAGTGGGGCTGGCAACCGTGGATCGGGTCCTTAATGAACGTGGCGGCGTCGCGCCGGAAACGGTTCACAGGGTGTTGCAGGCAGCACGGGAAATCGGCCTGAAGCGGACCCTGCCTGAGGAGCATCGTCATCCGTGGCAGATAGAACTGCTGCTGAGCAGCAATGACTCGTTTTTCTTTAAGCAACTGGCGCAGGATTTTACGGCGTTCTCCTCGCATCTGGGCTATCGCCGGTTGACGTTGCATCGCACCTTTGTGCCTGAAGCACAGCCTGAGCGACTGGCAAAGCTCATCCGGGAGGGGGCTGTAACGCGGGATGGATTGATCGTTTTTGCACATGAGCATCCAGCAATCTATGAGGCGCTGGAACATTGCCAGAGGCGTGGCGTACAGGTGATCTCGCTGGTCACGGATTTGCCCGCTGCCGCGCGGCTCTGTCATGTAGGAATTAATCAGTTGCAGGCAGGACGCACCGCCGCTCAGCTGATGGGTAAAATGCTGCATCAGCCTGGTGAGGTGTTGATGGTCAGTGGGCACAGGGATTACAGCGCGCATCGTCAGCGCATTGAAGGATTTCGCATGCTGATTACTGAACGATATCCGCACCTTCAGCTTCGTGAAGTTCTTGCCGCTCAGGAAAATCGCGCCACCCTCAGTAAGTTACTGGAGAAGCAGCTTATCCAGAGCGGCAATCTGCAGGGAATTTACAATACCGGCTTGGGAAACACCGAGATTGGTCAGGCACTTGCCCGACATCGTCTGCAGAATAAGTGTATCTGGATCACTCATGAACTTTACGCCACCACCCGCACGTTAATGGCGCAGCAGAGCGTTGCACTGACGCTGGACCAGAATACCCGGCAACATGCTCAAATCGCCCTGCAGCTGATGCTGAATTATCTGGAGCATGGGGTGAAACCCGATGAGTATGCCAGCGGTAAAGTGGACTTCATGATTTATACCGCCGAGAACTCAATATGAGGTAAACCGTCAGATCGCACATTTCAGCGGTGGCCCGGCTGCTTAAATCTGTTTTAAGTGTCAGAGGATGGCCCTGCGGATAACGCGCGGTTAACCTCAGGCAGCATCAACTCTACTCTGCTCTGCTCTGCTCTTCCGGATCGCCATCGCGTCTGAACGGTACATGTTGCCGACAGGCAGACTTTATGCCTGCTTACCATCTAAATATTAAAATATAAATCTATATACACGGAATTTTTTATTTTAATATTCCACTCCGCTTCAGGATTGTTATCATCGCCTCGAATCCGTCAGACCAGCACCGCGTGCAGCGAAAAACATAGCAGATTAACCACTCTGGTCCCGGCTAACTGAGAGGTGAATATAAGCGTCCTGGCCAGAGGGTTATCCTGAAATTATTCCGCACCCTCAACGGTGCCTGACTGATTAATGAGATCCAGGTTTGGAACACTATTTACCCCCGGTA
>Ga0308161_1001379_pt1 | contig 29591 bp, 19 predicted proteins | sample PhyFR2_FD_201034 | JGI IMG/M metagenome (GOLD analysis project Ga0308161, IMG submission 201034) | Phyllosphere microbial communities from UC Gill Tract Community Farm, Albany, California, United States - DLSLF.R2 | ecosystem: Host-associated > Plants > Phyllosphere > Unclassified | place: USA...
CCATCATGGCCGGCGTCCTTGCTCCAATGGCCGGTGGCGTTGTCATGGATGCGCCAGCCCGCCCGCAGCCTGACGCCGGGCAAGGCGGGAGACTGGTACAGCGCCACCTGTTCGCGGGCGAAGTCGAGCAGCGGCGCCATGGCCCGCGCGTCCACATGCTGCGCCCTGGCGATCTCGTCCGGCGCGTTGCGCTTGACGCTGCGGTAGATGCAGGCGGCCTGGTCATCATTGCGCACCACCAGCACGCAATTCTCGCCGCCAAAGAATTCCAGGGTCTTGCGCATCACCGAGGTCACGGTATGGTCGACGCCGAAACGCGGGTTGGACAACTGGTTCACGTCGCGCAGCAGCGCCAGCCGCTTGCGCAGCGCCATTTCCGACTGTCCCCAGCGCGCGATCATGTAGCCCAGCGCCAGCAGGAAGGTGGCGCGCAGCAGCAGGGTCGAAGGCACGTCGACGGTCTGCTCCAGGCCGCATGCAGCAAAGAAGAGCAGGGTGGACGCCACGGTCATCCGCGCGCCTTCCTCGAAGCCCCAGCGGAAGGAAGCGGTCAGGATGGCGAAGAAGAAGAACAGGAAGAACAGGCTTTCGCTGCCGCCGGTGGAGATCACCATCATCGCGTACCAGCAGGCGTCGAGCCAGGGGATCAGCTTGCTGCGGGCAATGGGCTTGTGCAGCAGGGAAAGCACGAACAGGGCAGTGGTGTGCAGCGTGTAGCCAATGAACACGGCCCAGCCCAGGCGGTCCGGTTCGGGCGCCGACTCGGTGAAGATGGTGAGCAGCGCCGAGACCGCAAGCAGTAGCCGGATATGGGTCACCATGGACCCATCCGAAAAATCCAGCCCTAACTGGCCATGACTGTCGTTCTTGTTGTTGAACATGCTCGGTTCACACAGTGATGGCATCGCAAACAAGTCAGCAAGTTCTTCGCTTTTTGCATCAAGCGAGCGTGAGATTGCTAACGAATTAAACAAACCTTTATTTAACGTTGGATAACTGCTAGTAGCCTGCAACAATCTTACCACTGGAAAATTGATGCGAACAGCAAACGTTCTGGAAATTAGATTAACTCGCAAGATGTTGATATATAGCAACAGGTTTTGGCAGGGAATTCTTTCCCCTTTTTACCGTTGAAAACAGGTGACTTTGCGTGGCGGGGCATTTGGCATTTGCAGGAGAAGCGGGATGGTGCTGGCTTGGGGCAAATCCGGTGTGGGAGTCCGGCCCGGTTGGGCTCCGACTGCCTGATAGCGATCGTCTATATAAGGTTCATTCAGCTTGCAATGCGTTCCTTAATCTCCAATCGGGAATGACCGAAGATGTTTTTCCATGTTGCTTGCTTATTAAGTCACTTTCGTGCTGAAGGTGAGGCCCTGGTTTTAATCTCAGGTTAAATGAAAACCGCCCAGAAATAGCTCCGATTTATTCTTTTATAAGAATGGAAAGATTTGTAACTGAAAATAGATGTTTTAGACGAGGGGTGTTTTTTATCCTGTCTGTCACGTTCATTACACAAGCCGAGAATTATTGCGTTCACAATCGAAAACAGTACAAATCGACTGGTGAGCTATCATAAAAACAGGCACTTTCTCCTATGCACAGCGGTACATAACAAGATTGTATGGCTTCAAGTTGCTATTTATTATCGGTCAGCGTTTGTAGGAATGAGTGAACCGTTTCGTCGGGTTTTGTCCTACGTGCCTGAAATTCAGAATTGATTTTTAAAAACCGAAGATTTGCTAGCTGAAGCAATACCCAACATATCCGCTTGTATATTTAAAAAAGAGAAAATAATGGCTGACACCACTACCTCCTCGGGCATAAAGATTTCGATATCCAACACGCCGCAGGCAAATTCTGACAGCTACAACTTCGTCGAAGATCAACAGACGGTCTATTACCTCGACGTGATGACCAATGACCTTGGCGGCGCCGCGAAAACGCTTTACTCGGTTGACGACGGCTTTAACAGCGCGACTGATCTGCTGGCAAAAGACGTCATTGTTGGCGAAGCCAGCGGGGAAAGAAGTTCTCAAGGCGCACGGCTTTGGATAACAAGCCAGGGAACGGTTGCCTATGACACTTCCACGATCAACGACAAACTGCAGGCCCTGGCGGAAGGGGAGTCCTTTGTTGACACCTTCAGCTATGCGATTCGCCTGGGCAACGGCACGCTCAGCTGGTCCACTGTGAAGGTAACGATCAATGGCGTCAATGATGCGCCCAAGGTGACCGGCGTCGTCGCCGGCACAGCCATCGAGGATGGCCCGGTCAGCATGCTCGATGCCCTGGCCTATGCATCGGACGTGGATCATGGCACCACGCTGAAGGTGGTGAATGTGCCGGACGCCGGCAGATTGCCGGCTGGCGTGACCTACGATGCAGCCACGCATAGCTTCACACTGGACCCGTCGGCTGCGGCATACCAGTCGCTGGCCAAGGACGCAACAATGACCGTGACCGTCAGCTACGGCGTCTCCGACGGCACGGCTACCGTGCCTGCATCGGTGAGCTGGACCATCACCGGCACCAACGATAAGCCGACAGTCACCGGCGCGCTGACGGCGAACGCTGCTGAAGGCGATGCCGCTTTCACCAGGGATCTGCTGGCTGGCGCGAGCGATCCGGACCAGGGCGAGACCGCTGCGCTGACCGTGACTGACGTGCGCTACAGCGTCAACGGCGGCGCATATTCGGAAACCGCGCCAGGCGGCGTGAGCGTGTCAGGCCATACCCTGTCCGTCGATCCGGAACATGCCGTCTTCAACAGCCTGGCCCAGGGCGAGACCAGCACCATCGTCGTCAGCTACAAAGTCACGGATGCGCATGGCGCCACCGTCGCCCAGACTGAAACCATTACCGTCACCGGCACCAACGACGCCCCGGTGATCGGCATGCTGGAGAACGATAGCGCGGCAGCCGTATTGAGCGAGACAAATGCCGGCCTGAGCACATCGGGCACCCTGACCGTGACCGACGCCGACCTGAGCGACACAAGCACGATCATGGTGGACTCGGTGTCGGTTGGCGGCGCAACAGCAGGCCTCGATGCAAGCGACGCTGCGCTCAAGGCCATGTTGACGCTAGTGCAGAACAGTCTGGAGGCCGATCCTGGCACCGCGAATAATCTGACGTGGGCATTCAACTCCGGCAGCGAAGCGTTCAATTATCTGGCCGATGGCGAGCAGTTGACGCTGACCTACAAGATCAAGGCCTCCGACGCCTACGCCAGCGACACGCGGGACGTGACTATTACGATTACCGGCACCAACGATGCGCCCGTCATCCATACCGCAGCAACCAATGCCACGCTCGCCGAAAGCGATGCGGTCCTGAGCAGTTCAGGCAAGGTCGGCTTCAGTGACGCTGACCACAATGCGGTTGTCGAAGCCGCCCTTGCTACCGCGACAGTGACTGCTACAGGCATCGTGTTGACGCAGGCGCAGGCGACAGCATTTGAAAAGGCATTCGCAATCGCCAAGGATGGCCAGTGGAGCTTCAGCCTGGCTTCGCCTGATTACCTGGCGGAAGGCCAGTCGGTCAAGGTGGCTTATCAGGTGACCGTTACGGATGACAAGGGCGCTACTGCCACCCAGGTTCAGGCCATTACGGTAACCGGCACCAACGATGCGCCTGTCGTATCGGGTGCCGTGACCGGCGCAGCCACCGAGGATGGCGCCACTAGCACGCTCGATGCGCTGGCCAAGGCTTCGGACGTGGACAACGGCACGACGCTTGAGGTAGTCGAAATTGCGGCCGGAGCCAATCTGCCCGCGGGCGTGACGTACGACGCCGCCACGCACAGCTTTACGCTGGATCCGTCCAATGCGGCATATCAGTCGCTGGCCAAGGATGTCACTACGACTGTCACGGTCAGCTACGGTGTCTCGGACGGCAAGGTCACGACGCCAGCCTCGGTTTCCTGGACTGTCACCGGCACCAACGACGCTCCGGTAGCCGTCGCCGATGCCGCTTCCGGCACGGAAAACCAGACGCTCGCCATTGACGTCCTGAAGAACGATACCGATGCCGACGACAACCATCTCTTCACGCTGCTGTCCGGCGAGACAGCCAAGGGCGGCGTCAGCGTGGTGAACAACCAGTTGGTGTTCAATCCGGGAAGCGACTTCGACCATCTCAAGGCAGGCGCGACCGAGGAGGTAACGCTGACCTACACGATGCGGGACGAACATGGTGCGCAGTCCTCCAGCACGGTAGTAGTGACTGTTACTGGCACCAACGACGCGCCTGTTGCCCAGGCCAGGACCGATACGGCTGTCGAAGGCGGCCCCGTCGTCAACGGGCAGGTGAGCGCAAGCGACGTGGATGACGGGCAGACTGCCAGTTTGACCTACAGCCTGACGGCGGCAGCGCCGGCCGGCCTGACTTTCAATGCGAACGGCAGCTACAGCTTCGACCCAACCGTGGGCGCGTACGACCATCTGGCTGCCAACCAGACCCAGCAGGTGCTAGTGCAGTTCAGGGCTTATGACGGCACCGATTATTCCGCCGCGCAGACATTGACCATCACAGTCACCGGCACCAACGATGCGCCGGTAGTGACTTCGATTGACGCGGCAGCCAGGGGCACAGTGATGGAGGCCGGCAATCTCGACGACGGCACCGCGCTGGCGGGGACGCCAGAAGCATCCGGCAAGCTTGCTGCGAGCGATGTGGACGATGGCGCAAGCGTCACCTGGAGCGGCAGCACCAGCGGCACCTTCGGCACTTTTGCGATTGCAGCAGATGGTAAGTGGACCTATACGCTGAACAACGATGCAGGCGGCGCTGCCGACAAGCTGGCTGAAGGCGATAGCAGGACCGAAACCTTCACTGCGACCGTGACGGATGACAAGGGCGCCACGGCAACGCAAGCCGTGACCATCACCATCGATGGCACCAATGACAGCCCGGTGGTGAATGGGGCGCTGACCGCGTCAACCGACGAAGGCGCCGCCACCTTCACCAGGGATCTGCTGGCCGGCGCAAGCGATGTCGACAATGGCGAGACCGCCACCCTGACCGTGACGGACGTGCGCTACAGCATCGATGGCGGCGAGGCCACAGGCGCCGCGCCGGCAGGCGTGAGCGTGACAGGCCATACCCTGTCGGTGAATCCGGCCGCTGATGCCTTCAACAGCCTGGCACAAGGCCAGACCAGCACCATCGTCGTCAGCTACAAGGTCATGGATACGCACGGCGCCACGGTGAATCAAACCGAGACCATCACCATTACGGGCACCAACGATGCGCCGACCGTCACGGCGGCGCTGTCAGCGGGGGCACATGAGGATGACAGTGCCTTCACGTTGAACCTGCTCGACAAGGCAAGCGATGTGGACCAGGGTGCCACGCTGTCGGTGGCGAATGTCACTGGCCTGGTTGCCGGCCTGACCCTGGCGGACAGCATCCTGACCGTGAACCCGAAGGATGCGGCATTCCAGGCGCTAGCCGCCGGCGTGGAGCAGAAGATCACCGTCAGCTATGACGTGGTGGACCAATACGGCGCAAAGGCCGCGCAAACCGCCACCATCACCATTACCGGGACCAACGACGCGCCGCGAGTCACCAGCGCAGTTGCGGCCACAGTCAATGAAGACGCATTGCCGGTGACGGTGAACCTGCTCGCCAACGCCAGCGACATCGACGCAGGCGATGACATCGACGTCGCATCGGTGGGCTATACCGTCACTAGCGGCGCCTGGGCGAGCAGCGTGGCCTACAGCGTCGACAATGAAACCGGCGCACTGACGCTCAACCCCGCCCAGTTCAATGCGCTGGGCGCGAACCAGAGCGTGCAGCTGACATTCAGCTATAACGTGGTCGATGGCAACGGCGGCTCCACGCCGGCTACAGCGGTGCTGACAGTCACCGGCAGCAATGATGCGCCGGTGATTTCCGGCGCGGTGGTCGGCACCGCCACGGAGGACGGCGCAGCCATCACGCTCAGTGCGCTGGCCAATGCATCCGATGCAGACCGCGGCACGATCTTGTCTGTCGTGGACCTCCCTGCTTCCCTGCCAGCCGGCGTCAGCTACGATGCCGCCAGCAAGAGTTTCACGTTGGATCCGACCGATGGCGCATACCAGTCGCTGGGCCAGGGACAGACTGCAAACGTGACAGTCAGCTATGGTGTCTCGGACGGTACGGCAAGCACGCCAGCATCAGTGAGCTGGACCGTCACTGGCATCAATGACGCGGCGGTGATTGGCACGCCAACCGTCGCTTCCGTCACCGAAGACGTTGGCGTGACGAATGGAAAACTCACTGCGTCGGGCAGCATCTCGATCAATGATGCCGATACTGGCCAGTCGCAGTTCAAGACCGGGGTAAGCGCGAACGCGTCCAATCTCGGCAGTCTGGTGCTCAACCCCAACGGCAGCTATACCTACTCGGTGGACAATAGCGCCGTGCAATCCCTGGGCCTCAACAGCACCAAGGTTGATTCCTTTACCGTCGAAACCCTGGACGGCACCACCAAAACGGTCAGCTTCACCATCAATGGCGCCAACGACGCCGCTGTGATCGGCACGCCTAGCGTGTCTTCCGTGACGGAAGACGTCGCTGTCACTGCGCAGGGCAACCTGGTCGCCACCGGCGTCATTGGCATCAGCGACGTGGATGCCGGTCAGGCGGCGTTCCAGACCACGGTGGTCCCGACCCAGGGCAATTTGGGCAGCCTGGTGCTCGATGCTGCAGGCAGCTATACCTATACGGTGGCAAACAGCGCCGTCCAATCGCTGGCTTCCGGGCAGATCAAGGTCGACAGTTTCACCGTGAAGTCGATCGACGGCACCGAGAAGCTTGTCAGCTTCACGATCAATGGCGTCGACGAACCTGTCACCAACAAGGCGCCGGTCATTACCTCCAATGGCGGCAATGCGACAGCGGCAGTTGCGATTTATGAAAATTCGACCTCTGTCACAAAGGTTACTGCTACTGACGACGGCCCTGCGTCGTCGCTGACCTACAGTATCGTGGGCGGAGCGGATCAGTCTAAATTCAAGATCGACGCAAGCGGGAACCTCTCCTTTTTGACGGCGCCGAACTTCGAAGCCCCCGCCGATACCGGCGCCAACAACGTCTACGATGTTGTGGTGCGGGTCTCGGACGGCTCCCTGTTCGACGACCAGGCGATCGCCGTGACCGTCCTCAATAATAACGATGCGCCTTCCGGGACCAACAATACGATCACCATCTTTGAAGACCAGGGCTATACCTTCAAGGCAGCCGATTTCGGCTTCAGCGACAGCGGTGACAGTTCCGGCAACGCCTTGCTCGCCGTGAAAATCACGGCACTGCCAAGTGGCGCAAATGGCGCCCTGCTGCTGAACAATGTAGCCATCACCGCGGGGGCATTCATCCAGGTGGCCGATATCAACGCGGGCAAGCTGACATTCGTGCCTGCCAACGACTATTCCGGTGGCGCGAACTTCACCTTCCAGGTGCAGGACAATGGCGGCACGCTCAACGGCGGCGTCGATCTCGATCCGACGCCAAACCTGATGAGCTTCGTGATTAACGCCGGAGCGGATTTGTCCGACAGCAAGACCAACGGCCAGGCTGCCAACACGACCTTCGACATCACGATCAACTCCGGCAACATATCCATTCTGGATCATGGAGGCACTGATGTAGTGAGTGAGAACACCAGTACGGCATTCAGCACGTTCAAGTTCGAGCGGTACGGCGATAACCTGGAGTTCACCGCAGTCAGCAGCGCAGGTGCGGTGCACCTTTCCATCCTGGACCAGTACGTGGCCAACTCCACGATCGAGACGATGACCTTTAAAAATGGCGGCACGGTTGCCGGCTACGATCTGGGAACGGGCGCCTACAATCTCTCGACGTCGCTGTCTGGCGGTACCGGCAACGACATCATCGCCGGTTCGAGCGCCGACGATGTGATCAACGGCGGTGCAGGAAAAGACCTCCTGTTCGGCGGCGCCGGCAATGACAGGCTTATTGGCGGAGCAGAAAACGACTTGCTGTTCGGGGGGCAGGGCGCCGATACATTCGTCTTCGACGCCGCACTGAACGGGTTGACGAACGTCGACACGATCGGCGACTTCCAGGCGGGCATCGACAAGATCGAGTTGAGCGCCGCGATTTTTGGCGCATCGAACTTCACCTCGGGCACGCTGAACTCGGGCAACTTCCGCGCGTCGTCAGGCGGTGATGCGAACAACCAGAATCAGCACATCCTGTACGACACAGCCACCGGCAACCTGTTCTACGACGCCGACGGCAACGGTGGACAGGCGAAGGTGCTGTTCGGTCACATCGACCTGCCCGGCTCGACAGGCACCGTGAGCAGCAGCGACTTCAAGCTCGGCTAATGGCTTTGATCCTGCGCCTTTACCCGAGTGTTCGATGAAATCGCTCCTATCGCTTCTGCGCCGCCCGCTCGTGCATGTGTTCGGGCTGTCCTTCTTCACCAACCTGCTGCTCCTGGCGCCGGCGCTGTTCATGCTCCAGGTCTTCGACCGGGTGCTGACCAGCCAGAGCCGCGAGACCCTGCTGGTGCTGCTGCTGGGCATGGTTGTCGCTCTCGGCATGAGCCTGCTGCTCGACTACCTGCGCAGCCGGCTGCAGGGCGTGGCCGGCAACATGGTGGCCGAGCAGCTTTCGCCGGTGGTGGCGCGGGTGATGCTTGCCCGCTCGGCCGGGAATGCGGGGCAGGGCAGCGCCGAAGGCCTGCGCGACGTGGCGGCCCTGCGCAACCTGCTGTCGGCGCAGGGCCTGCTGGCCCTGTTCGACACGCCCTGGGCCGTGGTCTATATCGCCGTGATCTGGCTGGCCCATCCGGTGCTGGGCATGGCCGCGCTCGCGGCGGCCGTGCTGATGCTGGCGCTGGCGGTGATCAATGACCGCATCACCCGCAGGAACATCGAGGCGCTGCAGCAGGAAGCGGCCAGGTCGACCCGCTACCTGGAAAGCTCGATGCAGAACGCGGAAGTGGTGCAGTCGCTGGGCATGGGCGGCGCGCTGATTGCGAAATGGCGCGCGCTCAATGCCCGGGTCACCGAACTGCAGCGGCCCACCGCGCGCCGGTCGGTGGCGATGGCCGCGCTGACCCGCGCCACCCGCCAGATGGTGCAGATCCTGATGCAGTCGCTTGGCGCCTACCTCGTCATCACCGGCGACGGCACGCCGGGCATCATGGTGGCCACCACCATCCTGCTCGGCAAGGCGCTGTCGCCGGTGGAGCAGATCGTCGGCAGCTGGCGCGTGCTGGCCGAGGGCCGGCTGGCGTATGCCCGCACCAGCGCGCTGCTGGAAGCCATCGACAGCCAGCCGCAACGCATGAAGCTGCCGGCGCCCAGCGGCAGGCTGCAGGCCAGCGGGCTGGTGTTCCGGCCGCCCAAGAGCGAGCGGCTGATACTGGCCGGCGTGTCGCTGAGCCTGGAGCCGGGCGAGGCGATGGCCATCGTCGGTCCCAGCGGCGCCGGCAAGTCCACCCTGGTGCGCCTGCTGACCGGCCTCTGGCAGCCGGCCGCCGGCGTGGTGCGGCTCGACGGCGTCGACCTGGCGCAATGGGACCGCGAGGAACTGGGGCCCTGGCTGGGCTACGTGCCGCAGGACGTGGAGCTGTTTGCCGGCACGGTCGCGGAAAACATTGCGCGGCTGGGTGTGCCGGACCCGGCGGCCGTGGTGCGCGCCGCCCAGCGCGCCGCCATCCATGACATGGTGCTGGGCCTGCCCAATGGCTACGACACCGTGATCGGCAGCGCCGGGGTGATGCTGTCGCCGGGCCAGCGCCAGCGCATCGCATTGGCGCGCGCGCTGTATGGCGAGCCCAAGCTGCTGATCCTCGACGAGCCCAATTCCAATCTCGACGGCGGCGGCGAACTGGCGCTGGGCGAGGCGCTGAAGGCATTGAAGGGGGAGGTGACGGTGGTGGTGGTCACCCATCGCAGCACCCTGGTGCAGCACATGGACAAGATGCTGGTGCTGGAAGCCGGCCGTGCCCAGCATTACGGCACCGTGGCCGAGGTGCTGCAGGCCATGCGCCAGCCGGCCGGCGGCCAGGTGGTCAGCATGCCGCGCGCGGCACAGGACGCGGCCTGATATCGGCGGCTTGCAGGGCCTGCAAGCCGGGAAGCACAGCATGAAGAGAGCACAAGCATGAACAGCAGCATGAACAGCATGACGGGCAACGGCATGACGATGACCATGGCGGCCGACGCGGCCAACGATCCCCTGCTGCCCCATGTCCGGGAAGCGCGCAGCCTGGCGCGCTGGGGCAGCCTGGTGCTGCTGGGCGGCCTGCTCCCGATATTGGGCTGGATGAGCCTGGCGCCGCTGTCGTCGGCGGTGGTGGCGCCGGCCTATGTGAAGGTCGATCTGAACCGGCGGCCGGTGCAGCATGCCGAGGGCGGCATCGTGCGCGAGGTGCTGGTGCGCGACGGCCAGCGGGTGAGGAAGGGCCAGCCCCTGCTGGTGCTGGGCGACGTGGCGGTGGATGCGGACCGGAACCGTCTGGACTACCGGGTGCTGGCGGAACGGGCCAGCCTGGCGCGGCTGGAAGCCGAGCAGGCCATGGCGGCCGGCATCGTGTTCCCGGCCGAGGTCATGGCCGCCGCCAGGACGGATGACAGGCTGCAGGCGCAGGTGGCCAAGGAGCAGTCGCTGTTCCAGGCGCGGCGGCAGGCGCTGACCAGCCAGGTGGCGCTCCTGCGGGCCCAGCGCGAAAAGATTGCCGAGGAAACCGTGTTCCTGCAGGCGCAGATCCGGCAGGCGATGGAATCGATGGCGTTCCAGAAGAACGACCTGGAGAACAACCGCAAGCTGCTCAAGGACGGCTATATCGCCGTGACCCGCATCGCCCAGCTGGAGGGCGTGGTCGCGGACTACGGCGTGAAGCTGGAGGAGCGGCGCTCGGAGCTGGCGCGCGCGGGGCAGCGCATGCTGGATGCCGACCTGCGCGTGCGTTCGCTGGAAAGCGAATACCGCCAGCAGGCAAGCGACCAGCTGAAGCTCAGCGCGGCCAGGCTGGCCGAGATCGAACAGGAACAGCGCAAGTCGGCCGATGCCTCGGCGCGCCAGACCATCGTGGCGCCGTCCGACGGTGAAGTGATCGACCTGAAATATGCGGCGCCTGGCGCCGTGATCCCACCGCGGGAAACGATTGCCGAGATCGTGCCCGACGACACCCGCCTGGTGACCGAAGCCCGCATCCGCACCGAGGACATCAACCAGGTGCATAGGGGGCAGGAAGCGGACATCCGCTTCACCGCCTTCCGGGCGCGCACCACGCAGCTGGTGCATGGCAAGGTGATCTATGTGTCGGCCGACCGCCTGGTGGACCGGGCCACCAATGTGCCTTACTACACCGCGCTGGTGGAGGCCGACCCGGCCTCGCTGTCCAGCGCCGGCGAGCTCAAGCTGCTGGCGGGCATGCCGGCCGAGATCTACGTGAAGGGAGCGGAACGCACGCCGCTGCAATACCTGGCCGAACCTGTCACGCAGGTGATGCGGCGCGCCGCGCGGGAGCGCTGAGGCGCTGGCTGGCCGAAGCGGGAAAGTCTGGAACGCGGCCGCGGCGCAGCCGAAGGAACGCTGCGGCCTGCTTCAGGAAGAACACGCCTCGGCTGCGGCCACCTGCGGCGCGGGACGAGCCGGACTTGCCTTCGTGGCGTCATACCATGCTGCAAACAGGTCGCGCTCAAGCGATATCCTGCGAATCTCTTCCTTCTGTATCTGCACCAGCAGTTCGAGCTGAGCCAGCCGGTTAAGTAAGGTGTCGCTGCTGTCGTCCGGTTGCATGTCTTGTTTTTGGGGATTGCCGGGAAGACAGGCAGTATATTGGGCGCGGCGCGCGGCCTTGCCCGGCCAGGCGATGATGGTTTGCGGAAATCGATATGCCGGGTTGCGGGATGGCATTGCATCGTTCCGTTGATCGAGGCAGGCGTGGCGCCAGGCTGCACTAACGCCATGGCGGCGTAATCCCCTTTGAATAGCATGCCCTGCATTATCTGCAAGCGTTTTCCCATCCACAGAGATCGTGCCGGTCCTGCCTGCCATTCCTGACCTCTTCCTCGCAGTTTGCAAATTGAAATTAGCAGCTTGCAAACACCCTTCGTTTCTGTTGCGAAACTGCACGTTCCTTTGTTAAATATTATTTCCTGAAAGAAAATGTAGTACTAATTCCTATAGGAAATATGATACAAGGAAACAAATTTCGGGCACGCCGTATGGGGTGTCCCATCCGGTTTCGAATTGGAGCGAAGCAGTCATGAATACTGCCGTCGAAGAAAAACGCAAGGAAACGCCGTTGCCGCCGCTGTCCTATAACGCGGAGGCGCTGGAACTGCTCGCGCCGCAGGAGCTGCCGCAGCCCGAGGTAAAGCCGCAGGAAAAGCCGGCAGCGCCGGTGGCGACGGGCCGTACATTCTATCTGTCGGTGCGGACCAAGTTCGCCATCACCGTGGCCTTCTCCGTGCTGTGGGCGGCGCTGTCGGTTTACCTCTCGCTGCCCTGGACCCGCGACCTGGCCGCCTACATCGGCTACCCGCTGGCGTACACCGTCATTGCCGGCATCGCCATCATTCCCGGCTTCATGAATGCCTTCATGGTGGCCGCCCTGGTGCTGGACCGGCGCCCGCCGCGCGCGCCGCTGCCATCGCTCTATCCGCCGCTGTCGATTCTGATCGCGGCCTACAAGGAAGAGGAAAGCATCCTGGGCACGCTGGAAAGCGTGGCCAAGCAGGGCTATCCGGGCAGGCTGCAGGTCATCGTGATCAATGACGGCTCGCCCGACCGCACCGCCGAGCTGGTGCGCGGCGCCCAGGCCGACTATCCCTGGCTGGAGCTGGTCGACCTGGAAAAGAACGCCGGCAAGGCCAATGCGCTGAACCAGGGCCTGAAGCAGGCGAGGCATTCGCTGGTGCTGACCGTGGACGGCGATTCCTATCTGTACAAGGATGCGCTGAAGAACATCGTCGAGCGTTACCTGAACGACCCGCCGCATACGGCCGCGGTGGCCGGCTGCATCCTGGTGCGCAACTCGCGTTTGAACTGGCTGGCCAAGGCGCAGGAATGGGACTATTTCCATGGCATCGCCTGCATCAAGCGCATCCAGTCGCTGTTCCAGGGCACGCTGGTGGCGCAGGGCGCATTCTCGCTGTACCGCAAATCGGTGCTGGAGGAAGCAGGCGGCTGGCCGGAGTGCGTGGGCGAGGACATCGTGCTGACCTGGGCGATCCTGAAGAAAGGCCACCGCGTCGGCTTTTGCGAGGACGCCTGCGCTTTCACCAACGTGCCCACCACGCTGACGCAATTCATCCGGCAGAGGCAGCGCTGGTCGCGCGGCATGATCGAGGCCTTCAAGCAGCACCCGCAGATCCTGGTCGCGCCCCGGCTGTCGACCTTCTTCGTCTACTGGAACGTGCTGTTCCCGATGCTGGACCTGATCTTCACCATCGTGTTCCTGCCCGGCCTGGTGGCCGCGCTGTTTGGCTATTACTTCATCGCCGGACCGATGACGCTGGTGCTGCTGCCGCTGGCCGGGCTGATCAATATCCTGATGTTTTCCATCGGCCGCAAGATGTTCGACGCCAATGGCTTGACGGTCCGGCGCAACATCGCCGGCTTTCTGACGTACACGCTGGCCTACAGCGTGTTCCTGCAACCCGCCTGCCTGCTGGGCTACGTTTCCGAGTTACTTGAATTGAAAAAGAGTTGGGGCACGAAATAATGGGTACGACACTGTGCCGTCGCGGTTTTTCCGTTTTGTTCATGGGCCTGGGCCTGGGCCTGGGCCTGCATGCGGCCGGCGCCATCGCCGCCGATGCCGAGCCGGCCGCGCCCACCATGGCGGCCGGGCCGACCTTCTTCGCCGCCAACGACAATGAACATTTCAACACCCGCAGGACGGGCATCGATTTCTTCCCGTCGCTGCAGGCCCAGGACGCGGCCACCGGCGTGCGCTACCGCCATCATGAGTTCAGCCAGGACGGCTGGTCCAGGAGCGGCGAGCAGCTCGCCCTTGCGGCGAGGGGGCCGCTGGCAGCCGGCGTGCGCAGCTGGCAGCTGGAAGCCGGCGCAATGTCGCAGGGCGGCCATACGCTGCTGACGGCCGACGGCAGCTACCTGATGCCGATCGCAAAAGGCACCTCGGCCGAGTTCTTCATCAACCGCGACTTCGTCGAGACCAGGACCGCGCTTGACCGCGGCATCCATTTCACCTTCGCCGGCGCCAGCCTGGAGCATCAGCCGCATCCCAAGGTCACCCTGATCGGCACCCTGGGCTACCAGGACTTCAGCGACGACAACCACCGCAGGCATGCACGGTTCAGGGCGGTGTTCCAGCCCGACCTCGACCTCGGCCTGACGTTCCAGTACCGCTTCCGCCATTACGACAGCACCCCCAACGAAACCCGGCGCGGCTATTTCAATCCCGAGCGCTACACGGAAAACATGCTGCTGGCCGGATGGCGCTACCGTTACAGCGGCTGGGTCGGCAGCCTGCTGGCCGGCGCCGGCACGCAAAGCATCGCCGAGACCCCGAGCGGACCGTCGCGCCTGCTGGAGTTCGGCCTCAGCAGCCCGCTGGCCGGCCAGCAGCGGCTGGACCTGCGGGCGGGATATCTGCGCACGGCCTCGTTTGGCGGGCCGGATTACCAGTACCGGTACATTCAGGCGAACTGGGTGATCCGGTTCTGATGGCGGCTGGCCCCGGTCCGGGCGCCATGATGGTTGTCTGTCTGTTGCCCGCGAATTGATCCCTGTGCCGGCAATGGTTAATCAAGAAAGGATGCCGGGCAAGCCTGCGCATCCTACCCATTCATTCTTGAGGAGGACATCCATGAAAAATCCGGGATCCCGGGCCGGACGGCCCGAAGACAATCATGTTGCGGCCCACGCCGATGGAGCGCTGGACGAGCATGAACTGGACAGCATTGTGGGCGGTGATATCGACTACGCGAAATGGAGCGACGCTGCTCTTAGGCAAAAGGTGTCACAGCTGACGCTGGCAACCCAACGTACCATCAACTCCAACTTTTCTGGCGTGGCCAAGGATATGTCGCACAGGCTTTACGATATGGAGACCGAGCTCATCAATCGCCATATCTATGGTGACTACTCGCAGCCGGCCCTCTATTGGAGGCAGTAGTTTCCTGGCGCGGCCGATATTTGCGCCAGGCGAGAACGGCGCTCTCCCGCTTTCCCGCGCCTGGAGCACGCAAGAGCAGGGAGCGCCGTTCCTGCTCAGAGGCCACCGGCAGGATGGCTGCCTTGTTCAGGCAGCTTGCCCGGTGGCCAGTGCGTTCAACGAGTGGAGCGCATTAAACGCCGGTACGCTTGGCTGCCTTGCGGCGTGCTGCAGCAACACCCAGCAGGCCCAGGCCGAGCAGGGCGGCGGAAGCGGGTTCAGGAACGGCATTGGCTGGAGCGGGGCGCTGGATGTCAGCCGACAAAGTGGAGTTCACGAATTGCAGGTCGCCTGACTGGGCGCTCAAGGTAACCAGCAGCTTGCCATCGCTCTTGAGGTCGGCGAGAGATTTGTCGAGATCAATTCGAAATGGTGTATAGCTCGCACCGTTGGCAACATTCGAGCCGTTGACCGTATCCAAAGTAAGGCCGCTGCCGATCACGAATTTGAATTCTTCGTTACCTTTATTCGGATCAAACAGATTGATGAACAAGTAGGCCGAAAGGAGCTTGTCAACATTTATGACATATTCATCTGTGATGTCGTGGGTAAAGGAAAAAGAATTGCTAGTAGTGATATTTACTGGAGCAGCAGGTGAAACCAAGTCAGTGATAACGGCCGCATTTGCAGCTGCGCTCGACATCGCGAAGGCCAGGCTCAACAGGGTTTTTTTAAACAGATTCATATTTTTCTCGTGTAAAAATTTTTTTGGGAATTTCAGGCTGACAACATTCAAATAAGCAACATGCGTGCCAAATAAAAACATTTATAATAATCAATAGTTTACAAATTGAAATATTGGCGAATGATGCTTCTTGTAAAATATTTCGACACAGAAACGATTTAGGGGGATACAGATGACGCTCTGATGGCGGGACGTAATTCACCGTCAACTAGAGTGTCTGTCCGATCAAAGTGTCCTATTTTCCAGGCGTGCTGTAATACGATGGCAGTCGCTCAGTACAATGCCACCTCCCGAACAGGTGTGCTTGCTCCCATGGCCAGACTCCCCCGATTGGTAATCCCTCACCAGACCCACTACCTCAGCCAGCAGGGCCACGACCGCCAGGCGGTATTCCGTGACAGCGACGATTACGTCACCTACCTGGCCTGGCTGCGCGAGGCCAGCCGGAAATTCGGCCTTGCCATCCATGCCTATGTGCTACTGCCTGAACATATCGACCTTCTGATCACACCGTCGGACGAGGAGGGGCCCGGCAAGATGATGCAGTGGATGGGCCGCTATTACGTGCCGTACTTCAATCGGAAGTACAAACGCACCGGCACCCTATGGAGCAGCCGTTACCAGGCAACCGTGGTCGAGGCACAAAGCTGGTTTCTGGACTGCTGTCGTTACATGGAGATGCAGCCGGTGCTGGAAAGCGCCGCGGCTGAGCCGGTGGATTACCGCTGGTCCAGTTATGCCCATCATGCGGGCATTCAGGCCGACCCGATGCTGACCGACCATCCGCAATATTGGCAGTTGGGCAATACTCCCTTCGAACGCGAGGCCGCTTACCGGCAAAAAATGGATCGCGGCATGTCTCGCACCGAGATTGACCATATTGGCGCCGCGGTGCGCAGCGGCTGGCCGCTAGGGTCGACGGTGTTCAAACAGGAACTCGAAAAACGCACTCAGCGCCGGATGTCGCCCGGTCGTCGAGGCAGGCCGCCAGCAGCGGCGTCCTTGCAATCCAAAAAGAGAAATAAGGGTGAAAACTAGAAACCTGCACTACGATGACTCTGTCCCCAATTTAAATGACCCTTGATAAGGCATAATTTCAATTGCACTCTGACCCTAATTATTTCCATTGAACTATCTGATTCTTTGCACTATTCTGCACGGTCAATTCTTATCAGCAGTGGAGAAACCCCATGCACGCGCAAGGTCTATACGATCCAGCCAATGAACACGACGCCTGCGGCGTCGGTTTCATCGCCCATATCAAGGGCAAAAAAAGCCATTCCATCGTCGAGCAGGGTCTGCTGATTCTGAAAAATCTCGATCACCGCGGTGCGGTAGGCGCAGACAAGCTGATGGGCGACGGCGCCGGCATCCTGATCCAGATTCCCGACCAGTACTACCGTGAAGAGATGGCCAAGCAGGGCGTGACCCTGCCGCCGCCTGGCGAATACGGCGTCGGCATGGTGTTCCTGCCCAAGGAAAGCGCCTCGCGCATCGCCTGCGAGCAGGAAATCGAGCGCGCCGTGCTGGCCGAAGGCCAGGTCGTGCTGGGCTGGCGCGACGTGCCGGTTGACATTGACATGCCGATGTCGCCCACCGTGCGCGAAAAAGAGCCGGTGATCCGCCAGATCTTCATCGGCCGCGGCCAGGACATCATGGTGACCGACGCGCTGGAACGTAAGCTCTACGTGATCCGCAAGTCGTCCGGCCATGCGATCCAGGCGCTGAACCTGTTGCACGGCAAGGAATTCTTCGTGCCCTCGATGTCGGCCCGCACCGTGGTCTACAAGGGCCTGCTGCTGGCCGACCAGGTCGGCGTGTACTACCGCGACCTGCAGGACGAGCGCTGCATCTCCGCGCTGGCCCTGGTGCACCAGCGCTTCTCCACCAACACCTTCCCGGAATGGCCGCTGGCCCACCCGTACCGCCTCCTGGCGCACAACGGCGAGATCAACACCGTCAAGGGCAACTTCAACTGGATGCGCGCCCGCGAAGGCGTGATGAAGTCGGCCGTGCTGGGCGACGACCTGAAGAAGCTGTTCCCGCTGATCTATGAAGGCCAGTCCGATACCGCCTGCTTCGACAATGCGCTGGAACTGCTGGTGATGTCGGGCTACCCGATCGCCCAGGCCATGATGATGATGATTCCCGAAGCCTGGGAAAACCACACCCTGATGGACGACAACCGTCGCGCCTTCTATGAATACCATGCGGCGATGATGGAGCCGTGGGACGGCCCGGCCGCGATGGCCTTCACCGACGGCCGCCACATCGGCGGCACGCTGGACCGCAACGGCCTGCGCCCGGCCCGCTACATCGTCACCGACGACGACTTCGTGGTGATGGCTTCCGAATCCGGCGTGCTGCCGATTCCGGAGTCCAAGATCATCAAGAAATGGCGCCTGCAGCCGGGCAAGATGTTCCTGATCGACCTCGACGCCGGCCGCATCATCGACGACAAGGAACTGAAGGACACCTACGCCAACGCCAAGCCGTACAAGCAGTGGATCGAGTCGGTGCGCATCAAGCTCGACGACCTCGAAGCCGAAGCCGCCGCGCCGCAGGCCGACGTGCCGCTGCTGGACCGCCAGCAGGCCTTTGGCTATACCCAGGAAGACCTGAAGTTCCTGATGTCGCCGATGGCGGTGCAGGCCGAGGAAGCCACCGGCTCCATGGGCAACGACTCGCCGCTGGCCGTCATGTCCAACAAGAACAAGACGCTGTACCACTACTTCAAGCAGCTGTTCGCGCAGGTGACCAATCCGCCGATCGACCCGATCCGCGAAGCAATGGTGATGTCGCTGGTGTCCTTCATCGGCCCCAAGCCCAACCTGCTCGACACCAACAACATCAACCCGCCGATGCGGCTGGAAGTCTCGCAGCCCATCCTGGACTATGCCGACATCGCCCGCCTGCGCGAGATCAGCAAGCACACCGGCGGCAAGTTCCGCTCGCATGAGCTGGACATCTGCTATCCGCTGGCATGGGGCAAGGAAGGCATCGAGGCGCGCCTGGCGTCGCTGTGCGCGCAGGCCGTGGACGCGGTGCGCTCCGGCCACAATATCCTGATCATCTCCGACCGCCGCGTGAGCGCCGAGTACGTTGCGATCCCGGCGCTGCTGGCGACTTCCGCCATCCACCTGCACCTGGTCAGCAAGGGCCTGCGCACCTCCACCGGCCTGGTGGTGGAAACCGGTTCGGCACGCGAGACGCATCACTTCGCGCTGCTGGCGGGTTATGGCGCCGAAGCCATCCATCCGTACCTGGCGATGGATACCCTGGCCGACATGGCGCGCGGCCTGCCGGGCGACCTGTCGGAAGAAAAGGCGATCTACAACTTCCAGAAGGCCGTGGGCAAGGGCCTGATGAAGGTCATGTCCAAGATGGGCATCTCGACCTACATGTCCTACTGCGGCGCGCAGATCTTCGAAGCCATCGGCCTGAACAAGGCGCTGGTGGACAAGTACTTCAAGGGCACCGCGTCCAACGTCGAAGGCATCGGCGTGTTCGAGGTGGCCGAGGAAGCGCTGCGCCTGCACCGCCTGGCCTTCGGCAACGACCCGGTGCTGGCCAACGCGCTCGACACCGGCGGCGAATACGCCTACCGCGTGCGCGGCGAAGACCACATGTGGACGCCGGACGCGATCGCCAAGCTGCAGCACTCGGCCCGCGCCAACAACTTCAGCACCTACAAGGAATACGCCCAGATCATCAACGACCAGTCGCGTCGCCACATGACCCTGCGCGGCCTGTTCGAGTTCAAGCTCGACCCGACCCGTGCGATCCCGCTGGAGGAAGTCGAGCCGGCCAAGGAAATCGTCAAGCGCTTCGCCACCGGCGCCATGTCACTCGGCTCGATCTCGACCGAAGCCCATGCCACGCTGGCGATTGCGATGAACCGCATCGGCGGCAAGTCCAACACCGGCGAAGGCGGCGAGGACGAGAACCGCTATCGCCAGGAACTGAAGGGCATCCCCATCAAGCAGGGCGACACCCTGGCGTCCATCGTTGGCAAAGAGCAGATCGAAGTCGACATGCCGCTCCTGGCAGGCGACTCGCTGCGTTCCAAGATCAAGCAGGTGGCGTCGGGCCGCTTCGGCGTCACCGCCGAGTACCTGATCTCGGCCGACCAGATCCAGATCAAGATGGCGCAGGGCGCCAAGCCCGGCGAAGGCGGCCAGCTGCCCGGCCACAAGGTCTCCGAGTACATCGCCAAGCTGCGCTTCTCGGTGCCTGGCGTGGGCCTGATCTCGCCGCCGCCGCACCATGACATCTACTCGATCGAGGACCTGGCGCAGCTGATCCACGACCTGAAGAACGTCAATCCGCAGGCGTCGATCTCGGTCAAGCTGGTGTCCGAAGTGGGCGTGGGCACCGTTGCCGCGGGCGTGGCCAAAGCCAAGGCCGACCACGTGGTGGTGGCAGGCCATGACGGCGGCACCGGCGCCTCGCCGCTGTCCTCGGTCAAGCATGCCGGCACGCCGTGGGAACTCGGCCTGGCCGAAACCCAGCAGACGCTGGTGCTGAACCGCCTGCGCAGCCGCATTCGCGTGCAGACCGACGGCCAGATCAAGACCGGCCGCGACGTCGTGATCGCCGCGATGCTGGGCGCCGATGAAGTCGGCTTCGCCACCGCGCCGCTGGTGGCCGAAGGCTGCATCATGATGCGCAAGTGCCACCTGAACACCTGCCCGGTGGGCGTGGCCACGCAAGACCCGGTGCTGCGCAAGAAATTCACCGGCAAGCCGGAACACGTGGTGAACTTCTTCTTCTTCGTTGCCGAGGAAGCGCGCCAGATCATGGCGCAGCTGGGCATCCGCACCTATGACGAACTGATCGGCCGCACCGACCTGCTGGACAAGTCGCGCGCCGTGTCGCACTGGAAGGCCAAGGGCCTGGACTTCAGCCGCATCTTCCATCAGCCGGAACTGTCGGACGACATCCCGCTGTACCAGGCCGAGTTCCAAGACCATGGCCTGGAGTCCGCGCTGGACCACAAGCTGATCGCACAGGCCAAACCGGCGCTGGAGAAGGGCGAGCGCGTTTCCTTCATCACGCCGATCAAAAACCTGAACCGCACCGTTGGCGCGATGCTGTCGGGCGAAGTGGCCAAGCGTTACGGCCATGAAGGCCTGCCGGATGACACCATCCACATCCAGCTGCACGGCACCGCGGGCCAGTCGGCCGGCGCCTTCCTGGCGCATGGCATCACGCTGGACCTGGTGGGCGAGGGCAATGACTATGTCGGCAAGGGCCTGTCGGGCGGCCGCATCGTCGTGCGTCCCAACACCGAGTTCCGCGGCCGCGCCGTGGACAACATCATCATCGGCAACACCGTGCTGTACGGCGCGATCGCCGGCGAAGCCTTCTTCAACGGCGTGGCCGGCGAACGCTTCGCGGTGCGCAACTCCGGCGCAGTGGCCGTGGTGGAAGGCACCGGCGACCATGGCTGCGAATACATGACCGGCGGCACCGTGGTCGTGCTGGGCAGCACCGGACGCAACTTCGCAGCCGGCATGTCGGGCGGCATCGCCTACGTCTATGACGAGGACGGCGACTTCGCGAAGAAGTGCAACATGTCGATGGTGGCGCTGGACGGCGTGCTGTCGGCCGCGGACCAGGAAGCCAGGATGCCGAAGGCAACCTGGCACAGCCAGCTGCGCGGCGGCCAGAGCCAGGCTGACGAGGTGATCCTGAAGGGCCTGATCGAGCGGCACTTCAAGTACACCGGCAGCACCCGCGCGCGGGCCCTGCTGGACGACTGGACCAACGCCCGCGGCAAGTTCGTCAAGGTGTTCCCGACCGAGTACAAGCGGGCGCTGGGCGAAATGGATGCGGCGCGCATCGCCAAGGCAGCCAAGGACAAGGTTCCGGCTTAACGATCAACAATCCCGCGCGGCACGACGCCGCGCGGTTGACGAGGTGAGTAAAACAAATGGGTAAAGTAACCGGCTTTCTGGAGTTCCAGCGCCTGCAAGAAGCGGCCGAACCATCGACCGCGCGCATCAAGCATTACAAGGAATTCACTGTCCGCCTGTCGGACGACCAGGCCAAGGTGCAGGGCGCACGCTGCATGGACTGCGGCATCCCCTTCTGCAACAGCAGCTGCCCGGTCAACAACATCATTCCCGACTGGAATGACATGGTGTACCGCGGCACCTACCGCGAAGCGCTGGACAACCTGCATTCGACCAACAACTTCCCGGAGTTCACCGGCCGCATCTGCCCGGCGCCTTGCGAGGCCGGCTGTACGCTCAACATCAACAACGACCCGGTGGGCATCAAGTCGATCGAGCATTTCATCATCGACAAGGGCTGGGAAAACGGCTGGGTAGTGCCGCTGCCGGCCGAGAACAAGACCGGCAAGAAGGTCGCCGTCGTCGGCTCCGGCCCGGCCGGCATGGCCGCGGCGCAGCAGCTGGCCCGCGTCGGCCATGACGTGACCGTGTTCGAGAAGAATGACCGGGTCGGCGGCCTGCTGCGCTACGGCATTCCCGACTTCAAGATGGAGAAGTCCCATATCGACCGTCGCGTCGAGCAGATGAAGGCCGAAGGCGTGACCTTCCGCACCGGCGTGCTGGTGGGCAAGGACTTCCCGTCCAACGTCACCAACTGGGCCAAGGAAACCATCTCGCCGGAACAGCTCAACGCAGAGTTCGACGCGGTGGTCATCGCCGGCGGCGCCGAGCAGCCGCGCGACCTGCCGGTGCCTGGCCGCGAACTGGCTGGCGTGCATTTCGCGATGGACTTCCTGCCGCTGCAGAACAAGGTCAATGCCGGCGACAAGCTGAAAGACCAGATCAAGGCCACCGGCAAGCACGTGGTCGTGATCGGCGGCGGCGACACCGGCTCCGACTGCGTCGGCACCTCCAACCGCCACGGCGCGGCATCGGTGGTGCAGTTCGAACTGCTGCCCCAGCCTCCGGAAGAGGAAAACAAGCCGCTGGTATGGCCGTACTGGCCGACCAAGCTGCGCACCTCGTCTTCCCACGAGGAAGGCTGCGAGCGCGACTGGGCGGTGGCCACCAAGCGCCTGGAAGGCAAGAACGGCAAGGTCGAGAAGCTGATCGCCGCCCGCGTCGAGTGGAAGGACGGCCGCATGCAGGAAGTGCCGGATTCGGAATTCGAACTGAAGGCCGACCTGGTACTGCTGGCCATGGGCTTCGTCTCGCCGGTGCAGCAGGTGCTGGACGCGTTCGGCGTCGACCGCGATGCCCGCGGCAATGCCCGCGCCAGCACCGAAGGCGAAACCTCCTACAAGACCTCGGTCGACAAGGTGTTCGCCGCAGGCGACGTGCGTCGCGGCCAGTCGCTGGTGGTCTGGGCGATCCGCGAAGGCCGGCAGTGCGCCCGCGCAGTGGACGAGTTCCTGATGGGCTCGTCGGTGCTGCCGCGCTGATACGGCGGCCTGGCACATGAGGAAAGCCTGCGCGAGCAGGCTTTTTTCCTTTGCGCAACAGTCTGCGTGGTGGCCGCAAGCAGCTTGGCTGCAGGAAAGGTTATAATCGCGGCCAATTTGCTGTCGAGTCAGTAGATTGTTGTAGTTGAAAATTTCGTCACTTCAAGGAATGTTTCTCCCGGAAGGGTCACTATCACCGGCCGTTCGCAGCTGTCTTGCAGACTAGCGGATGGTGAATGTCATGGTGCCTGCCACGCACAACGGCGAAGTGGATTTCTTAATTGCAACTAAGTGTAGTCCTTTTGTGCGCAGAATTTGCCTCTCAGCGTTACCTGGCGCTCCAAGCCGAAACGGCGTTCTGCTCTACAATCACGTATTTTTAAATTCCGCCACCATCCGTGTCCAATCTCGTAGAAATTCGCGACCTGCACTTTGCCTATGGAGACCGACCCATCCTGTCCGGGCTGGAAATGGATTTCCCACGCGGCAAGGTGATCGCGGTAATGGGCGGTTCCGGATCGGGTAAAACCACCATCCTGCGCCTGATCGGCGGGCAGCTTGCGCCCACCCGCGGCAGCGTCACGGTGGACGGCAAGGCGGTCGATACCCGCAACCAGGCAGCGCTCTACCAGATGCGCCGGCGCATCGGCATGCTGTTCCAGCACGGCGCGCTGTTTACCGACCTGACCGTGTTCGACAACGTGGCCTTCCCGCTGCGCGAGAATGCCAACCTGCCGGAAGAACTGCTGCGCGACCTGGTGCTGATGAAGCTGCACGCGGTCGGCCTGCGCAATGCGGCCATGCTGAAGCCCGCCGAGATCTCCGGCGGCATGGCGCGCCGGGTCGCGCTGGCGCGGGCGGTGGCGCTGGACCCGCAGCTGATCATGTATGACGAGCCATTCGCCGGACTCGACCCGATCTCGATGGGCGTGACCGCCAACCTGATCCGCCGCCTCAACGACGCGCTGGGCTCGACCTCGATCCTGGTCTCGCACGATGTGCATGAGTCGTTCTCGATTGCCGACTATGTCTATTTCCTGTCGCAGGGCAAGATCGTCGCCCACGGCACGCCGCAGCAGATGCTGGCGTCGAGCGACCCGTATGTGAAGCAGTTCGTCCATGCCGAGGCCGACGGCCCGGTGCCTTTCCATTACCCCGGTCGCAGCCTGGCCGACGATCTCGGCCTGGGAGCGCGCTCATGATAATGGCCCTGCTGGCCGCGATCGGACGCGGCGTTCGTGAATTCGTGGTCAACCTCGGCTACGGCACCCGCACCTTCTTCGCGGTGCTGGGCGCATCGGGCGGCCTGCTGCGCCGTTTCCGCCTGGTGACCGACCAGATCCATTTCATCGGCAATTATTCGCTGGTCATCATCAGCGTCTCCGGCCTGTTCGTCGGCTTCGTGCTGGGGCTGCAGGGCTACTACACGCTGAACAAATACGGCTCCGAGCAGGCGCTGGGCCTGCTGGTGGCGCTGTCGCTGACCCGGGAACTGGGGCCGGTGGTGACTGCGCTGCTGTTCGCCGGCCGCGCCGGCACCTCGCTCACGGCCGAAATCGGCCTGATGAAGGCGGGCGAGCAACTGGCGGCGATGGAAATGATGGCGGTCAATCCGCTGCAGCGGGTGCTGGCGCCCCGGTTCTGGGCCGGCGTGATCGCCATGCCCATCCTGGCCGCGATCTTCAGCGCCGTCGGCATCCTGGGCGGCTACGTGGTCGGCGTGCTGCTGATCGGCGTCGACGAGGGCGCTTTCTGGTCGCAGATGCAGGGTGGCGTCGATATCTTCAAGGACATTGCCAATGGCGTCATCAAGAGCATTGTCTTCGGCATAGCGGTAACGTTCATCGCGCTCTACCAGGGTTATGAGGCCCGGCCGACGCCGGAAGGCGTGGCCCGCGCCACCACGCGGACCGTAGTGATCGGTTCGCTCACCGTGCTGGCGCTGGACTTCCTGCTCACAGCGCTGATGTTCAATACATAACGGTTTCGAAGGGTGTAAGCATGCAACGTAAATCTCTGGATGTCTGGGTTGGCCTGTTCGTGGTGCTGGGCGCGGCCGCCTTGCTGTTCCTGGCCCTGAAGGCCGGCAACATGAGTTCGATTTCCTTCGCCAAGACCTACGAGGTGACGGCCCGCTTCGACAACATCGGCGGCTTAAAGCCCGGCGCGCCGGTCAAGAGCGCCGGCGTGGTGGTCGGCCGGGTCGACAACATTGGCTTGAACAGCAAGACCTTCCAGGCGGAAGTCAGGCTGAAGATGCAGGAAGGCTACCCGTTTCCGAAGGACAGCTCGGCCAAGATCCTGACCTCGGGCCTGCTGGGCGAGCAGTACATCGGCCTGGAGCCGGGCGGCGACACCAATAATCTCGCCCAGGGCGACCGCATTACCATGACGCAGTCCGCGATCGTGCTGGAAAATCTGATCAGTCAATTCCTCTTCAGCAAGGCTGCTGAAGGGAAAGAGGAACAAAAACAATGAATACCCTGGGCCGTCCCCTGCTCGCGCTGAGCATGGTCACCATCCTGTCCGGCTGCGCCACCACGGGCGCCACCGGTTCCGACGCTTCCGCGCGGAACCCGGTGGACCCGTTCGAAAGATTCAACCGGACCATGTTCACCTTCAACGACAAGGTGGACCAGTACGCGCTGAAGCCGGCGGCCATCGCCTACAAGCGCGTGGTGCCTTCCTTCATGCAGACGGGCGTCTACAACTTCTTCGGCAACCTCGGCGATGTCTGGACCGCGGTCAACAATCTGCTGCAGGGCAGGGTGGCCGATGGCGTCTCGGACGTGATGCGCTTCACCATCAATTCCACCTTCGGCCTGGCCGGCCTGATCGACATCAGCAGCGATGCCGGTCTGCCCAAGCATAACCAGGACTTCGGCGCCACCCTCGGCGTCTGGGGCGTGCAGTCCGGGCCTTACGTCGTGCTGCCGCTGCTCGGTTCGTCCACCGTGCGCGACTCGGCGGCGCTGCCGGCCGATTTCGCCGGCAACCCGTGGACCTACGTGTCGCCCGACACCACCCGCTACCTCGGCACCGCGCTGCGCGTGATCGACCTGCGCGCCGGCGTGCTGGACGCGTCCAACCTGATCGAGGATGCCGCGCTGGACCGCTATGAATTCATCCGCGACGCCTATCTGCAGCGCCGCGCCAACAAGATCAGCAGCAACCGCGAACGCGGCGCCGACTCGGTGTACCGCGCGCTGCCCGACGACGAGGACCTGGATTCGAAAACGGACAATGGTTCGTCATTGAATGGCGGTTCGGCAGCCCCATCTGCGGAACCGGCGACCAGGGGCGATGCCCAACAGGAAAAGGCGCCGGCCGCGCCTGCCGCCAACGGCAGCCAGCCGGCATTCATTCCCGCCCCCGACGGGGACACCCGCAAATAATCGTGACGGCGTGCGGGCAGGCATGCCGCCGTCACTGTCAATTTCAGGAAAAAACCATGTTTAAAAAATTCATCGCAGTTCTCACCCTCGGCATGCTGGGCTTTACCGGCGCCGCCGTCGCGCAGGAAGCGCCGGACGTGTTCATCAAGCGCATCAGCCAGGAAGTGCTGGAAACGGCCAAGAGCGACAAGGACATCCAGAGCGGCAACCAGCAGAAGATCCTGGACGTGGTGCAGAGCAAGATCCTGCCCAACGTCGACTTCAAGCGCATGACGGCGCTCGCCGCCGGCCGTTACTGGCGCGAAGCCACGCCGGACCAGCAGAAGCGGCTGACCGAGGAATTCCGCGACCTGCTGGTCTACACCTATGCCGGCGCAATCGCCCAGATCCGCGACCAGCAGCTCGAATTCAAGCCGATGCGCAACGACCCGTCCGACACCGACGTGGAAGTGCGTTCGCAGGTGGTGCAGCAGCGCGGCGAGCCTATCCAGCTCAACTACCGCCTGGCCAAGTCCGGCAATACCTGGAAGATCTACGACCTGAACGTGCTCGGCGCCTGGCTGGTGGAAACCTACAAGGGCAACTTCGCCAGCGAGATCAGCAAGGGCGGCATCGACGGCCTGATCAAGACCCTGGCCGAGCGCAACAAGAAGCTGTCGGCCAACGGCATCGCCAAGAACGCGAAGTCCTGAGCATGTACCAGCCGGCCGAATCGCTGACCCTGGCCGACGCCAGGGCCGTACTGGGCGCAGGCCTGCAGGCGATCGCCGGCGGCCAGACCGAGATCGACCTGGCGCGCATGGCCACGGTCGACTCCTCGGCGGTGGCCACCCTGCTGGCCTGGAAGCGGGCGGCGGCGGCGCGCAATGCGCCGCTGGCGCTGCGCAACGCGCCGCCCAGCCTGCGCAGCCTGGCGCAACTGTACGGCGTGGCCGAACTGCTGCAATTGTCCTAGCTGCCGGGCCGCGCAGCTGCCTGCGCAGCCCGGTGTGGGCCGGCGACATGCCGTCCCCATCCTCCGGCAAACGGCCCGCCGCTTGCCTCCCGCACCCCGGCCCGCAGTGCCTGTGCGGAAATCCCCTATAATCAAGCCCTTTCGCCGGCCGGCATTTCCTGCGCCGGTTCATCCGCAACAACAATGAAGCCCGCATGGCCGCCATTCAGATAGACCAGGTAAAGAAACGCTACGGCACGCTGCAAGCCCTGGGCGGCGTCACATTCTCCATCGAGGAAGGCGAGTTTTTCGGATTGCTGGGGCCCAACGGCGCCGGCAAGACCACGCTCATTTCCATCCTCGCCGGCCTGAACCGGGCCGATTCCGGCAGCGTGAAGATCATGGGCCACGACGTGGTCCGCGATTACCGCCAGGCGCGCAGCCTGCTCGGCGTGGTGCCGCAGGAACTGGTGTTCGATCCCTTTTTCACCGTGCGCGAAACCCTGCGCATGCAGTCCGGCTACTTCGGGCTGAAGAAGAACGACGACTGGATCGACGAGATCATGCACAACCTCGACCTGACCAACAAGGCTGACGCCAACATGCGCGCGCTGTCCGGCGGCATGAAGCGCCGGGTGCTGGTCGCGCAGGCGCTGGTGCACAAGCCGCCGGTCATCGTGCTCGACGAGCCGACCGCCGGCGTCGACGTCGAATTGCGCCAGACGCTGTGGAAGTTTGTCTCGCGCCTGAACCGGGAAGGCCATACCGTGGTGCTGACGACGCACTATCTGGAAGAGGCGCAGGCGCTGTGCAACCGCATCGCGATGCTGCGCGGCGGCAAGGTGGTGGCGCTCGATTCCACCGCCGCGCTGATCCGCCGCATTTCCGGTTCGCAGCTGGAAGTGCAGCTGGCCGGCGAATTCCCGGGTTCGCTGGCGCCGCTGCTGTCGCATCCGGCCGAGCCGGGCAGCAACAAGTACGTGTTCCGCATCGCCGACTATGCCGACGTCGAGCCGATACTCGCCACGCTGCGCCAGAATGGCGCGCAGATCGAGGACATGCAGCTGCATCAGGCCGATCTGGAAGATGTGTTCATTGAAATCATGGAAGGCAGCAAATGACGGGCTTTCGCACGCTGTTCTACAAGGAAGTCTTGCGTTTCTGGAAGGTCGCCACGCAAACCCTGACGGCGCCCATCGTCACCGCCATGCTCTACCTGCTGATCTTCGGCCAGGTGCTGGAAGGTCGGGTCGAGGTCTATCCGGGCGTCTCCTACACCGCCTTCCTGGTGCCGGGCCTGGTGATGATGAGCGTGCTGCAGAATGCCTTCGCCAATTCCTCGTCGTCGCTGATCCAGTCCAAGATCACCGGCAACCTGGTGTTCATCCTGCTGCCGCCGCTGTCGCACTGGGAAATGTTCAGCGCCTATGTGCTGGCGGCCATGGTGCGCGGCCTGGCGGTCGGACTGGGCGTGTTCGTCATCACCGCCTGGTTCGCCCACCTGTCCTTTGTCGCGCCGCTGTGGATCTTCGCCTTCGCGCTGCTGGGCTCGGCGATCCTGGCGACCATGGGCTTGATCGCCGGCATCTGGGCCGAGAAATTCGACCAGCTGGCCGCCTTCCAGAATTTCCTGATCATGCCGGCAACCTTCCTGGCCGGCGTGTTCTATTCGATACACTCGCTGCCGCCTTTCTGGCTGGCGGTGTCGCACGCCAATCCGTTTTTTTATATGATTGACGGCTTTCGCTACGGTTTCTTCGGCCATTCCGACGTGGCGCCCGGCATCAGCTTTGCGATCGTGACCACCTTCTTCGTGGTGCTCGCCGGCGTTGCCATCACCATGCTCAAGAGCGGCTACAAGCTGCGCCATTGACCATCGAATACACCGCAATGCGTTCGACCATCATCAACCTCAACAAGGCAGAAATCATGTTGCCCACCCCCGATCTCGTGAAGAGCTATATCGCCGCCGGCCTGGACTGCACCCACCTGCAGGTCGAAGGCGACGGCCAGCATTTCAC
>Ga0308161_1001383_pt1 | contig 29539 bp, 25 predicted proteins | sample PhyFR2_FD_201034 | JGI IMG/M metagenome (GOLD analysis project Ga0308161, IMG submission 201034) | Phyllosphere microbial communities from UC Gill Tract Community Farm, Albany, California, United States - DLSLF.R2 | ecosystem: Host-associated > Plants > Phyllosphere > Unclassified | place: USA...
CGGCGCTGTGAGATATCAGCGAAGGCCGCAGCCATTCAAGGGTTGAACAACGTTGAACAACGTTGTTCAACGGGGCGGGACCGGCAGGCATGGATACCGGTGAACTGCCATGCGCCCAGTCTTTGCCCGCCATGTGAAACGGTTCCTGTCGCTTCATGCCTGGCGTTGCGGCCGGGCCGACGGAGCCGGCTGCCGCAACGTTTCGGCGCACCGCGCAAATTAAGGCTTTCATCTGATCGATATCAGAAGGGCAACGGCGTTTTACCTTAAGAATGAGGCGCATCCCCGATGCACTCCTCCTGAAGAAGATGCCATGATTCGTGTCGCGATTATCTCGTCCACCATGGGTAGCGTGATGTCCAGCCTGCTGCCGATTCCCTATTTCAGCCAACGGATCGCCTGCCTCGTCACCGACAGGGAATGCGGCGCGTTGGAGGTGGCGAGCCAGTACGGCATTCCGTCATCCGTGATCGCCACCAAGGACAGCCTGGAATTTTCCAAGGCATTGGCCGACAAGTTCGAGAATGAAGACATCGACCTCTTCGTCTCCTTCTACAAGCGCCTCTTCCGGGACCCCTTTCTGGAGCAGGCCCGCGGGCGCCTGATCAATATGCATCCGTCCATCCTGCCCGCCTGCCCGGGCCGCGACGGCTTTGGCGACACGGTGCGCTCGGGCTCCAGGTTCATTGGCGCGACCGTACATTACGTTGACCGCGAACTGGATACCGGCTGCCCGATCATACAGTCGGCCTGTCCCTACAACCCGCACAAGTCGATGCACGAGAACAGGCACAATGTCTTCGTCCACCAGTGCAAGATGCTGCTGCAGGTGCTGGACTGGTGTGAACAGGACAGGCTGCATTACGACGCAGAAGGCCGCTCCCACCTCAAGAATGGCATCTACGAAGTTGGAGAATTCGCGCCGGCTCTCGAGCACCCCGAAGCCATCGCTCTCCACATTCCGTTTGTCCAGGAGAAAGTGGCAGCGTTCAGCTGAGGGCCGGCCAGGAGCCAGCCCTCGGTGTGCCCTGCAAAAAGCCATTCGCAATAAAAAACGGGCGGCCGAGGCCGCCCGTTTTTCCTGTGCGTGACAGGCTTATGCCCGTTCGCGCACCCAGCCGGCCACGCCTTCCAGCGCGCGCGGCAGGCCGCTCGGGTCGGTGCCGCCGGCCTGCGCCATGTCGGGCCGGCCGCCGCCCTTGCCACCCACCTGCTGGGCCACGAAGTTCACCAGCTCGCCGGCCTTGACCTTGCCGGTGGCGTCGGGCGTCACGCCGGCGATCAGGCTGACCTTGCCGTCATTGACCGCCGCCAGCACGATGGCGGCCGACTTCAGCTTGTCCTTCAATTTGTCCATCGTGCTGCGCAGCGCGGCGACGTCGGCGCCGTCCAGCGTGGCCGCCAGCACCTTCAGGCCGTTGATGTCGACCGCCTGGCCCACCAGCTCGTCGCCCTTGCTGGCCGCGGCCTTGGCCTTCATCGCATTGAGCTCGCGCTCCAGCGTGCGCACCTGGTCCTGCACCTGCTGGATGCGCGCTGCCAGTTCGTCCGGCTGCGCCTTCAGCGCGGCAGCGGCCTCGCTGACCTGCGACGACAGCTTCTGCACCAGCGCCAGCGCGTTGTCGCCGGTGACGGCTTCCACGCGGCGGATGCCGGAGGCCACGCCGCCTTCTGAGACGATCTTGAACAGGCCGATGTCGCCGGTGCGGGTCACGTGGGTGCCGCCGCACAGTTCGCGCGACGAGCCTATGCCCAGCACCCGCACCTCGTCGCCATACTTTTCGCCGAACAGCGCCATCGCGCCATGGGAAATGGCGTCGTCGTAAGGCATGTGCTTGGCTTCGGTCGCGTGGTTTTCCAGGATCTCGTGGTTGACGATGGCTTCGACGCGGCGGATCTCGTCCTGCGTCAGCGGCGCATTGTGGCTGAAGTCGAAGCGGGTCTTGTCGGCGTCGACCAGCGAGCCCTTCTGCGACACATGGCCGCCCAGCACCATGCGCAGCGCCTTGTGCATCAGGTGGGTGGCCGAGTGGTTGCGCATGGTCTGCGCGCGGTGGCGCGCATCCACCCTGGCGTCGAGCACATCGCCGACCGCCAGCGTGCCCGATTCCAGCACGCCATGGTGGCCATGCACGTCCGGCTGCAGCTTCTTCGTGTCCTGCACCCGGAACGCGCCGGCTTCGGATTCCAGGGTGCCGATGTCGCCGGCCTGGCCGCCGGATTCGGCGTAGAACGGCGTGCTGTCCAGCACCACGATGGCTTCCTGGCCAGCCTCGACCTTGTCGACCGCCGCGCCATTGACGTACAGCGCCAGCACCTCGCCTTCCTGCTGCAGGGTGTCGTAGCCGACGAAGCGGGTTTTCGGGCCGCTGTACTCGACCGAGGTCGCCATCTCGAACTTGCCGGCCGCGCGCGCGGTCGACTTCTGGTGCGCCATCGCGGCCTGGAAGCCTGCCTCGTCGAGCGTGACGTCGCGCTCGCGGCAGATGTCGGCGGTCAGGTCCAGCGGGAAGCCGTAAGTGTCGTACAGGGTGAAGGCGGTCTTGCCGTCCAGGTGGGCCGGGTCTTTGGCCAGCGCCGCTTCCAGGATCTTCATGCCGTTTTCCAGCGTCTCGCCGAAACGCTCTTCCTCGACCTTCAGCGCCTGCTCGACGCGGGCGGCGGCTTCCTTCAGTTCCGGATAGGCATTGCCCATCTCCTGAACCAGGTCGGGCACCAGGCGATGGAAGAACGGCTTGGTCTGGCCCAGCTTGTGGCCATGGCGCAGCGCGCGGCGGATGATACGGCGCAGCACATAGCCGCGGCCTTCGCTGGACGGGATCACGCCGTCGACGATCAGGAAGGCGCAGGCGCGGATATGGTCGGCGATCACGCGCAGCGAGTTGTTGGCGAGATCAGTGGTATTGGTTTCGCGGGCGGCGGCGGCGATCAGGCGGGAGAACAGGTCGATCTCGTAGTTGCTGTGCACATGCTGCAGCACCGCGGCCAGGCGCTCCAGGCCCATGCCGGTATCGACGCAGGGCGCCGGCAGCGGGGTCAGCGTGGCCACGCCGTTGGCGTCGATCTGGCGGTCGAACTGCATGAACACGTTGTTCCAGATCTCGATATAGCGGTCGCCGTCCTGCTCCGGGCTGCCCGGCGGGCCGCCCCAGACGTCCGGGCCGTGGTCATAAAAGATTTCCGAGCACGGACCGCAGGGGCCGGTGTCGGCCATCTGCCAGAAATTGTCGGACGCATACGGCGCGCCCTTGTTGTCGCCGATGCGCACCACCCGCTCCGGCGGCAGGCCGATCACATTGACCCAGATGTCGAAGGCTTCGTCGTCGGTTTCATAGACGGTGGCCCACAGCTTTTCCGGCGGCAGGCCGTAGACCGTGGTCAGCAGTTCCCAGGCCCAGACCAGCGCGTCGCGCTTGAAGTAGTCGCCGAAGGACCAGTTGCCCAGCATCTCGAAGAAGGTATGGTGGCGCGCGGTGTAACCGACGTTTTCCAGGTCGTTGTGCTTGCCGCCGGCGCGCAGGCAGCGCTGCACCGAGGCGGCCCGCACGTAATTGCGCTTGTCGGTGCCGAGGAACACATCCTTGAACTGCACCATGCCGGAGTTGGTGAACAGGAGCGTCGGGTCGTTGCCCGGAACCAGGCTGGACGAACGGACGACGGTGTGGCCTTTGGATTCGAAAAACTTGAGGAATTTATCGCGTATATCGGACGAGTTCATGGTCTGGGCGCAGTGGCGGCATATTGCAAACGGCTGATTATACGGGATACGGGGTGGGCAGGAATGGCCTGGCCCGGACGCGCTACTGACTCTTCCCCGCCCTTTGCCCTACACTCCCAACCACCGAAACCCGCAGGAGACAGAAAACATGACCCCAACCCCCAACAAGACCGCGCTCGGCCATATCCGCGTGCTGGACCTGACCCGCGTGCTGGCCGGTCCGTGGTGCGCCCAGAATCTGGCCGACCTCGGCGCCGACGTGATCAAGGTGGAACGGCCCGGCGCCGGCGACGACACCCGGTCCTGGGGCCCGCCCTACCTGAAAGATGAAGAAGGCAACGACACCACCGAAGCCGCCTATTACCTCGCCGCCAACCGCGGCAAGCGCTCCATCACGCTGGATATTTCCAGCGCGGAAGGCCAGCAGATCGTGCGCGAACTGGTGCGGCACTCCGACGTGGTGCTGGAAAACTACAAGGTCGGGCAACTGAAGAAATACGGCCTGGACTATGACTCTCTGCGTGCCGTCAAGCCCGACCTGATCTTCTGTTCCGTGACCGGCTTCGGCCAGGACGGCCCTTATTCGCACCGGCCGGGCTATGACTTCATCATCCAGGGCATGGGCGGCTTCATGTCCATCACCGGCGAGCGCGACGACCTGCCCGGCGGCGGTCCGCAAAAGGCCGGCGTGGCGATCTCCGACCTGATGACCGGCATGTACGCCACCATCGCGGTGATGGCCGCCCTCACCCACCGCGACCGCACCGGCGAAGGCCAGGCGATCGACATGGCGCTTCTGGATGTGCAGGTGGCGATGATGGCCAACATGGCGACCAATTTCCTGTCCAGCGGCAATCCGCCGGTGCGCTGGGGCAATGCCCATCCGAATATCGTGCCTTATCAGACCTTCGCCACCGCCGACGGCCACATCATCGTGGCGGTGGGCAATGACGGCCAGTACCGCAAGTTCGTCGCCGCCGGCGGCCGGCCCGACCTGGCCGAGGATGCGCGCTTTTCCACCAACCCGGAACGGGTGCGCAACCGCGACCTGCTGGTGCCGCTCCTGGCCGACATGGTCAGGCAAAAGACCAAGCAGGAATGGATAGACGTGCTGGAACAGGCCGGCGTGCCGTGCGGGCCGATCAACCGGCTCGATGAAGTGTTCGACAATCCGCAGGTGCAGGCGCGCGGCATGAAGGTGGCGTTGCCGCATCCGACCGCCGGCCAGGTGAACCTGGTCAGGAGCCCGATGAAGATGTCGGCCACGCCGCCGCGGCATGACGCGCCGCCGCCGCTATTGGGCCAGCATACCGGCGAAGTCCTGGCGCAGCTGCTGGGCCGCAGCGAGGCGGACATCGCGGCGCTGCGGGACAAGGGCGTGGTCTGACCGCGCTGCGGTGAATCTCGCCGCACTTCGTCGCTCCTCATGGCAACTGGCGGCATGCCTGCGGCGTTTCGTCGCATGACGCTGTGCCGGCGCCGGCGTCGTCCGGAAAATGGGTGCATCGATACCCTTTTTACGGAGAGTTGCCATGAGCTTCACGCCCGTCATCCTGATCCATCTGGCTACCGCGCTGGCCGCGGTCATTGTCGGCGCAGCAATGTTCCTGTTCAGGAAAGGCACGCCGCTGCACCGGGTTTCCGGCAGGGTTTGGCTGCTGTTGATGGCGGTTACCGCACTAGCATCCTTCGGCATCCGGCACAATGGGCACTTTTCCTGGATACATCTGCTCTCGCTGATGACGCTCTATTCGCTGTTCCAGGCGGTCCGGTCGATCCGCGGCCGCGATGTCGCCCGCCATCGCCGCTTCGTCACTGGCGCCTATGCCGGCCTGGTGATTGCCGGCCTGTTCACGCTGCTGCCGGGGCGCCGCCTGGGCTACCTGGTGTGGCATGCCTTTCATCTGGTGTAGACCATGGAACAGACCCTGCCTCTGAAGACCTGGCGCCAGCGCCTGCCGCTGCATCTGCTGATCGTCATCGGATTCAATCTGCTGTGCGCCGTCGTCATCACCCATGTGCTGCACCGCGGCGGCAGCTTCCTGGAAAACCTGGTGTTTTCGCTCTGCATCGGCACGCTGGCCTGGCTGTTCATCGACGGCGGCCGGCTGCTGCTGTGGGGCGACGGCAAGCCGCCCGGCCTGCCGTTTGCCGCACTCACCCTGGTATCGCTGCCGGCGGCGCAGATGGGCGGCAGCCTGCTGGCGGCCTGGCTGCTGGGCATGCACGATCATCCGGTGCTGCCCATCCATTCCAGCCACGCGGCGCAGATCCTGCTGTTTTCGGTGCTGGCCGGACTGACCGCCACCTGGTTCTTCTGGAATCGCGGCCGGCTTGCCTACCTGGAGGCGCAGGCCGAAGCCGAGAAGGCGCGCGCGGCCGGCATCGAGCGGCAAGCCATGCAGGCGCAGCTGCAACTGCTGCAGGCGCAGATCGAGCCGCACATGCTGTTCAATACCCTGGCCAACCTGCAGGGCCTGATCGCCATCGATCCGCCGCGCGCCCAGCTGCTGCTGGACCAGCTGATCGAATATCTGCGCGCCACGCTGGGCAGTTCCCGCCTCGCCAGCACCACGCTGGCCCAGGAATTCCGGCTGATGCAGGCCTACCTGGGCCTGATGTCGGTGCGCATGGGCCAGCGCCTGGCTTATGCGCTGGACCTGCCCGCCGACCTGGCCGGCGTCGATGTCGCGCCGATGCTGCTGCAGCCGCTGGTGGAAAATGCAATACATCACGGACTGGAGCCGCGCATGGAAGGCGGCCGGATCGATGTCGGCGCGGCCCGCCACGGCGATCTGCTGGTGTTGACCGTGCGCGATACCGGCATGGGCCTGGAAGCGCAAGCAGCGCCGGGAAACGGCCTGGCGCTGCGCAATGTGCGCGAACGCCTGGCGGCGCTATACGGCGACGCCGCCAGCCTGACCCTGACGCCCAACCTGCCGCAGGGCGCGATTGCCGAAATAAGGATGCCGCTACGATGACTGCTTTCCGTGCCCTGATCGCAGAAGACGAACCCGTGCTGGCCCAGGCCCTGGCCCACACCCTGCAGAGGCTGTGGCCGGAACTGGCCATCGAAGCCATCGTGCAGAATGGCGTGCAGGCGGTGGAAAAGGCGCTGGCATTGCAGCCTGACCTGCTGTTTCTCGATATCCGCATGCCGGGCATGACCGGCCTGCAGGCGGCCGAGGCGCTGGCCGAGGACTGGCCCGATGGCCGCCCTTTCCCCCTGGTCGTATTCGTTACCGCCTATGACGACTACGCGCTGCAGGCCTTCGAGCAGGCCGCCGCCGACTACGTGCAGAAACCGGTCTCGGACGCCCGCCTGGCCAGGACCGTGGCGCGGCTGCAGGCGCGCCTGGCCGCGCCAGCCACGGGCGATGCGGCGCTGGAACAGGTGCTGCGGCAGTTGCGCGCGCTGGCGCCGCCGGTCGCCGCGCAGCCGGCCGCCCGGCTGACCGTGATCCGGGCCGCGGTGGGCAACCAGGTTCGCATGATCCCGGTGCCGGACGTGATCTATTTCGAGGCCACCGACAAGTATGTGAACGTGGTCACCGCCGACAGCCAGTCGCTGATCCGCCTGTCGCTGCGCGAGCTGCTGGACCAGCTCGACCCGGCGCAGTTCTGGCAGATCCATCGCGGCACGGTGGTCAATATCGGCCAGGTCACGGCGGCGGTGCGCGATGAGGCCGGCCGGCTGCGGCTGTCGCTGCGCGGCCGGTCCGAAACCCTGGCGGTCAGCCGGGTCTTTGCCCATTTATTCCGGCAAATGTAGCGCATGGCCTGCTCTGCTATGATCGACCGCTCCTTCCTGCGCCGGAGTCAGCATGCTGAAAAACCTGGGTGTCATCGCCACTGTCTTCGTGGTCGGCCTGCCTGCGATCGTCCTGGTCGCCGGCCAGATGAATCTGCTGGCGGGCCGCCGCCCGGATGACCTGGGCGTACGCGACGGCCTGCTCAAGCCGCCGGTGGCCCGCTCCTGGAATTCGGTGTCCAGCCAGGCCGGGCGCCATGAGCACACCGACTACCACCTGATCGCGCCGCTGCGCTACAGCGGCGACGCCAATGCCGCGTTTGCCCGCCTTGAACACGTGGTCGCCGCCATGCCGGGCGTCACCGTGGTGGAGCGGCAGCCAGGCTACCTGTATGCGCAGTTCCAGACCCGGATGCTCAAGTTTGTCGACGATGTCGAATTCCTGCTCGACGCGCCGGCCGGGGTGATCCACATGCGGTCCGCTTCCCGCCTGGGTCGCAAGGATTTTGGCGCCAACCGGCAGCGACTGGAGGCCGTCAGGCAGCGCTTCGAGGCTGCGGCGCCGCGCTGAAGCGCCCTCTTCCCGCCCGGGCCGGAACGGGTTGCTACGGTAAAATGCCGCCATCCACAATTTGCACGTCTTTCATCCGACTCCATGAGCAACGAACCAAAGAGCACTACCGCGGCCGCAGCGCCATCGAACTTCCTGCGCGCCATCATCGAGAATGACAATGCCGCCGGCCACTACGCCGGGCGCACGGATGTCCGGGGCCAGCCGCTGCCCGCGGTCGTCACCCGCTTTCCGCCCGAGCCGAACGGCTATCTGCACATCGGCCACGCAAAGTCCATCTGCCTGAACTTCGGCCTGGCGCGCGACTATGCCGGCCGCTGCCACCTGCGCTTCGACGACACCAATCCGGCCAAGGAAGAACAGGAATATGTCGACACCATCATCGACAGCGTGCGCTGGCTGGGCTTCGACTGGAAGCAGAACGACGGCGAGCACCTCTACTACGCCAGCGACTATTTCCCCATGCTCTACCGGATGGCTGAATACCTGATCACCGCCGGCCATGCCTACGTCGACAGCCAGAGCGCCGCGGAAATGGCCGCCAATCGCGGCAGCTTTTCCGAGCCGGGCAAGGATTCGCCGTTCCGCAACCGGCCGGCCGAGGAATCGCTGGACCTGTTCCGCCGCATGAAGGCCGGCGAGTTCAAGGATGGCGAGCATATTCTGCGCGCCAAGATCGACATGGCCTCGCCCAACATGAACATGCGCGATCCGGCGATCTACCGCATCCGCTATGCCCATCATCACCGTACCGGCGACGCCTGGTGCATCTACCCGATGTACGACTACGCGCACCCGATTTCGGACGCGCTGGAAAACATCACCCATTCGCTGTGCACCCTGGAATTCCAGGACCACCGGCCGTTCTACGACTGGGTGCTGGAACGCCTGGCCGAAGGCGGCTTCCTGCAGCGGCCGCTGCCGCACCAGTATGAATTCGCGCGACTGAACTTGACTTATGCCATCACCAGCAAGCGCAAGCTGCTGCAACTGGTGGAAGAAAAGATCGTCGACGGCTGGGACGATCCGCGCATGCCCACCATCGTCGGCATCCGCCGCCGCGGCTATACGCCGGAAGCGGTGCAGCTGTTCTGCGAGCGCATCGGCGTGGCCAAGGCCGACAGCTGGATCGACATGAGCATCCTGGAAGGCGCGCTGCGCGACGACCTCGATCCCAAGGCGCCGCGCGCAACGGCGGTGCTCAATCCGCTCAGGCTGGTCATCGACAACTTCCCGGAAAGCGAGACCGTGGAATGCAGCGCCCCGGTGCATCCGCACGACCCGTCGCGCGGCGTGCGCACCTTCCCGATCAGCAGGGAACTGTGGATCGAGGCCGACGACTTCATGGAAACGCCCAGCAAGGGCTTCTTCCGCCTCTACCCCGGCAACAAGGTCAGGCTGCGCTATGGCTATGTGGTCGAATGCACTGGCTGCGACAAGGATGCCGAAGGCAATGTCATCGCGGTGCATTGCAATTACTACCCGGACAGCAAGAGCGGCACCGAGGGTTCGGCCAACTACAAGGTCAAGGGCAATATCCACTGGGTCAGCGTTGGACATGCGCTGCAGGCCGAGGTGCGGCTCTATGACCGCCTGTTCTCCGAGCCGCAGCCGGACGCCGGCGGCAGGGACTTCAAGCAGGCGCTCAATCCCCAGGCCAAGTCCGTGATCAGCGCCTATCTGGAACCGGGCCTGGCAGGCGCGCTGCCGGAACAGCGCTTCCAGTTTGAACGCCACGGCTATTTCGTGGCAGACCGGGTGGACTCGCAGCCAGGCAAGCCGGTGTTCAACCGGATCACCACCCTGAAGGACAGCTGGGGCGGCAAGGGCGCCTGATGCATGCACCCGGGGTGCTTCCCGTGCCTATGGCAAAGGGCGGTTAGAAGAATGGTGTTGCCGATGCAGGCCGCGTCACGTGGCCTGCATGCGCAATCAGCTTGTCCCTTTGGGCAAGTTGCGGTGCGCATCGACCGAATAGATCAACAGCGTCAGCAACTCCGGAAAGACGTTAGCGGCAAGCGCCTGCGGGCCCTGCAGGGAATCGGCCAGCAGAGCATCCCGCACGGCGACCAGGGCAACCCGGTCTTTCCTCGACATGCCGCTCGCAATCACCAGGCTGGAGAAGAGGGGCTTATCAAGATTTTGCATGTCGATAGTGTTCCAATAGGGCAGCATTTTCCTCACTATCGCCCGTCCCTCGTCCTGCAGCTTGCCGCCCAGTTTGCCCTGCAGTTTGTGCCATTTTTCGTCGAAGGCATTGTTGCGTAGCGCGGCATAGATGGCGTTGCGCGTTACGTCCATGCCGGCAGCTTTCTTTTCCTGAGTCTTCGGGTTCAATGGCAATTGCTGTTGCAGTGCCTTCATTTCCATGCCCACCGGTTGCGACAGGCGCTGCGCCTTCTGCGCCTTTCTTTTTTCCTTGAATGGCCGATCCAGCCTTTCCGTGGCTTGACTGGTTTTTTCCTTCTCCGCAGACCTGTGCTTGCCACCATGGCCAGCATCTTCAAGCGGCGGCGCCCCATATTGCATGCTGCGACGCAGCTTGCGCTTTTCCTGCCTTGATTTTTTTTCCGGCTCGTCCGTGGTCGTCGCGGCATTGCTCGCATTTCTGGCATGGCCGGTTTTTCCCTTCAAGACAGCCTCCTCGTTGCCGCGGCCCGATGGCTGCCTTGACTGCTGCCGGTACGGGCTGAAGTCAGCAACTTGCGGCGGCGATCTGCCTTCGGTCACCGTGGCCGAATGGCCCAGCTGCGCCCTTTGCTGTCCCCTCAACTCCATGACCACCGCGCCAGACGCGCCATCGGTAAGGCTGCGTGGCAGCGAGCGGCTTGTCGCAACCGGGCTGGTGGGCAAATCCGGGTCCGCATCCGCCATCCTGAAAGACTTTTCGCCACCTGTTCTCGACGATGGCGCCGGCATGCGGCTGCCATTGTCCAGGTGAGAGGTATCGGCTGAATAGCCCGTGATGGACGGCGCCGACGCTTTCAGTTCGGTGCGCCTGGCTGTATTCCTGGGAGAAACCGGAACAATATATTCATCCGTGTCCGTGCGGGCGCGCAGGGCAGTGGCGATGCTGGAACACAGTGTTTTCGTTTCAGCATCCATCCTGTAATGCTCGACCGAAGCGCCTTTGGCCTTCATGCACAACTGGATCAGCAGCCCCACTTCCGGTCCGATGTAGTCGCCCAGCTGCTGGGCATGTTTTGCGATGACCACGCGCGCCCTTTGCAGGTGCTGCATATCGTTGTCACTCAGCACGGACCCGAGGGAATAGGCTCTATCCCTGACGAGTTCAACATCGATCTCCCCATGCTGAAAATCGGGAAATCTTGCCAGCAACTGCCGTGCAAAGGTCAGGGCGTTTTTATACTGGGTGATTTGCCCGGCGGTCGCCTCCCTGTCATCGGTCGCGGTGGCGATTTCCTGCACCGTATGCTCGTTTGCCATCCAGCGCCTGACGATGCTGCTCGCCTGCCGAATATAGGACTGCTCGGCATCCATGAGCGCCTTTACCGGTCCCAGCAGCGTTCCGGCAGTCGCCCTGGCGGCATGCGACTTCAAGAAGGTTTCAATCTGCGCATTTGCCTTCTCGGCCTCTTCCGTTCCTGTCTGCCGCTGATGTATTTCCTTCAAATAAAAGGTCCATGCCTTGCGTTGCTCTTCACTGAGAGGCTCCGCCTTGTCACGGGTCTTGAGCACTGGCGCCGTATAGGCATTCTTGATTTTCAGGCCCCGGTCCGCGCGCTGCGATGACAGGAACTGATATAGCGCCCCTGCGCTGAGCGGGGAAGCAAGCGACATCTCCTTTGAAGGCGAACTCTTATCCATAAAACACTCTCCACGATTGACGAAGGCAGCTAAGTGCCCGCAGTCGTCACCTCGGTTCCTGCACCGGACTTCAGTACTTCCAACAGCAATTGAATGCGACAAACGAACATGCGTAAGGTGTTGGCCTTTGTGCTTCGACGGTAAAGGAAGGGTCTCTGCGCGGGCACAAACTTGCGGCCCGCCCCGCATGCGTTGCCGGGGTCAGGCCACCGTAGAATACGGTCCGCAAAGCGCGGTCAGGCTAGCGTGCCGAGGCGCTGTTGGCGGCAATCGCATCGGCGATTTCTTCGAGGGAGGGATTTGCGGGCAGCGTCAGCGCTTCGTATTGAAAGCCGAACGCCGACTCCATGTCCAGCATCAGGTCCACCATGTGCAGCGAATCGATGCCAAGGTCGCGCATCCGCGATGCGGGGCCGGACGCATTCACATCAATGCCGAAGCGTTCCTGCAGCATGGATTTAATTTCATCGATCATATGTTCGTTCATGACTATAAAGTTCTCCAATCAGGCAAGGCAGTGGATACAGCAGCGTGGAAACGACACCGGTCGATTGTGCTGTCATCGTTAATGACCCGCACTTGGCTACCTATTTCACCCGAGGCCGAAAGCAATGTCGCCAAGTGCAATGCGGCCGCCGGCATAAGTAAGAAATGGCGCTGACTTGCACCACGCAGGCGCGAACCTTTCGCACGGAACTGCACAAATGTTGATGCCCGTTGAATCAGGTCGAGAAAAGATGCAGCCCAGATCGCACACCAAGTTGTCGGAACATGTTCGAACCCAAGCCCGGCTGCGTGCCCGGCTGGGCGTGCCGGTTTGCCTGCTGATGCTGCTCTTTCTCTGGCACTGGGGACCATCGTCGCCCGGTATCGGCCCAGCACAGATCGTTCCAGTGTTCGCCCTGCATCTGGTGTATAACCTCGGCCTGCTTCATGTAACGCGATCGGCGTCGCGCTGCGATCCACGCCATGTCGCCACGTTCACGGCGGTGATGGATCCGGTTCTCCTGTCGGCAGGCCTGATGCTGATGAATCAGATCGGCCAGATCTTTGCCTGCTTCTATCTGTTCACCATCCTGGGCTTCGGCTTTCGCATCGGCATAGCGGCGATGCATATCTGTCAGCTGGCCTCGATCGGAGCGTTCAGCGTGATGGCCTGGCTCAATCCAAGCTGGCATTCCTATCCGGTTGCCATCATTTCCGTATTGCTGTTTCTTGCGATCGTCCCGCTGTATGCCAAGGCCCTGATCACCAGGCTGCACTTCGCCCGCCAGCATGCGGAATCGGAAAGCCAGGCCAAGACGCGGCTCCTGGCCACGGTCAGCCATGAGCTGCGCACGCCGCTGACCGGCATCGTCTCGTGCGCCCAGCTGATGCAGGAGGAAAGCGATGATCCGCAGGTAGCCAGGCGGGCCGATACCGTGCTGGCCCTGTCCGCCGAACTGCTGGCCCAGATCAACGATCTGCTCGACTCGGCAAAATACGGCGCAGACGCCCTGCCGCTGGCGCATCAGCCATTTTCCATGGCCGACGTTGCGGCGCACTTGCGTTGCACGCTGGGCCCGATTGCGCTTGCCAAATCGATTGCGCTACATATTACGGTCGATCGACACCTGCCTGCGCTATTCATCGGCGATATGCCCATGCTCTGCCGGGCGCTGATGAACATCGGCGGCAATGCCGTCAAATTCACCGACGAGGGCGAGGTGAAGATCAGGTTCACCCTCCTCGGCTGCCGCCCAGGCGGCTGCAACATCCTGTGCAGTTGTGAGGACACCGGCATAGGTATCGATACAGCCATGCATCAAAAGATTTTCGAACCTTTTTTCCAGGCCTGCGGTGGCGTGAACCGGAGACACGGCGGAACCGGACTGGGCATGAGCATCGCCCGCGATATCGTCAGCCGCATGGGAGGCGATATCCACGTCAGCAGCACGCCCGGCCGCGGCAGCCTGTTCGAGTTCGCTATCTGGCTGGACACGGCAGACACGGCCGAAACCGGCATCCGCAGGCCCGGCCCGGAAAGCATCGTCCACAACAAATGCATACTGCTGGCCGATGACAATGCCACCAACCTGATGCTGACCTGCGCGCTCCTGGAGCGTGACGGCCATCATGTGATCACGGCGTCGAGCGGGCAGGAGGCGGTGCACCTTTTAGGCAGCACGAAAATCGATCTGGCCTTCCTGGACTTCAACATGGGCGATATCGACGGCGCCACTGCGTTGCAGATCTATCGTTTCGGCAAGCTGGCTCCGGCGCCCGCCTATATCCTGACGGCTGACAATACCAGTGCCACTACCCGCAGGCTGATCGATTGCGGCGCTGCGGGCGTGCTGCACAAGCCGATCAGCCTGGAGGCACTCCGCCGTGCTGTCAGCCAGCAGTTTTCCGCGGATGCCGCGGGCGCAAGCAGCGCGCAGACAAGCCAGGTGGACTGGCTCGACGATACGGTCATCGCCAATCTGAAGGAACTGGACAGCAACGACGATTTCGTGGCCAGGGTCGTCAATACCGCGTTAATGGATATTCGCTCGCTGTCGAATGACCTGACCACCGCGCTGAAGGAGCAGGATTTGCTATCGATGCTCGACAAGGCCCATGCGATCAAGGGCATTGCCGTCAGCGTCGGCGCGGTGCGCCTGGCTGCGCTTGCCGCACGCATGAGCCGGATGGAACAGCCAGGCTTGGAGCGGGACCGCATGGCGCTCATCACCGAAATCGACGAAGTCACCGTGCAGAGCATGCAGGCGCTGCGCGGGGTGGTTCAGTCCGCCGCCAACTGAAGCCCCGGCCCCGCGGCGGCTTGCCGGCATGGCGCCGCGGCGCCGTACTGCATGTGAATCAGCATATCCATCACACGCAGTTCGGAAGGCGTCAGTGCCAGCGCAAGGTCGACCCAGTCATCCACCACCTGCAGCAATTCCGCCAGGTTGAGCGGCGACATCCGTTCCATCGCCCGCCGCACCGACAGCCGGGCGGCGCGCTGCCTGACATGGCGGGCAATATAGCGTTCCACCGCCGCCACGCCATCACCCTGCGCACAGACCTCATCGACCAGGCCCATCTGATGCAACTCCTGCGCGCTGTACACCTTCCCCGATGTCATCATCCGCTGCGCCTGACAGACGGGAACGCGGCGCAGCAGCAGGCTCATGGCCCCGGTGCACGGAAAGAGTCCGAACATAATTTCGGGAAAGCCAAAGCTGCTCTGTTCTTCGGCGATCAGGTAATCGGCTGCCAGCGCGGCCTCGAAGCCGCCGCCCAACGCCCGCCCCTGAACCAGGGAAACCGTGGTCAGTTCGGGATTGGCGCGCGCTCCCCATGCATGCATGACTTCCAGGCAAAGCCGGGAATAGTTGCGCAACCCGTCGCGGTCGCCCCGCGTGATGCAGGACCGGAACAGGCGCAAATCGCCGCCCAGGCTGAAATACCCGGGATGCGCGGACAGCATGACGGCATAGTTCACCGCTTCAAGACGGCCGCCGCCCCAGTGCGACGCGCCGGCCTGCAAGGCCTGGCCAACCGCCCGCAAGTCGTGCAGCAGGGGCAAGGAAAAATGGTGCCCGGCTTCCGGCTCGCTGTTCATGCTGACCCACAGCGTATTGGCTGTTTTGGTGTCGAATCGAAAATCGACATGCGGATGCGCAAGCTGATCCAGCGGTGGAAACTTGAAGTCGAATGCACCCATATTGTTCACTCCCTTTATGTCATGTTAAGTACCCGGCGCATTTGCGGACTGATTGGGCTTTTCCGGGTACCTGGAAAAAACCAGCGCGACATTCGTCCCGCCAAATCCGCACGAAAGTGACATTGCTCTATCGATGGCATGCCCGTGTAAAGATTTGTTAGTGAGATGGTTCAAGGCGCAGGCCGGATCAGGCTGGTCAAGAAACGCGGTTGCGGGCAGGATGCCCTCCGTGATGGCCAGCAAGGCAACCACGCTTTCCACCGCGCTGGCCGCACCCAGCAGGTGGCCATGCAGCGCCTTGGTCGAACTGACGGGCACCGACGCACTGCCCGCGCCGAATACCGACCGGATGGCGCTGGCCTCGACAACATCACCTCCCCGGGTGCCAGTGGCATGCGCATTCAGGTAATCCACCTGCGACGGCGCCAGACCCGCATCCGACAGCGCCTGGCGCAGGGCCGCCTCCTGGCCCGCCGCATGGGGCGCGGCCATGTGGTGGCAATCGGACGCTATGCCATAGCCTTGCAGCCATGCCAGGCAGCGCGCTCCGCGCCGCCTGGCATGCGTTGCCGATTCCAGCACCAGAAAGGCGGCGCCCTCCCCGAGCACCAGACCGCTGCGCGCGCTGCTGAACGGCTTGCAGGATTGCGCCACGTCGACAGCATCCATTGGCGCCAGTGCGCGCATGCCTTCGAAGCCAGCCAGTATCGCAGCGCTCAATGGTGCCTCGGCGCCGCCGGCCAGCGCGATATCGATATGGCCGTCGCGGATCGCCCGTGCCGCTTCGCCGATGGCCGCTCCGGATGCGGCGCAGGCGCCGCCATGGGTATGCACCGGCCCGGCAATGCCATGACGAATCGACAGGTAAGCCGCGCCGCTGTTGTGCATGATGGCGATAATCGAAAAGGGGTTGGTTGCCTGCTGCCCGTCGCACAGTAGTTGCCGGTAGTCGGCCTGAGCCCGGCTGCTGCCGCCGTTGACGTTGCCGTAATACAGGCCAGCCCGCGCACCCAGGGCATCGAGCCGCTCCAGGCCGGCATCGGCCAGCGCATTCCGGCCGGCCAGGGCGGCGAGCTGCTGGCAGCGGTCCAGATAAACCGCGTCGAGCCGCGAAAAGAAGGGCTCGGTTTCAAGATCCACCACGCCTGCGGGATAGGCGCGTTGCAGCGGCGGCGCCTCTATCCGCCGGATCCCCGACCGCAGGCCTTTCAGGGACGTGGCCACTTCCGCCACCGTGACGCCAATCGGACACAGGATGCCGATACCCGTGACCGCCACCATTTCCTTGTCTGTCATCGCATTGCTCCTCCCATCAGGCAGATAAGCGACGCCGACAGCGGCGCCACTGCCGGATGCTGCGCAAGCAACCAGGAACGGTCAATCAGTTTGACCGGAAGCGGGCGGACACTGCACCTGCCAGATGACGAAAGCACGATGACCGGGCAGCGGCGCGTCATTTCGTTGCATCCGCTCCACAGCGGCAGCCAGGACGCGGTCAGGTAGCAAGCGCAGCGGACGCCCTGGCGCGAAATGCCTTGGGAGACAAGCCGGTGCGCCGCTTGAAGAACCGGGTGAAATAGGCCGGATCGGCAAAGCCGAGCGCGTAGGACACCTGGCTTACCGACATCGAGGTATAGACCAGATTGCGCCTGGCTTCCAGCACCAGGCGTTCATGCACCAGTTCCAGCGCCGACTGGCCGGCCGTCTTGCGGCACAGGGCGTTCAGGTGCGCCGCCGTGATGCCAAGCTGGCCGGCATACCAGGCCACCGGATGCTGCCCGGCATACGCCGTCTCGATGAGTTGGCAAAAACCGGAGAAATGGCGCACGCCCCGTGTCGCCTGCAAGGCTTGCGTGCCCGGTGGCGCAATCTGCCGCGCCAGCCAGGCGAGCAGCACCGCCAGCAGTGACTCCAGGACCAGCTCGCGGTGCACCGCGACGCTGCGGTACTCCCGGTCGATCGCTCTGAAATGCGCATGCATGCCGGCGCCCTCCTCTGCGGCCGGCAGCCTGTGCAGATGCGGCCGGCGCAGCGCCAGCAGCGCCGCGCCGGCGTCGCCGCCGCGGCGCTCCACCAGCGGATACGCCAGGGTCAGCACGTGGCCCTGCGCATTCGGCGCAAACCGGAAGCCGTGGATGCACATCTGCGGCACCAGCGCGACATGGCCGGCGCGCATGTCGAATTCATCATCGTCGATCCGCATGCGCGCTTTCCCGGCTTTCAGGTACACGATCTGGAACAGCCCATGATGCTGGTGCGGCCGAATCTGCCAATTGTGCAAGACGCTTCGCTCGGCGATGGTTTCGCAGTGCACCATATCGGGCGTCAGCCAGTGCTCGTGCTCGCCATACAGCTTGAACACAGGCACCGGCGCGCTTTGTTGCGGCACGGGAGGCGAAGGCGGACGAGCCATGGAAGAAACCGCAATCTGCGAAAAGTGCAAATTTTAACGGCAAAAGTCCATTCCCACCGTCGTCCTGGCGGAGCGATGATGGCAGATGCTGCCCTGAGCAGCCATCCGAAGGAGACAACCATGAAAACGCAGGTCGCCATCATCGGCGCCGGCCCGTCCGGCCTGCTGCTCGGGCACTTGTTGCATCTGCAGGGGATTGACACCGTGATCCTGGAAGCGAAGTCGCCGGACTACGTTCTCGGCCGGATACGCGCCGGCGTTCTGGAACAGGGCACCGTCGACCTGCTGCGCGAAGCCGGCGTGGCCGCACGCATGGACCGCGAGGGACAGGTGCATGAAGGCGTGGCGTTTTCCTTTGCAGGGCGGCAGGAAAGAATCGACCTGAAAGCCTTGAGCGGCGGCAAGACTGTAACGGTCTACGGACAGACCGAGGTGACGCGCGACCTGATGGACGCCAGGCGCGCCGCCGGCGGCGTATCGATCTATGAAGCGCAAGACGTTGCGCTGCACGATTTTTATTCCGACAAACCGTACGTCACCTTCGTCAGGGACGGCCAGACCATTGAACTGCATTGCGACTACATCGCCGGCTGCGACGGCTTCCACGGCATTTCCCGCCGCAGCGCGCCTGCGGACAGGATCCGCACATTCGAACGTGTCTATCCCTTTGGCTGGCTGGGCGTCCTGTCACGCACGCCGCCGGTGGCGCATGAACTGATCTATGCCAACCATGAACGCGGCTTTGCACTGTGCAGCATGCGCTCCGAACAGCTGAGCCGTTACTACGTGCAATGCAGCCTCGACGACAAGGTCGAAGACTGGTCCGACCAGCGTTTCTGGGATGAACTGAGGGCGCGCCTGCCGCAGGCAACCGCGGCTGCCCTGGTCACCGGCCCGTCGATTGAAAAAAGCATCGCCCCGCTGCGCAGCTTCGTTGCCGAACCGATGCAATTCGGTCGCCTGTTCCTGGTGGGCGACGCCGCCCACATCGTGCCGCCAACGGGGGCCAAGGGTCTTAACCTGGCTGCCAGCGATGTCCACGCGCTTTATCACATCCTGCGTAAGACGCTGCTGCAGGGACGCACCGATCTGGTTGCGCAATATTCCGGGATCTGCCTGCGTCGCATCTGGAAGGCCGAGCGGTTTTCCTGGTGGATGACGTCGGTGCTGCATCGGTTTTCCGACGATGGCTTCAGCCAGCGCATGCAACTCGCCGAACTCGACTACTACACCGGTTCCGAAGCAGGCCGCACGACGATTGCGGAAAACTATGTTGGCTTGCCCTATGAGCCGATCGAATGACACGGCTGCTGCCGCGACGTGCGCCGCCCTTCATCACGCAGTTCCGGCCGCCGTCAAATCATGAACAGCATGCAGTTGTCCGCATTTGAAAGGGAAAATTGTGCGTTTAACGCACATAAGTTTACTTGTCGAACTTCACAGCCAGAATCCTTCCGTTATTCTTGATATGCCCGGCAGAACCGGCATTGCCTGCCGTGATACCACGCCGCGCGCTGGCAGACAGGCTTCGTGCAGAACATAAAAACTTTTTGAGGAGACAAGATGACATTGCGTACCGTAGTGCGATCCGCCCTGACGCTGGGCCTGTTCGGCCTGACAGCCTTCGCCGCCCAGGCCCAGGAAACCATCAAGGTCGGCGTGATCGCCGCCTTTTCCGGCCCGTTCGCGGATTATGGCAAGCAGATGGAAGGCGGCATCAAGGCCTACATGAAGCAGCACGGCGATACCGTCGCCGGCAAGAAAATCGAACTGGTCATCAAGGACACGACAGGCCCTTCGCCTGAAATCGCCAAGCGCCTGGCCCAGGAACTGGTGGTGCGCGACAAGGTCGACATACTGGCCGGCTTTGGTCTGACACCGGAAGCGCTGGCGGTCGCACCGATCGCAGAACAGGCCAAGAAACCGATGATCGTGATGAATGCGGCCACCTCCATCATCACCACCAAATCCAATTACATCGCGCGCGTCTCGATGACGCTGCCGCAGATATCCGGCCCGATGGCGACCTGGGCCGTGAAGAACAATATCAAGCGGGTGGTCACGCTGGTTGCCGACTACGGCCCCGGCATCGATGCCGAAACCGCGTTCAAGACCAATCTGCTCGGCGGCGGCGGCCAGGTGATCGAATCGATACGCGTACCGCTGCGCAATCCGGAATTCGCGCCCTTCGTCCAGCGCATCAAGGATGCCAAGCCGGAGGCGGTCTTCGTTTTCGTTCCAGCGGGCGAACAGGGCGTGGCCTTCATGAAGAGCTACCGCGAGCGCGGACTGGCCGAAGCCGGCATCAGGGTCATCGCCACCGGCGACCTGACCGATGACCATGTGCTGCCGGCCATGGGCGACGCCACCCTGGGCGTGATTACGTCCTTCCACTACTCGGCGGCCCACGATTCCCCGGAGAACAAGACCTTCCTGAAAAACTTCGCCGCAGCCAATCCCAACGGCGGCCGCCCCAACTTCATGGCGGTTGCCGCTTATGACGGCATGCATGCGATCTACGAGGTGGCGCGCAAGCTCAACGGCAAGATCGACGGCGACCGTGCCATGGCGGTATTGAAGGGCATGAAGATTCCGAGCCCGCGCGGTCCGCTGACGATCGACGCGCAAACCCGGGACGCCGTGCAAACCGTTTATATCCGGAAGGTGGAGAAGGTCAATGGCGAACTGTATAACGTCGAATTCGACAAGTTCGAGAACATGAAGGACACCGGCAAGTAAGCTGCCCGCCTCCCGTGTCGCCAGCCGGTGCTGGCAACTGCATCAAACGCCGCTGCCAGCAATCAGCGGCGTTTTTTTTGGCTTCGGCAAATGGACGACGGCCTGGAACAAATGGCCGAGCCGGCCAACTCAGTCAGTTAATGCTTGCCGCCTGCCGATCCCCGGCGGCTTGCAAGACATCCCACCGAGCCAGGCCGTTGCGCCATCCACTCATGCCAAACCACATCGACGCTCTTCTCCGCACTGCCTGCACCCATGCCGAACATGGCCGATTCGATACGGCCGCATCCACGCTCCACACCCTGCTGACTGTCGAACCGGGCAATGCGGCGGCAATGCAACTGCTGGGCCTGGTCCAGGCCAGACAGGGCGACCTGCGCGGCGCGGCCCGCACATTGCGCCAGGCATGCCTAGCCGCACCGGACCATGGGCCCCTGCATGTGCACCTGGCACGGGTGGAATGGGAGCTTGGCCTGCCGGCACAGGCTGCCGCTGCCTATCAGCGCGCCATCGCACTGGGTTGCGCTACACCTGACATGCTGATCGACTGCGCGATTGCCCTTGAAAAGCTGGAGCGGCATGCCCAGGCACTCGACTTTTGCCAGAATGCGCTGGCGCAGGCCCCCACGCATGCACGGGGCTGGCAAACCCAGGCGAACCTGCTGCATGCAATGAAGCGGCTGGACGAGGCGCTGGCTTGCCACGACCGGGCGCTCGAACTGATGCCGGATGCGCCCGGATGGTCAGGGAAAGCCCTGACCCTCGATGCCCTGGGCCGGCTTGAGGAAGCCCTCGCCTGCCATGATCAGGCGGCGGCCTTGTGTCCGGACGACCCTTCCATGCTCACCCACCGTGGCATCACGCTGGGAAAAATGAGACGCCTCGAGGAGGCCGTCGCATGCCATGCGCGGGCAACCGAATTGGCTCCGTGCCATGCCACGGCCTGGAGCAATCTTGGCGCCGGCTTGTGCAAGCTCGAGCGGCTGGATGCCGCCATCGCCGCGCACGACAGGGCGGTTTCCCTCGCGCCTTCCTCGGCCGCCATCTGGCTGCAACGGGCAGCCGCGCTGCTGGTCGCCCAGCGGCAGGCGGAAGCCCTGGCCAGCTGCAATGCCGCCATCAGGCTAGATGCCCACAGCGCCGAAGCCTGGCGCCATCGCGCTCTCGCGCTCGAGTCCCAGGGTCGCTACGAGGACGCACTGGAAAGCGCCGAGGAAGCCTGCGCTCTCGATATCGGATGCCTGGAAGCAAGCTACACGAAGGCTGACCTCCTGTGCCTGCTCGACCGCGATGCGGAGGCCGTTGCATGGCTGGCGCATGTCTATCAGCACCATCCTGGTAATGAAACGCTACGATTCGCATTGGGATGGACACAGTTGAAAAACGGCGACTATGCGAACGGCTGGATCAACTACCAGGCCTATCGCAGCATCAACCCGGCTCCCTGCCTGGCGGATGAACGCATTCCCCTCTGGTCGGGCGCGGAAAGCCTCGCGGGAAAACATGTGCTGGTGCATGCGGAGCAAGGCTACGGCGATGTCATTCAATTCTGCCGGCTCATTCCCAGGCTGGCCTCCATGGGATGCGTTGTCCACTTTCTGGTGTATCCCGCTCTGAAACAGTTGCTGTCCTGCCTGGACGGCTGCCGGGTATTGACACAGGGCGAGCCACTACCTGCCTGCGACTACCGGATACCGCTGATGGCATTGCCGCAGTTCTTGCTGCAGAGCGAGCAGGACATACCAGGCAAGACGCCCTACCTGCGGGCCAGGCTCGAGATGCCATACAGGCCTTACCCAGGCCTCAGGATAGGCATTGCCTGCTCAGGCAATCCCACGTACAGCAGCAATCCGCAGCGCTCGGCGCCGCTGGCGGCCTTCGAACGCATGCAACGCCATGGCGACCTGTTCATCCTGCAGAATGCACTGGAACCGGCTGATGCGGCCTGGCTGCAGTCCCATCCATCGGTGCGGCACCCCACCGCCGGATTTACCGACTTCGCCGATACCGCCGACCTGCTGGGCGCCATGGACCTGGTGATCAGCGTCGATACCTCCATTGCGCACCTGGCCGGCGCCCTGGGCAAGCCGCTCTGGATATTGCTGCCTTATGCCAGCGAATGGCGCTGGAAAAGCGGGAGCTGCACCAGCAGCCCGTGGTATCCCACTGCTCGCCTGTTCCGCCAGGCCAGGCAGGGCAACTGGGAAGAACTCTTTTGCCGGCTGGATCAGGAACTGGCGCGTTTTTCAGCGGATACGCTGTACCTGCAACGGGGCGCCGCATGACGGCCGCACCCGCCATGGAGGCGCTACAGGAGGCGGAAAAGCTGTTCGCGGCAGGCGCGCTTGATGCAAACCATGATTTGCTTGCCCGGGTTCACCACACCGATCCCGCTTATCCCTATGCCTTGTACCTGCGAGCCATGATGATGGCCGCCGCCGGTTGCCGCCAGCAAGGCTGCGCATTGCTGGAAGAAGCATGCCGTCTGCGCCCTGAAAGCCGCGACATGCAAGCATTGCGTGCGCGAATGTATGCCGACTTTGGGCGCGCTGAAGAAGCGTTCGACATTCTCTCCAGGCTGGCTGAAGCGGGCCATATGAGCGCTGCAATGGCGCTCGACCGTGGCACCCTGGCGCGGCGGCTGGGAAAGTTCAAGCTTGCGATGGAATCCTATGAAGCCGCGCTCTCATTGGATCCAGGCCTCACGCATGCATGGAGCGGCAAGGCCAATCTGCTGCACGAGCATGGCTACTATGCTGAAGCACTACGCTGCCATGATGAAGCGCTCACCAGGGAACCCGACAACGTGGAAGTCATTTGCAACCGCACTACCACGCTGAATCGGCTCGGGCGACTGGAGGAAGCGTCTACAGAGAGCAAGCGCGCATTGGAAATCGCGCCAAACGATGCTGGCGCATGGACGACGCGTGGATGCATGCTGGTGCAGATGGACGATCCCGAACAAGCCATGCGCTGCTTTGAGCAAGCACTCCACATCGACCCCGGGCACCGTCCTGCCCATGCCAATCGCGCCTCGACACTTGCAACACTGGGAAAGCACCAGGAAGCGCTCGAACTTTTAGAAGCAGCGATGAAGCTTGCACAGGCGTATCCATCCGAGCTGGCGACACTGCGCGCCAAGGAGGGCATGCTGAAGCTGATGCTGGGCGATTGGAAAGGATGGGAAGGCTATGAGCACCGGCTGGTACGTGACACCTTGCCCGCAGCGCACGATCTGCTGGCGCCGCGCTGGACGGGCAAGGAAGCGGTTGCCGGAAAAACCATCCTGCTCTGGAGCGAGCAGGGTTACGGCGACACGATACAGTTCTGCCGTTATGCCGCCTGTCTCGCCGAACGCGGTGCCAAGGTCTTGCTCGAGGTGCCCGCTCTCCTGCTCAATTTGTGCAGGCAATTACCGATCGCAAGCATTCATGTGCGTGGCGACCCGCTTCCCCCGCATGATTTCCAGATTTCGATGATGAGCATGCCGCTGGCTCTCGGTCCTCGTACCGCCATCCCGTTGGCGCATGCTTATTTGGGGGCGCCCGCTGAAAGGGTACAGGAATGGGCAACCCGCCTTGCACCACGAGGCAGGCGACCGCGTGTCGGCATCGTCTGTTCCGGCTCGCCGCAGCACAACGGCAACGCCACGCGCTCCATGCCACTGGCGGCCTTCGCGCCATTGACAGCACATGCTGAACTCATCGTCCTGCAGCCGGAATTGCTGCCGCAAGACAGGACCACATTGCAGAGCATGCCAGGCGTCATGAAGGCCGAAGTCGACATCAACGACTTCACCGACGTCGCCGGCCTGATCGCCAACACCGATCTGGTGCTATCGGTGGACACCGCGATCGCGCACCTGACCGGCGCGCTCGGCCATCCACTTTGGCTGCTGCTGCCCTGGCAAGCCGAATGGCGCTGGATGACGGGCCGGCAGGATACGCCCTGGTACGACAGTGCCCGCCTGTATCGTCAATCGAGCCGCGGTTGCTGGGACTCGGTCATTACGGCAGTGGCACAGGCGATGGCCGAGGAATTTTGCTGAATTCGCAACAACGGCGGCCAGCGGGGACGCCCTTACCCAGCGTCCCGCCGATCCATGCAACGAACCATCAAGTAGACTTCTGTACCACGCTTTTCATCGTGTCTGAAAATTCCTTCAGCACCGAACTAAAGGTATTGGCGCTGATGGTATAGGCAGACATCTGATATTGCAGGTCGAATAACTCGCCGATGCCTATACTAGTGCCTTGCTTGATGGAATTCATCGCTGTTCGCAAGACGGTCTCAGCAGAACTAATTCCTTCCCTTGCCGTTGTCGCCACTTCGCCCAGAGTTACATACTGTTGTGCCATATCAATCCTTCCTTACTTGCTGTTTTTTGATTTAACCGGCTGCCCGCTCACCGCTGGCACATTCAAGGTCTGCAATACCTGCACTGCGGCTGTCGCTGCCCGTATCGCTCCCTGAAGTTCCAGATACCTGCTTCGGCTATTCATCTGCCTCAGCTCCCCATGCAAACGCTGTTGCAACTCAAGCAGATCGGCAATCAGCGTCGAACGCAGCCTGCCATCGCGATCCGCCAACAGCTTTTCCTCCAGATCCAGCATCACGACGGGCGCTCCCATGCTCACCTCGCAATCCTGATGCGCTGCGTACCCTCGAACACGACTTCACCCTCCTTAATGGACATCAGCGTGTGTCCGTCCACACTCCCCCCTTGATTCACATGTTCTCCATTCTCGGTAACGATGTAAGGCATTGCACCTCCCACAATGATCTGCACGCCTACCGGCGGCTTGGGCACGAACCGGGCGACCGTCGCCCTCACCGGCAACACGTTGCCATAGTCTTTGCTGAATGCCAGGATCACTTCCTCCCAACGCCGTATCTCGTCCATGCTCAACTTTCCCGCCAGCCTGAGCTCATCGCCTTCGCGTTTGACAAGCAGACGCTCGGACAGGCCGGCCGCGGCAATCCGTTCCTTGAGCTTGCCGCGCAATTGCTCCGGAAGCAGAAGATTTGCCTTCACCTCCTGAACCCCCGGCACCCTTTCCTTGACCAGGGCGCGGATTCGTTCCACTTCCTCGACCGAGCTCGCAGCCCCTGACAGAACAACAACACCATGCTTGGCACTGTCAACCTTCAGATAGGCATTCAGCTCCTCTCCATCCAGCGTCGCTCTGGCATCCCGCAGGACATTCTCGTCCACAGCGACTTTCACTTCCACGGCAGGCGCCGCGGCCGCCATGGCATTGCTCAGGCTCGTGTACTCCGAATTGGTCGCAACATAGCCAAGCACTTGCCAGCCAGATCCCAGCTTTTGCAGAGTCACTGCAGAACCGCCGAAGTCAGCAAGCGTCTTCACCGCTGCCGCGGGAGGCTGCTCGACATGTTCCTTGTTCTCAACCACAGCCGGCATTGCCTTCACCGCCTGCCTTGATCCAATGCTATGCCAGGCCACAGCGCCAAGGCCGCCGACGCCTGCGATAAGGAGGACAGCGAGCATCCACCTGCGGAACTGTCTGCCCTCGTGCGTGGAGGCTTGCATCTCCGCCGCTACCTTGACATCCTCAGAGTCCACATGGACGGGTTCCGGATCGGACGACGCATCTGTGGCTTCTTCTTCCTCTGGTTGTCCTTCCGTCACGGCGCGCTGCGCGCGGCCCGCGGGCGTGACGGACTCAGGATCAGGCCAGGGCGCATCCGCATGATCCACCGTAATGATCACGCTGCCCAATTCGACTGGAAGGCCCAATACCAGCTCCTGCTCAGCCTCGATTTCATCGCCGTATGCATTGCGCACGACGCCATCGCAAGGCGCGATCAGTACCGTCGCGCCATCGAAGCGGAGGATGGCATGGCGCTCAGCTACGTTTTGCCCGGCCAGCATCACCGTGCAGTCATCTCCGCTTCCCAGGAGATATTCGCCAGGCCCAAGCGTGAGGCAGCTGTCCATCTGGGCGCCGTACAGCACCCTGAGTTCGATCACGCTTTCCTGTTCGAGCTCGCCATCGAACGCAAAGTCTGTATCACCTAATAGAGCGTTCACGATATGCTTTCAAACAGATACCGCAAGTTACAATAGAAACGTCTCAATTCATCGCCCTGCCATGACCATTTACTCCGAAATATCCAACGACGTTCTGCTGATGCGTCCACACCAGGCGATCGATCATGCGGCTGCACTCGACATTCATGAGCGGATCAATATCCTGTCAGATACCAGGATCGACGCCCTCGTGCTCGACCTGAGCCAAGCGGGGCATGCATGCGCCAGCCTGCTGAAAGTCATACTTGACCTCGTCAACCGGCCCACCCCGATGCAGGTCATGGTTGTCGGAGCCAGCCAGCAATTCCAAAGCCTCATGCAACTGTGCGGCGCGCACGCACTTGTCAGCGACTATTCCACCGTCGAAGAAGCCCGCGAAGCGCTGAAACGCGACAGGTACAGCGAATCCGGCCGGCACCCCGAGTTTGACGACGACCATGCGCATGATGAAAGCACTTCCCTGCCGGGCGACGATGATGACGAGGACTGGCATGCTTCCGACGACGATGATGATTGAAGCATGCCGAGGCGGAGTGACTTGCACGGTCATAGCTCGATCTTGGCCAGCGGCTGAATATTGACCTCGGCCGTTAGCTCCTGGTAAGAGAGCACCGGCAGCTCGTACAGCTCCTGCTCGATCATCTTGCGCATGTAGCGTCTTATATCCATGGACGTCAACAAGACCGGGCGCGAGGCTGCCATCGTTACATCGCCAACCGTGGCTTTGATTTTATCGAGGAGCCTGCGTGATACGGACGGATCAAGCGCCAGATACGAGCCCCCTGACGTCTGCCTGATCGCTCCGCGCACCGTGTCCTCAACGGACGGCGCCAGCAGGTAAGCCGGCAGAATATTCTGGCCACTGGAATACTTGTGGCTGATGTGCCTTTTCAAGGCAACCCGCACGTACTCGGTCAGCAGGACAGAATCCTTTTCCTTCTGGCCCCATTCGATCAGCGCTTCCATCACAGCCCGAATATTGCGTATCGAAATTTCCTCGCTGACCAGCCGCTGAAAAATTTCGGCAATCTTGTGAATCGGCAGCACGCGCTGAACCTCCTTGGCCAGTTCCGGAAATTCCGATTCAACCTCGGTAATCACGAGCCGCGCTTCCAAGAGCTCCCTCGGCGCCGCGATGCGGGCTGAGGCAAGGTCGGAAGACACGGCGCGCCGGGCCGACATTCTGAACAATCTGTCGAGCATGCATCTTTCCTCCTCTTTTCTGATGATGGTGGAAGAGTTCGAGATAAACCTGCAGGGCATTGCCAAGACGGGAAGCTTCACGGTTCCCGGTGTCAACGGAAAAGCATTGATCAACGAGCTGCTGGACATCATCGAATCCGGCAACGGCCAGCCTGCGCAGTTTGAAAAGATGCTGAACCGCCTGGGGCTGGCGGACAATGCATCGGCGTCCATTGTGACGCTGCAAGGCGTCATCGGTATCCTGCGCACCATGCCGGACCGCGCTTACCCGAGCCTGCGCGCCCTTACCCAGTTGCGGGAAGCGGCGCAGACGGTGCTGGAAGCTGCGATCCTTCGAGAAGAGGAAGCCACGAGCTGAACCGGAATGGATTGGATACAGCAGACGATCAGGGAGTTTGGCGTATCCAGGGGTCTTGGCGAACTGGCGTTCGAGTTCGACAGTATTCTGGAGCTGCAACTGGAAAGTGGGGAACTGCTTGGATTTTGTTATATCCCAGACCTGCCGTTGTATGAAATGCTGGTCTACACCAGCGCGCCCCTGCAGTTTGAACCGCTACGCCAGTTCGAAGCCGCATTGCGGCTTGCGAACGGCCGCTCCAATTTCTATGGCCAGGTGCAAACCGGGATACAGGAAGAACGCCTGGTGATGGCAATGCACCTGCCTGCGCGCGCATTTGACCTGCCGCTGTTGGAGCAGACAGTCAACAGCTTGCTGGAAATGCAGTACAAGGCCGCGATCGCCTAGGTGTCAGGGCGACCGCGAACACCGCGTCCTGAGGCAAGACAGCACCTGCATAGGAAGACCTGCGGTCCAGCGACAGGCTCCCATCAGAAAAACCCCCAAGCTTCCAACCGCATCCGGCGCCAGCGTCAATGCGCTTGAAAGCCACTCCACCGTTCAAGCCACCTTTACCTGCAAGCTGCCCAGGCCGGCGATCTCGCCGACCATAGTCTGGCCAGACTTGACAGCGCCCACGCCTTCCGGCGTGCCGGTAAAGATCAGGTCGCCCGGCTGCAGCTCGAACAGCGTCGACAGGTTGGCGATGGTTTCCGGCACCGACCAGATCAGGTGGGTCAGGTCGCTGGTCTGCCTGACTGCGCCGTCGACGGTCAGGCTGATGGCGCCGCTGTCGATGATTCCGGTCTGGGCAACCGGATGCACCGCGCCGACGGGCGCCGAATAATCGAAGGCCTTGCCGATTTCCCATGGCCGCCCGGCCTCGCGCATGCGCATCTGGAGGTCGCGCCGGGTCATGTCGAGGCCGACCGCATAACCGTAGATGTGATTGTTGGCGTCTTCCACCGCGATGTCCTTGCCGCCCTTGCCTATTGCCACAACCAGTTCGATTTCGTAATGGAAGTTGGCGGTCTGCGATGGATAGGGAATCGTCGCGGTCTCGCCATCGGTCACCGGGACGATGGACGCATCGTCGTTGGGCTTGCAGAAGAAGAATGGCGGCTCGCGGTCGGGATCGAAGCCCATCTCGCGTGCGTGGGCCGCGTAGTTGCGTCCGACGCAATAGACGCGGCGCACCGGGAAGCTGGCCGCTTCTCCGGCGACCGGAAGGCC
>Ga0308161_1001391_pt1 | contig 29446 bp, 28 predicted proteins | sample PhyFR2_FD_201034 | JGI IMG/M metagenome (GOLD analysis project Ga0308161, IMG submission 201034) | Phyllosphere microbial communities from UC Gill Tract Community Farm, Albany, California, United States - DLSLF.R2 | ecosystem: Host-associated > Plants > Phyllosphere > Unclassified | place: USA...
GCGCGCCCGGGCACATCTCCAACGGCTGCCGGCCAGCGGCCGGCACTACCGTGCCCGTCTGCTGGAGGGGCCAAGTCCCCTCCAGCAACACAGTTGCTACACGGACGTACTTGCGGCGTGTCCCGCCGGCCCACCCACCCCGACCAAGCCCGCCACCAACGCAGCGCCGCCTTTGACGTTGAAGTTGACCTTGACCTCGCTCCAAGCCTCCAAACCCCCAACCCCCAACCCAACCACTTTCGACTGCAACGGATGCCGGGGGGCATGGGGTCGCCTATAATCGGGGGCCACACTGTCTGTTGCCTTGCCATGACTGCCGAAACGGCCGCCGAACTTCACACGATCATCGACCTGATCCGCTACGGCACAAGCCGTTTCAATGCCGCAGGCCTCACCTTCGGGCACAGCTACGACAACGCCCTGGACGAAGCTACCCAGCTCGTCCTGCACAGCCTGTACCTCCCGCATGACCTTGGCCCCGCCTACGGCGCCGCCCGCGTCACCACGCCTGAAAAGGCCGAGGTACTGGCCCTGTTCGAACGTCGCATCAACGAACGCCTGCCCGCCGCCTACCTTACCGGCGAAGCCTGGTTCGCCGGCCTCAGCTTCAAGAGCGACAGCCGCGCCCTGGTCCCGCGCTCGCCCATCGCCGAACTCATCGAAACCGGCTTCGAACCCTGGCTGGCCGGCCGCGACGTCCATCGCGCCCTTGACCTGTGCACCGGCTCGGGCTGCATCGCCATCGCCATCGGCCACTACTACCCCAACTGGGAAGTGGACGGCGTCGACCTCAGCGACGATGCCCTGGCCCTGGCGCATGAAAACAAGGACCGCCTCCAGGCGCACAACGTCACCCTGATCAAGTCCGACCTGTTCACCGGCCTTACCGGCCGCCACTACGACCTCATCGTCACCAACCCGCCCTACGTCACCAACGACGAAACCGATGCCCTGCCGCAGGAATACTCCTACGAGCCGGACATGGGCCTGCGGGCCGGCCCCGACGGCCTCGACCTGGTCCTCAAGATCCTGCGCGACGCCCCGCTGCACCTCAGCGAAGACGGCCTGCTGATCTGCGAAGTGGGCGAGTCCGAACAGCATCTCATCAAGCTCCTGCCTGAAGTCGACTTTGCCTGGATCGAATTCAAGGTCGGCCAGATGGGCATCTTCGCCGTCGAATGCCGTGAGCTGATCGCCCACAGCGCGCGCATCACCGAACTGGCAGCGCAGCGGCCGTGAGTTCCAACAGCTTCGGCACACTGCTGACCGTCACCACCTTCGGTGAATCGCATGGTCCGGCGATCGGCTGCGTGATCGATGGCTGCCCGCCGGGGCTGGAAATCAGTGCCGGTGAGTTCGACCACGACCTGCAGCGCCGCGCCACCGGCAAGAGCCGGCATACCTCGGCGCGCCGCGAAGCCGACGACGTCGAGATCCTGTCCGGCGTCTACGAAGGCCGCACCACCGGTACGCCCATTGCCCTGCTGATCCGCAACACCGACCAGCGCAGCAAGGATTACACCGCCATCGCCCAGCAGTTCCGCCCGGGCCATGCCGACTACAGTTACTGGCAGAAGTACGGCATCCGCGACCCGCGCGGTGGCGGCCGCTCGTCCGCGCGCGAAACCACCATGCGCGTGGCCGCCGGCGTTATCGCCAAGAAGTGGTTGCAGCAGCGCCATGGCGTAACCGTGCGTGGCTACCTGTCCCAGCTGGGCGCGATCACCCCCACCGGGCATGACTGGTCGGCGGTGGAAGACAACCCGTTCTTCTGGCCGGTTGCCGAACAGGTGCCCGCGCTGGAAAGCTACATGGACGCGCTGCGCAAGTCCGGCGACTCGGTCGGCGCGCGCGTCAACGTGGTCGCCGACGGCGTCCCGCCCGGCTGGGGCGAGCCCATCTACGGCAAGCTCGACGGTGATCTGGCCGCCGCGCTGATGAGCATCAACGCGGTCAAGGGCGTGGAGATCGGCGACGGCTTTGCCAGCGCCGCCCAGCTGGGCACCGAACACCGCGACCTGATCACCCCGCAGGGCTTCGCCAGCAACCACGCCGGTGGCATCCTCGGTGGCATCTCCACCGGCCAGCAGGTCGCCGCCTCGATCGTGCTCAAGCCCACCTCCAGCCTGCGCCTGCCCGGTGCCACGGTGGATGCCAGCGGCAACGCGGTCGATGTGATCACCACCGGCCGCCATGACCCGTGCGTCGGCATCCGCGCCACCCCCATCGCCGAGGCGATGATGGCGCTGGTGCTGATGGACCAGGCCCTGCGCCACCGCGCGCAGTGCGGCGACGTCGGCGACATCACCCCGCGCATTCCGGGCACGATCGATGGCTGATCGCCGCCCCAGAGTATGGGTCAGCCAGCCGCTGTTCGACGATGTGGTCGAACAGCTCGGGCAGCATGTCGACCTGACCATGACCGGCGATGTCACCCGCTATACCCCGCAGATGCTGGCCGAGCAGTTGTCCCGCGTCGAGGGTGCCCTGATCACCCTCAACGAGCGCATCGGCCCGGCCGAGATCGCCAACGCGCCACAGCTGCGCGCGATCGCCAACGTCGGCGTGGGCTACAACAACCTGAATGTGGACGCGCTCAGCGCGGCCGGCATCCTGGCCAGCAACACCCCGGACGTCCTGACCGAAACCACCGCCGACCTCGGCTTCGCGCTGCTGATGGCCACCGCCCGCCGCATCACCGAGGCCGAGCGCTGGCTGCGTGACGGGCAGTGGGGCCAGTGGTCGTTCCAGACCCTGCTCGGCGCGGACGTCCACGGCAGCACGCTGGGCATCCTCGGCATGGGCCGCATCGGTCAGGGCATCGCCCGCCGCGGCGCGCTCGGGTTCGGCATGCGCGTGCTGTACCACAACCGCTCGCGCCTGCCCGACGCCACCGAAGCCGAGGTGGGCGCCCAGTACGTCGACCTCGACACGCTGCTGGCCCAGGCCGACCACCTGGTACTGGTGCTGCCCTACAGCGCGTCCTCGCACCACATCATCGACGCCCGCGCGCTGGCGAAGATGAAGCCGACCGCCACCCTGGTGAACATCGCCCGCGGCGGCATCGTCGACGAAGTCGCGCTGGCCGATGCCCTGGCCAACGGCCGCCTTGCCGCCGCCGGCCTGGACGTGTTCGAAGGCGAGCCCACGGTGCGCCCCGAACTGCTGGCCCTGCACAACATCGTGCTGACCCCGCATATCGGCAGCGCCAGCCAGGCCACGCGCCGGGCGATGGTGCAGCTGGCCGTGGACAATCTCATCGCCGCGCTGGGCCTGGGGCCGAGCGCCGGCCGCCCGCCGAGCGCGATCAACGCCGACGCTGTGGCCGCCGCGCACATCGGCCGCGCGACCGTGGGCGGCAAAAAAATCGACGACGCAAAACGATAGGGAACCTCCCCGGCCAACAGGCGAGGTTCCCGAACCGGCAGGTACCGACCGTTGGTCGGTACACACCCAAGGCACGGCAGGTACCGATCGTTGGTCGGCACACATTCCCCAAACACGGCAGGTACCGACCGCAGGTCGGTACACCCAACACGAGGTTCCCCCATGAGCAATGCAGATCGTCGTTTCCACGTCGCTGTCGTCGGTGCCACCGGCGCCGTCGGCGAAACCATGTTGTCCATCCTCGCCGAGCGCGACTTCCCGATCGCCTCGCTGAGCCTGCTCGCGTCCTCGCGCTCGGCCGGCGGTGAAATCGACTACCGCGGTGAAAAGATCAAGGTCCAGGACCTGGCCGACTTCGACCCCAAGGGCGTGGACATCGCGCTGTTCTCCGCCGGTGGCAGCGTGTCCAAGGAGTTCGGCCCGAAGTTCGCCGCGGCCGGTGCGGTGGTGATCGACAACTCGTCGGCCTTCCGCTACGACGACGACGTGCCGCTGGTGGTGTCCGAAGTGAACCCGGAGGCGCTGAAGAACCGCCCGCGCGGCATCATCGCCAACCCGAACTGCTCCACCATGCAGATGCTGGTGGCACTGGCGCCGCTGCACCGCCAGTACGGCATCACGCGCATCAACGTGGCCACCTACCAGTCCGTGTCCGGTGGCGGTCGTTCGGCTTTGGAAGAACTGGGCAAGCAGACCGGCCAGCTGCTCAGCTTCCAGCAGATCGATCCGCAGCGGTTCCCGGTGCAGATCGCCTTCAACCTGATCCCGCACATCGACGACTTCCTGGAGAACGGCTTCACCAAGGAAGAGATGAAGCTGGTCTGGGAAACCAAGAAGATCCTCGGCGACGACAGCATCCTGGTGAACCCCACCGCGGTGCGCGTGCCGGTGTTCTACGGCCACTCCGAAGCGGTCACCATCGAAACCCGCGACAAGGTCACCGTGGCCGCCGCGCGCGAACTGCTGTCGCGCTCGCCGGGCGTGGAAGTGGTGGACAAGCATGAAGCCGGTGGCTATCCGACCCCGGTGACCCATGCGTCGGGCAACGATGCCGTGTATGTCGGCCGTATCCGCGAGGATCTGTCGCACCCCAACGGTCTGAACCTGTGGATCGTGTCGGACAACATCCGCAAGGGCGCCGCGCTCAATGCCGTGCAGCTGGCCGAGCTGGTCGCCGCCGAAGGCTGATCGTGCACCGCCGATGGCATGGGGATGCCATCGGCGGCTGCAATTCAACCATCGCCGATCACGGGGGGAGCCGCTATATTGGCCGCCATGAACAACCGGACCCGGGGCGCCCTGCGCCCGCTCAAGTATGTGTCCACTCTGCTGCTGGCCCTGGCCAGCAGCTCCGCCCTGGCCCTGGGCCTGGGCGATATCCGGGTGCTGTCCAAGCCCGGCCAGCCGCTGCTGGCCGAAATTCCGGTGATCTCGGCCGACCCTGCCGAGCTGCAGAACCTCCGGGTGGCGCTGGCCTCGCCGGGCACGTTTGCCCGGGTCGGGCTGGACGCACCGGCCGGCCTGGTCAGCGAGCTGCAGTTCGAATTGACCCGCAATGCGCAGGGCAGGGCGGTGGTGCGGGTCAGCACCCAGGCCCCGGTCACCACCGCGTCGCTGAATTTCCTGATCGAAGCCGACTGGGGCCAGGGGCGCCTGGTCCGTGAATACTCGGCGCTGGTCGATGCACCCAACAGTGCGCTGGCCGTGGCCGAACCGGAGATCGTCGCGCCAGCCGGCGCGATGTCCAATGCCATCGTGCGTGAACCGGCGCCGGCGACCGCGCCTGCGCCTGCGGCGGAGACCAGGCCGGCACGCACGGCCGCGCAGCCTTCACGCACCGCTCCATCGCGCGGCGCAGCGCCCACACCGGCAAGCACCGCCGGCGGCGTCACCGTGCAACGCGGCCAGACCCTGTCCCAGATCGCGGCCACGGTCGCCCGCGAACAGGGCATCAACCGCAACCAGGCGATGGTCGCGCTGCTGCGCGCCAACCCGGAGGCCTTCATCCGCGGCAACGTCAACCTGCTCAAGCAGGGCGCAGTGCTGCGCAGCCCCACCGATATCCCCGCGCCGATCGACGCCAGCGAAGCGGCTGCGATCGTGCGCGAACATGCCGCACAGTGGCGCCAGTCGCGCGCGGCGATCCCGCAGCCGGCCAGCAGCGGCGTTGCCGCCACGCCGGGCCCGGCCGTCAAGCCGGTGGCAGCGGCTGCGGCTGCAGCCAGCGGCGCACGCCTGGAGATCGCGCCGGCGGTCGCCGCCACCGACAACGATGCAGGCACAACCACCGGCACCGCCGCCGGCAGTGAGGGCGACATGCTGGGCAACGAACAACTGCGTCAGGCCAAGGAAGATGTCGCCACCCGCGACGCCGAGATCCAGGAGCTGCGCGGCCGCGTTGCCGACCTGGAAAAGCTGCAGAAGCAGCAGCAGACGCTGATTGCGATGAAAGACAGCGACCTGGCCGCCGCGCAGCAGCGCCTGGGCCAGGCCCCGGCCACGCGCGACGCTGGCGGGGGCGGCTGGTACTGGCTGGGGCTGGTGGTGCTGTTGCTGGTGGTGGGCGGGTGGGCCGTGTCCCGCCGCCGCAAGTCCTCGCCGCTGCCACCGCTGCGCCGCGAGAGCCTCGACGCCACCGCACTGGCTGCGGCGGTACCGGCCACCGACTATGTGGACGAGCTGGCCGCGCAGCAGGACGACGCCCTGGACGCGCGCCTGGATAACGCACGTGACCAGGCCAATGAGGAGCTCGACCCACCGGCCGAACACTACGCCGATGCCCTGCGCCGCGAGCCGGTGTTCAACCTGGCGCCGTACCCGGGCCAGCCCGTGGCCGACAGCGATGCAGCGCACAGCGAGGGCGACGAACCGGCGCCCGGCGTGGAGCAGGTCCCGTCAGTGAATGCGGGCGAGGATGCGGGCGCGGACCTCGACACGATCGACGTGTACACCCCGCCGGCGCATGCGCTGGAAGCGGCAGCACAGCCGTCGTTCCGTGGCGTGTTCGAGTTTCCCGCCGATGGCGACGCGGTTGCCGTCGACGCCGAAGCGGCTGGCGTTGCCGAAGACGAAGCCGAAGCCGAAGCCGAATCAAGCGCTGCGCCGGCGCAGGGCATCGAAGCACTGTTCGAGGCCACCGACAACAGCGGCCACGTGCTGGCGACCCCGGGCCGCGACCGTCTCGAACTGGCCATCGCCTATCTCGACCTGGGCGATGCGGAAACTGCGCGCACCCTGTTGCAGGAAGTGGCCGTTGCTGCCGATCCGCACAGCCAGGCGCAGGCACGCGAACTGCTGGCGCGGTTGGGATGAGCGCGGCCCCCGCGACCGCCTTGCGTGAGCGCCGGCTGGATTACGTGGAGTTCGCCTCCACCGATCCGGCGGCCAGCCGCCAGTTCTTCGCACAGGTGTTCGGGTGGTCGTTCGTCGACTACGGTCCGGACTATACCGCCTTCGACGACGGTCGCCTGCAGGGTGGCTTCTTCCGGGCCACCCCGTGCACGTCGGCAACCGGCGCGCCGCTGCTGGTCATCTATGCCGATGATCTGGCACCGCTAGCCGAGGCGGTGGCGGGCCACGGCGGGCGGGTGGTCAAGCCTGTGTTTTCCTTTCCCGGGGGCAGCCGCTTCCAGTTCGTCGAACCCGGCGGCAATGAACTTGCCGTGTGGTCCGAGCGCGATCCGGCCTGATGCCCCGACCGGCCCTGGCCGGTTCCTACCGACTTACAGAGGTTGACCATGCGCTACGCAATGGGCGTGGAATACGATGGCAGTGAATTCAAGGGCTGGCAGCAGCTGGGCGAGAGCGGTCGTCCCAGCGTGCAGGCCAGTCTGCAGGAGGCGCTGTCCTCGGTGGCCGATGCGCCCATCAGGGTCATGTGTGCCGGGCGTACCGATGCCGGCGTGCACGGGCACTGCCAGGTGGTGCATTTCGACACCGACGTGATCCGCAACGCGCGCGGCTGGACCCTGGGCACCACCACCCGCCTGCCGCCCGCCATCGCGGTGCGCTGGTGCCAGCCGGTGGCCGATGATTTCCATGCGCGCTTCTCTGCCCGCGCCCGGCGCTATCGCTACCGTCTGCTCAACCGGCAGGTGCGCCCGGCGCTGAACCGGCAGAGCCTGAGCTGGGAGCGGCGGCCGCTGGATGCCGCGCTGATGCACGCCGCGGCACAGGCATTGCTGGGCGAAAATGACTTCAGCGCCTTCCGCAGCGTCAATTGCGAGGCCCTGCATGCCCGCCGCGAGCTGCAGGCGATCAGCGTGACCCGCGATGGCGAGGTGCTGGAGGTCTGTGTTCAGGCCAATGCATTCCTTCATCACATGGTGCGCAATATCGTCGGTTCATTGATCCTGGTCGGGTGCGGGGACAAGCCGGTGTCGTGGCTGGGCGAGCTGCTGGCCGGAAAGGACCGCACCGTGGCCGGGCCGACCGCACCGCCGCAGGGTTTGGTGTTCGTTGGACCCCTGTACCCCGACAACTGGCAACTGCCCGCCGAGGTGACTCTATGAGCCGCTCTTTCTATCGCACCCGTATCAAGTTCTGCGGCATGACCCGCGCCGGGGACGTCCGCCTGGCCGGGGAACTGGGCGTGGATGCAGTCGGCTTCATCTTCGCCCGGGAGAGCAAGCGCCGCGTGGCGCCGGCCGAAGCCCGCGCAATGCGCCAGGCGATCGCGCCGATGGTGGACGTGGTGGCCCTGTTCCGTGACAACAGCAAGGAAGAGGTACGCGAAGTGCTGCGCACGGTGCGGCCGACCCTGCTGCAGTTCCATGGCGAGGAAGACGAGTCGTTCTGCCGCAGCTTCAACATGCCTTACCTGAAGGCCGTGGCGATGGGCGGCCGCGACGACGTCAACGCGCGCCAGCTGCAGCTGCGGTACCCCAGCGCAGCCGGGTTCCTGTTCGACAGCCACGCGCCCGGCGGCGGCGGTGGCACGGGCGTGGCCTTCGACTGGACCCGCCTGCCCACCGGCCTGCACCGGCCGTTCCTGCTGGCCGGCGGGATCACCCCGGACAACGTGTTCGACGCCATCGTGGCCACGCTGCCCTGGGGCGTGGACGTCTCCAGCGGGATCGAATCCGAGCCGGGCATCAAGGACGGCTACAAGATGCGCAAGTTCGTCGAAGAAGTCCGTCGCGCCGACTGCCACGAGGCCGATTGAGGCCGCTGGTGGGTCCGTACCGTGAATCCCGGTACGGGACACTAGACAGCTGAAGCCCGCCAGGTCCCGACCGTTGGTCGGGACACCCGCCGCAATCCCGGCGCGGCCATTGCCGACAGCCCACGCACCGCGCCAGCCAAGGCGCGGCCGCGTTGCTATGGGCGCAGCGGCCAATTTCACAGCCTGACCTCCAATCCGGTGCTGGCGCCGCTGGCCACGCGCGACATGGCCGACCTGTACCTGCTGGTGGAGCGGGCGATGGGCAAGGAGGTGTCCACCAACGCACTCAGCCACGCCTACAGCGGCGCGGAGGTCAACGAGATCGTCGCCACCCTGCAGCGCATGCTGCGCGTGCGCGACGTGGTCTACCGGGTCAACCAGCAGTACATCGCCAGTGCCGCGCAGGATGACCGCTACCGCACCGAGCCGGCGTTCCGGCTGCAGGGCAGCTACCGCAACATGAACAAGCTGTCGGAGAAGATCTCGCCGGTGATGAACGACGCCGAGCTGCAGCAGCTGGTGTCCGACCACTACCAGGGCGAGGCGCAGCTGCTCACCACCGGGGCCGAGGAGAACCTGCTCAAGCTGGCCGAACTGCGGGGCCTGCTGCAGGGCGCCGAGCTGGAGCGCTGGCAGCAGATCAAGCGTGACTTCCTCCGCAACAAGGCCATGGGTGCCGACGACGCCGATGTCGGCGGGCGCGTGGTGGCGCAGCTGGCCGATATCGCCAGCGCCTTGCAGCTGCCGCCGCCAGCGGCCGTGGCCGAGGCGGAGCCCGCGCCCTGGCCGGCGTTGTTGTCGGCGCTGGAGCGGCTGTCGGCCGCACGCGCCGAGCCGGTACCGGTTGCCGCCCCTCCCGCCGCGCCAGTGGTGGCACCGGCGCTGGCCGAACCGCTGGCCAGTGGCTTGCACGCCGGGCTGGCCCCGCTGTTGCAGCTGCTCGGCGATTCGCATCAGCAACAGGTGCGCACCGGCGAAACGCTGGCCTTGCTGGCCGGCTGGGTGCGCCAGCAGATGGAGAGCGGGCCCGCCCCGCGCGTAAGTGCCCGCCCCAGGCGCGCCTCCACGCCCGAGGAGCGCGCCCTGGATGAGGCATTGATGCGCCACTTCTACGGCGAATCGAGCTTGCCGCCGCGGTGGGAACGCGACGGCGGTGATGCGCCTGCATGATCGCGCCGTCGCTGCCCGCACTGCCGGCGCCGCCGGCCACCCTTGTCGCCGACGCAGCGGTGCTGTCGCGCTACGGCGAAGTGCTGGTGCAGGCGATGGCGCCACGCGCGGCGGGTGCCGTTGCGTACGAGGACGACCCACGCAGCGGTCTGGTCGAGGCGCTGTCGCGGCTTGCCTTGGCGCTGCAGGCGGGCAACCCGGCCCGCTTGCGCCGCCAGACCAGTTGGTGGGGGCGGCTGCTGGGGCGCGACGTGGAGCGCCAGGCCGACGCCGACGTGCTGCAGGCGCAGTGCGGCGTCCTGCTGCTCAATGCCCAGGCGCATGCGCGCCGGCTGGGCGCCCTGGTCGAGGCGGGCACGCACGCGGCCGCGGCGGATCTGCACGACGCGCAGGCGCTGGAGCGGTGGGCCGAGGCCGGAACGGCGCTGGCTGCTGGCCTGCCCATCGATGCGCAGGGCACGTTGCAGCAGCGCGTGGTGCACCTGCGCACGCTGGCCTCGCTCAAACGCGTGCAGGCCGGCCAGACGCAGCTGTTGCAGGCGCAGGACGCTGCGCTGCTGGACCACTTCCAGCGCATTGCCGAGGTGCTGGTGCCGGCGTGGCAGCAGGCCATCCGTGCCAGCGGCACCCGGACGCAGGCACGGCAGAACGAGCAGGCCGCGCAGCTGCTCGGTCAGATCCGCGCCGAGGTCGCCGCGGCGCAGGCTAGACTTCCCTGAGTACACTGACCCGTGCCGGCGCTCCGGCCGCCCTTCAGAATGGAGATGCACCGATGACCCAGGATTCCCAGCCGAACGCGCCCCTCCCGGTGGAGGTCAGCGTGGATGTCATCGATGACAATGCGCTGCAGGCGCTGGGCCTGGGCCGGGACGACCTGCCGAAGATCGCCGAGATCGGGCGCAGCCTGGACGACATCCGGCCGGGCAACCTGCAGGTGTTCGGGCGCGACGCGGCGGCCAAGACGGCGGCGTTTTCCAGCCAGCTGCTCGACCAGGTACGCAACCGCGACCTCGATGCCAGCGGCGACAAGCTGGGCGAGGTGGTGCGCATCGCGCGCTCGCTGAAGCTTGACGGGCTGGCCGAACGCTCAAAGGTGCCGGTGATCGGTGGGCTGATCGACAAACTGCGCGCGTCCAAGGGCGAGCTGGTGCAGAAATTCAGCGACACCAACCGTCAGATCGAACAGCTGATGGGCGACGTGGGCAGCCAGCAGGCGCTGATGGGCCAGCGCGTGGTCGAGTTCGACCGCATGCACGAGATCGTCCGCGAAGAGCGCCACGGCCTGGGCCTGCACATCGCCGCCGCCAAGCGCCGGATCGCCTCGCTGCGCAGCGAACAGCTGGCGGGGCAGGGCCAGGACGATCCGCAGCAGCGGATCCGCCAAGGCGAGCTGGACAACGCGATCCGGCTGCTGGACAAGCGCGTGGGCGACCTGCTGGTCATGCAGCACGCAGCCGACCAGTCGTTGCCGATGATCCGGCTGATCCAGGCCAACGCGATCCTGTTGATCGAGAAGTTCAACACCGTCCGCGACATCACCATTCCGTCGTGGAAGCGCCAGTTCGCGATCCAGTTGTCGCTCAACGAGCAGAAGAACGCGGTGGCATTGTCCAACGCGATCGACAATGCCACCAACGAGATGATGCGGCGCAATGCCGACCTGCTGCGGCAGACCACCGTTGAAACGGCCAAGGCCAACCAGCGCGCCGTGATCGACGTGGCCACCCTGCGCCACGTGCACGAGCAGCTGATTGCCACAGTGGAAGAAGTGCGCGCCATCCACCGCGAGGGCATGCAGCAACGCCAGCAGGCCGAAGTGGAACTGGCGCGCCTGCGCGACGACGTGCAGCAGCGCCTGGCGGCACCGACCGCCGTCTGACCGACGCGGGTTCCGGCAGCGTCCCCACCAACGGTGGGGACCTAGGCCCCCGCCAACTGCTGCTGCAGCCACTCGGCCAGCACGTCCACCCGAGCATCCACTGCCCCGTCGGGCGTGGCCAGCACCCAGAACCCGCCGGTGGCGCCAAAGCCCCACGGCGCCAACAGGCGGCCGGCGGCCAGCTCGTCGGCCACCAGCGGCTCGGGCGCGATCGCCACGCCCAGCCCGGCCACCGCTGCCTCCAGCAGGTAGTACAGGTGCTCGAACCCGCTGCCCATTTGCAGCTGAGCTGGGTCCAGCCCATGCGCCAACGCCCAGGCCGGCCACGCCTGCGGGCGCGAGGCGGTATGCAGCAGCGCTTCCCCGAGCAGGGCGGTCGGCGGCTGCTGGCGCAACCGCGCCGCCGCCGGGTGCTGCGGGCTGACCACCACGCCCACCCGTTCCGGCGCCAGTTCGCGCATCTGCCAACCCCGCGGCCACGGCGGCTGGGCCAGCAGCAGCACCGCATCCAGGCCGCGCTGGGCGTCGGTGAAACTGCCGTCCTGCGCCGACCAATGCAGCGCCAGCGCCGGAAGGTCGCGCTGCAGCGCCGGCAGGTTCGGAATCATCCAGCGCGCCAGGATGCTGCCGCTGCAGCCCAGCACCAGCGCGTCGGGCCGCTGCTGGCGCTTGAGCGCGCCCACGGCCTCGCGGATCTGCCCGAACGCGCCCTCGCAGGCGCTCTGCAGCTCGGCCCCGGCCCGGGTCAGGCGCAGCCCGCGTCCGTCGCGTTCAAACAGGGCCACGCCCAGGTGATCCTCCAGCACCCGCAGCTGGCGGCTGATCGCGCCATGGGTGACGTGCAGGGCCTCCGCGGCACGGCCCACCCCACCCAGGCGGGCGGCGGCCTCGAAACTGCGCAGGGCGTTGAGCGGCGGCAGGGGAAGGTCGCTCATGTGAGTTTTCCTGACGGGTTGTCGCAGATATTATCGATATTCCTGTCATGACATGTGCGTTAAATTGGCCTCCTGTCTCCATCGGTTGTCGCGCCATGTCCGCATCCCCCATCACCGATTTCCACGCCTACCCCGATGCCCAGGGCCATTTCGGCCGCTACGGCGGCAGTTTCGTTGCTGAAACGCTGATCGGGCCGCTGCAGGAACTGGCGGCCGCCTACGACGAGGCGCGCCGCGATCCGGCCTTCATCGCCGCCTACGACAAGGACCTCACCCACTACGTGGGCCGGCCCAGCCCGATCTACCACGCCGAACGGCTCAGCCAGCAGGTGGGCGGGGCGCAGATCCTGCTCAAGCGCGAAGACCTGAACCACACCGGCGCGCACAAGATCAACAACACCATTGGCCAGGCCCTGCTGGCCGCGCGGATGGGCAAGACCCGCATCATCGCCGAGACCGGCGCCGGCCAGCATGGCGTGGCCAGTGCCACCGTGGCCGCCCGTCTGGGCCTGGAGTGCGTGGTCTACATGGGCGCCACCGACATCGAACGGCAGAAGATCAACGTCTACCGCATGAAGCTGCTCGGGGCCACGGTGGTGCCGGTCACCTCCGGCTCGGCCACGCTCAAGGACGCGCTCAACGAAGCCATGCGCGACTGGGTCACCAACGTGCGCGACACCTTCTACATCATCGGCACCGTGGCCGGCCCGGACCCGTACCCGCGCATGGTGCGTGACTTCAACGCCATCGTCGGCCGCGAAGCGCGCGCGCAGATGCTCACCGATTACGGCCGCCTGCCCGATGCGATCACCGCCTGCGTCGGCGGCGGCAGCAATGCCATCGGCCTGTTCCATGCCTTCCTCAACGACCGCGACGTGCGCATCGTCGGTGCCGAAGCGGCCGGCGACGGCATCGAGACCGGCCGCCATGCCGCCTCCATCGCCGCGGGCCGCCCGGGCGTGCTGCACGGCAACCGCACCTATGTGATCTGCGACGACGACGGCCAGATCACCGAAACCCACTCGGTGTCGGCTGGCCTGGACTACCCGGGCGTCGGCCCGGAGCATGCATTCCTGGCCGATGCCGGGCGCGCCGAGTATGTCGGCATCACCGACGAGGAAGCGCTGGCCGCGTTCCACCAGCTGGCCCACAGCGAAGGCATCCTGGCCGCGCTGGAATCCAGCCACGCCGTGGCCCAGGCCATCAAGATCGCGCGGGACCTGCCCCGCGACAAACTGGTGCTGTGCAACCTGTCCGGCCGTGGTGACAAGGACGTGCATACCATCGCCGCCCGCGAGGGCCTGATGCTGTGAACCCACTGCTGCGCCAGGGAAGCGCGCTGCTGATCGTGGTCGGTCTGACCGCCTGCACCCCGCCGGACCCGCCGCTGCTGCCGGCCGCGCCGGCGTCGCCGGCGGCCATCGCACCGGCGCAGGTACCGGCGAGCAACGATGACGACGTGGCCAACCGCCCGATCGAGGATGAGCCGGAACCGCCGGCCCCGGCCCCCGATGCGGTCCCGGCGCCCGCCGTGGTGTCCGTTGCCTTGGACCATGCCGGCGACATCGTCATCGGCCAGCGCTTCACCGCCGCCGATGCCGATGCCACCTGGCATTCGGCTGGTCTGAGCGAAGGCGGGCAGGCCGGCAGCTGCGAGTATTACGAGCGCGGCAGCCTGCCCGAGGGCATCTCGATGATGGTCGACGACGACCACGTGCAGCGCTTCGAACTGGCGCCGCTGGACGGCACCGATGAAACCATCACCCAGGCCGGCCCGTTCGGGCTGCGCCTGGGCATGACGCGTGACGCCGCGCTCAAGCGCCTGCCCAAGGGCAGCCTTGCGCAGCCGCATGCCTACGATCCTGAAACGGGCCAATACCTGACCTGGCAGGACCCCGGCTCGGATCTGGCGATCCGGCTGGAGATCTTCGACGGGGTGATTTCGACGCTGTACTGGGGCGCCAGCGGCGCCGTTGAACTGATTGAAGGATGTGCCTGAAATGTCCGTGGACCGTATCGATGCCTGTTTTGCCCGCCTGCGCGCCGATGGCCGCAAGGCGCTGATTCCCTTCATCACCGCCGGTGATCCGGGCCTGGACGCCACCGTGCCGGTAATGCACGCACTCGCCGCCGCCGGCGCGGACGTGATCGAACTGGGCGTGCCGTTCTCCGACCCGATGGCCGACGGCCCCACCATCCAGCGCAGCTCCGAGCGCGCGCTGGCGCGTGGGGCAGGGCTGCGCTACGTGCTGGAAACCGTGGCCGCCTTCCGCCGTGACGACGCCACCACCCCGGTGGTGCTGATGGGTTATCTGAACCCGGTGGAGATCCACGGTACGGCCCGCTTCGCCGACGCGGCCATCGCCGCAGGCGTGGACGGCGTGCTGCTGGTCGACCTGCCGCCGGAAGAGGCCGCCGAAACGCGAGCCATCTTCACCGCCGCCGGCCTGGCCCTGATCCTGCTGGCCTCTCCGACCACCGCCGACACCCGGCTGGACACCCTGTCGGCCATGGCCCAGGGCTACCTCTACTACGTCAGCTTCGCAGGCGTCACCGGTGCGTCCGAACGCCTCGACAGCAGCGCCGCCAGTGCCCGCCTGCGCGACCTGCGCAGCCGCTCCACCGTCCCCGTGGTGGCCGGCTTCGGCATCAAGGACGCGGCCAGCGCCGCCGCCATGGCCATCGAAGCGGACGGCGTCGTGGTCGGCAGCGCCCTGGTCGCCGCGCTGGGTGAAGCGGCCGATGCAGCCACTGCCGCACAGACCGCAACGTCCTTCTTCGCCCCGCTGCGCCAGGCATTGGATAGCGGAACCTGAAGCAAGCCCATCCGTAGTGCCGGGCTCTGCCCGGCATTTGCACCTCGGCACCATCGCCGGGCAGAGCTCGGCGCTACGGATCGGCACGTAAACATACGTCACAGCACGGTTTTACCGTCCGCCGCCGCACCCGGCAGGGGGTGCACGGGTGGGGAGGGCCTGAGCTAGACTGTCCGCCTTTGCGGCCTTCGGGCCGCCCTGAACGGAAGTAGCATCCCGCATGAGTTGGCTCAGCAAGTTGATGCCGTCTGGCATCCGCACCGACAACGTCCCCAGCAAAAAGCGCAGCGTCCCCGAGGGCCTGTGGGAAAAGTGCAGCAACTGCGGCAGCGCACTGTACGGACCTGAGCTGGAAGAGAACCTGGAAGTCTGCCCCAAGTGCGGCCACCACATGGCGATCCGCGCGCGCGCGCGCCTGGCCGCCCTGTTCGACGCCGACAGCACCACCGAAATCGGTGCGCGCCTGGGACCGACCGACCTGCTCAAGTTCAAGGACCAGAAGAAGTACATTGAGCGCATCAAGGCCTCGCAGAAGAACACCGGCGAGTACGACGCCCTGATCGCGATGCAGGGCCTGATGAAAGGCCGCCCGCTGGTCGCCTCCGCGTTCGACTTTGCCTTCATGGGCGGCTCGATGGGCTCGGTGGTCGGCGAGCGCTTCTCGCTGGCGGCTGAAAAGGCCGTCGAAATCGGCGCCCCGTATGTCTGCTTCTCCGCCAGCGGCGGCGCGCGCATGCAGGAAGGCCTGTTCTCGCTCATGCAGATGGCCAAGACCTCGGCCGCGCTGGGCAAGCTGCGTGAGGCCGGCCTGCCGTACATCTCGGTCCTGACCCACCCGACCACCGGCGGCGTCTCGGCCTCGTTTGCGATGCTGGGCGACATCAACATCGCCGAACCGCAGGCACTGATCGGCTTCGCCGGCCCGCGCGTGATCGAACAGACCGTGCGCGAAAAGCTGCCCGAAGGCTTCCAGCGCTCGGAGTTCCTGCTCGAGCACGGGGCCATCGACCAGATCTGCGACCGCCGCGAAATGCGTGAGCGCCTGTCCGACCTGCTGGCCATGCTCGGCCGTCAGCCGGCGCCGGTTGCCGACGAGGTCGCCTGATGGGTGCGCGCCGGTATTTCGGCACCGACGGCATCCGTGGCCGCGTGGGCCAAGGGGTGATCTCCGCCGACTTCGTGCTGCGCCTGGGCAACGCGCTCGGCCGCGTGCTGACCGAGCGTAACGGCCACGGCCCCGGGCACCGCCCGGTGGTGGTGATCGGCAAGGACACCCGCATTTCTGGTTACATGTTCGAAGCCGCGCTGGAAGCGGGCCTGGTCGCCGGCGGCGTGGACGTGCAGCTGCTCGGCCCGATGCCGACCCCCGCGGTGGCGTTCCTCACCCGCACCCTGGGCGCAGACGCCGGCATCGTCATCAGCGCCTCGCACAACCCGCATTACGACAACGGCATCAAGTTCTTCTCCGCCGATGGCGAAAAGCTCGACGACGCCACCGAACTGGCGCTGGAAGCGGCGCTGGACAGCGACTTCACCACTGCCGAATCCGACCGCCTTGGCAAGGCCATGCGCGCGCGCGATGCGGTGGGCCGCTACATCGAGTTCTGCAAGGCCAGCGTGCCGCGCAGCTTCGACCTGCGCGGACTGAAGATCGTGCTCGACTGCGCGCATGGCGCCACCTACCACATCGCCCCGCTGCTGTTCCGCGAGCTGGGCGCGGAGGTGGTCACCATCGGTGCCGAGCCCAACGGGGTGAACATCAACGACGGCGTCGGCTCGATGCACATCGACAACCTGGCCAACAAGGTGCGCGAGGTCGGTGCCGATCTCGGCATCGCCTTCGACGGCGATGGCGACCGCGTGCTGATGGCCGACGACCAGGGCAACCCGGTCGACGGCGACGATCTGCTGTACGTGCTGGCCGCGTCCTGGCAGCGCAATGGTCGCCTGCGTGGCCCGGTGGTTGGCACGCTGATGACCAACTTCGGCCTGGAACAGGCGCTGGAGCGCCTCGGCCTGCCGTTCGTGCGCAGCAACGTGGGCGACCGTTACGTGCACCAGGCGCTGGTCGAAGGCGGCGGCGTGCTGGGCGGCGAAGCCTCCGGCCACCTGTTGTGCCTGGACCGTGCCACCACCGGCGATGCCATCGTCAGCGCGCTGCAGGTGCTGGAAGTGCTGCGCCGCGAAGGCCGCACGCTGCGCGCCTCGCTGCAGGACCTGAGCCGGGTGCCGCAGAAGACCGTGAACGTGCGGCTGGGCGACGTGTCGGCCAAGGCCATCGTGCAGGCCGAAACAGTGCAGGCCGCGCTGGTCGCCGCGCAGGTGGCGGTGAAGGGTCGCGGTCGTGCGTTCCTGCGTCCGTCCGGCACCGAGCCGGTGGTGCGTGTCACCGTCGAGGCCGATACCGCCGAGCTGATGCAGTCCACGCTGGACAACCTGTCCGGCGCGGTGAAGGCGGCGGCCGCCTGAACGGCCACCGCGCGGTAGAGCCGACCGTTGGTCGGCTTCTCCACCGTCGTGGGCTGCGTTGATGTGCACCGTGCTGGAGCAGCCGACCAACGGTCGGCTCTACCGGATGGCATGAGACAGCCCCGGCGGCCTTACGGCCCCGGCACCATCTTCTTCTGCTTCGCCTTGAAGCGGTTGAACACCGGGGCGATCAACGGGTGGTAACTCCACGCGATGCGCTTGCGCAGCCAGCTGGCCGGACGGTTGCGGATCGCGAAGCGGTAAATGTGCTCCGGATCGCCGCCCACCACGTTGCGCCCGAACGGGTGCGTGGTGTGCAGGTACTTGAAGCCCTGTGCCCGCGCGATCGGCAGGTAGTCCGCGTCGAAATCGCCGTAGGGCCAGCACAGCGTGTCCGACACCTCGCCCAGCTGCTGCTGCAGCACCAGCCGCGCCATCGACAGGTCGCGGGTGATGCCCTCGCACTTCTGCTCGCGGGTGATGTCCTGTTTCAGCCAGCGCGTATGCGAGTGGGTGTGGCAATGCACTTCAAAGGTACCGGCCGCGATCATCGCGCGCGCCTCGCTCCAGCGCATCATCACGTCATCGGTGCGGTCGTCCCGCAGGATCGCCGCTTCGCACCCGCGATGGTCCGGCGTGGGCGGCAGCCTCACGCCCGGCTGCCCGGCGTGCGGGCGGACCGGGCCTTCGCCCATCCAGCCGGTGACCACGAAGACCACCGCGTGCATGCCGTACTTGAGCAGGATCGGGTGCGCGTACACCCAGTTGTCCAGGTAGCCGTCGTCGAAGGTGATCACGATCGACTTGCGCGGGACCGGCTTGCCGGCCAGGAAGTCGGCGTACTGCGCCAGCGTCAGCGAGGTCCAGCCGTTGTTGGCCAGCCACGCGATCTGGCTTTCGAAATTCTCCGGCGACACCGTGATCATTCCCGGCGATGGCGACACGTGGTGGTGCATCAATACCGGCACGGATCTAGCGTTGGCCATGGCCCAGTTCCTTCAACCACTGGTGGTAATAGTGTTCGGTCGCTTCGGTATGCCCCGAGGGGGTGAAGCGCTGCGCGCTGCGCATCCATTCCCAGCCGGCACGGCCCATGCGCCGGCGCTGCGCGGAATCGTCAACCAGGGTCTGCAATGCCTGGGTCAGGGCCGCCTGGTCGCCCAATGGGGCGAGAATAGCATTGCTGCCTTCCAGCACCATTTCCGGCACCCCGCCCACGCGCGTGGCCACCACCGGCACGCCCACGTGCGCCGCCTCCAGGAACACCGTGCCGGCCGCTTCCTTGTGCGTGGCCAGGGCGAAGATGTCAAAGCCGGCCATCAGGCGGCACGCACCGGGCCGGTAGCCGAGCAGGTGGACCTGCGCGGCAACGCCCAGTTCGCTGCGCAGCGCCTCCAGCCGGCCCATCACCGGCTGGCCGTCGCCGACAATCACCAGCTGCAGGTTGGGGTGCTGGCGGCACAGCGGCGCAATGGCGCGCAGCAGGTCCACGTGGCCCTTGGGTTCGCGCAGTACCGCCACGCAGCCGACCACGATCTGGTCGTCGGCAAAGCCCAGCTCGCGGCGTACCTCGGCACGGGTGTCCTGAACGCATTGCCAGGGGTCATCGCAGTCGGTCTTCGACCACTCCGGCGGCACCGCGATCGGCGGCACGATGCCCACGTGGCGGTCGTCCACCCCGCGCGCCACCAGCAGCTGCTTGACGAAGCTGCTCACCGTCATCACCCGGTGCGGCAGGCCGGTATAGGTCAGCAACGAGTTGACCGGGCTCATCAGATGGCGTGAGCGCACCACCAGCGGCGTGCGCCCCAGCCGCGCGCCGGCGGCGGCGATCAGGCTGTCGCGGCGGCTGGTGGTATTGACCACATCGAAGCCATGGCGGCGCACCAGCCGCCGCACCGACCAGATCCCGCGCAGCAGGCGCAGCAGACCGCCCATTTTCAGATCATGGACGGTGAAGCCGGCCTCGCGTGCGATGGCGCCCAGGCGGGCACCGGGTTGGCACAGCAGCGACACGTCATGGCCACGCTCGCGCATGGCCAGCATGTGGCGGTAGATGTAGATCTCCTGTCCGCCGAATCCCTTGGCGGCCTCCGTGTGCAGGATCTTCAGGGGCGGGGTGTTGGAAGGGGTGTTCATCGATGAACGTTCCAGGCGGGGAGCGGCCGGGTCATTGCCGGCGGAAATGGGTGAGCGCGTCCCATGCCGCGCGTACCGCAGCGGCATCGGGTTGCTGGTCGGGGACCGGCAGGTACTGGCGGTCCAGGGTGGTGGCGTTGCCGAACTTGTCGAACACGTAGGTGCGGTCGCCCTGGCGGATGCCGCGCTGCGACCAGCTTTCCACCAGTAGTGCACGGTCGGCCGGCACCGGGTCGAACAGGTCGCGGCCGGTACTGAAATCAGCCAGCGCGTTCTCGCAGCCCAGGCCGTGACGCATCAGGGTGGGCACCCAATCCTCGTGACTGGTGCTGCCGGTGTGCCGGGCGGGCGTGCGGCCGGGCCAGTGCAGCACGAACGGCACGCGCATCTGGTAGTCGGAGAAATTGCCGTTGTGGCCCCAGTAGTTCAGGCCAAGGTCGTTGAATTCCTCGGCATGGTCACCGGTCACCAGCACGATGGTGTTGTCGGCCTGGCCGCTGTCGCGCAGGGTCTGCAGCAGCTCGCCGAGCAAACCATCGGCGTAGTGCACGGCGGTGCGGTAGCGGTTGAGTTCCGGTACCGGCACGTGGTCCTCGTCCAGCGCAAGGAAGTCGATGTGGCTCGCCATCGGCGTGGCCAGCGGCGGGTAGTCCTTGGGCAGGTGGTAGGGCGCGTGGGTGCTGTCCAGGAACGCAAACCCGAACCAGCGGCCGTTGCCCGGCCGGGTAATGTCGGCGCGCAGTGCGTCGATGATGTGTCGGTCACGCGCGGCCACCGGCAGTGCCGACGGCGCCGTGTGCAGCTGATCGCGCACCTGGGCAAACGCGGTGCGGTCGAATTCCGGGCTGTGCAGCGGCGCGCTGCCGTACAGATGCAGGGCGTACCCCTGTTGCTGGAGCACCTCGAACAGCTGCGAACCGCGCTGTTCGCTGAGCATGCTGTCCCAGTAGCCGCCGGGCAGCCCGTACAGCAGCCCGAACAGGCCGTAGCGGGTGGCATTGCCGCTGCTGTAGTGGGCGGTGAACTGCTCCGACTGCGCGGCCAGTGCCCAGGTGTTGGGCATGGTGGTGGCGTCGAGCGCGTCATGGCGCAGCGATTCCATCACCACCACCAGCACGTTGGGCTGCACGTTGCTCTGGCAGCGCAATGGGTGCAGCGGGTACTGCAGCTGGCTGTGGCGCGGGTCGGGCAGGCTCGCCTGGGGCAGGCTCTGCACGCCGAGTCGGTGCATGTGGCGCTTGGCGGTGATCGGCTGCGCCCAGGGCAGGTACGCCCACTGGCTGGTCACCGCGCGTTCGCCGCGCGCGTCGTAGTAGGCGGTAGCGACCTGGCCGCAGGTCATCAGGACCAGGCCGACGGCCCAGGCCAGCAGCAGCGGGCGGCGCCGTACCGCGACGGGCACGAGCCGCCAGCAGGCCCAGGCCAGCAGCACTTCGGCCACGACCACGGCGGCTAGCACGGCCGCCACCTGCAGCCAGGTCTGCCAGGACAGTGCGACCTGGTCCTGCAGTGCGCCGCCGAACACCATGTTGAGCACCATGGCATTGAGGTGGAAGCGATACAGGGCAAACACCTTGGCATCGACCAGCAGCAGGCACAGCCACAGGGTCTGCAGGACCACCGCGCTGACCAGCAGGGGCCGTGGCCCGCGCAGCCACAGGCCCAGCAGCAGCGGCAGCAGCGATACCCCTGCGCCAAGTGCAAGGAAATGGCCGGGCAGGGCGATGCCGAGGTAGGCCAGCCCAAGCCCGCCACCCGGGTTGTCGCCCAGCGGGGTGTTGCCCAGTGCGATGAGGATCGCGGCGCCGGCATTGAGGGCGGTGAACAGGCTCAGCCAGGCCAGGCGCTGCCAGCGCGTGGACGGGGAGGGGGCGAAGGCAGGCAGGGAAAGGGACATGGAGCGGGTCGGCGGCGCAGTGGAAGGGAGGCGGGGACGTGGCGGCGGCTGCGTCGGCACCCCGCTCAAGGCAACGGGGCGGGCGCATTGTATCGGTTTGTATCTTTGTGTCGGCAGTGCCGGGTGGCGGATCTGGCACAATGTTCAGCCGGGCCACCGAGATGGCCTGCGACCCATCCGAACAAGCCAGGAACCGCTGTGAGCCAGATCCCGACCCTCGACATCACCCGTTTCGACAGTGACCGCGACGCCTTCGTTGCCGAGCTGGGCGCGGCCTACCGCGAATGGGGATTCGCAGGTATCCGCAACCACGGCATCCCGCAGGCCGACATCGACGCCGCCTACGAGGTGTTCAAGGCGTTCTTCGCACTGCCGGAAGAGACCAAGCGCCAGTACCACGTGCCGGGCAGTGGCGGGGCGCGCGGCTACACGGCCTTCGGGGTGGAGACGGCCAAGGGCTCGCAGCACTTCGACCTGAAGGAGTTCTGGCATATCGGCCGGGAGATCCCGGACGACTCGAAGTACCGTGATGTGATGGCCCCGAACCTGTGGCCGGCCGAGGTGCCGAACTTCCGCGAGCGTGGCTATGCGCTGTACCAGGCGCTGGACCAGCTGGGTTCGCGGGTGCTGTCGGCGCTGGCGCTGCACATCGGGCTGCCGGAAGATTTCTTCGCGGACAAGACCAACAACGGCAATTCGATCCTGCGCCCGATCCACTACCCGCCGATCACCGCCGAGAACATTCCGAACGTGCGCGCCGGTGCACACGGCGACATCAACTTCATCACGCTGCTGGTGGGCGCGAGCGCGGCGGGGCTGGAGGTGCAGTCGCACGAGGGCAAGTGGGTGCCGTTCACCTCGGACGCGGACACGATCGTGGTGAACATTGGCGACATGCTGCAGCGTCTGACCAACCATGTGTATCCGTCGACGATCCACCGGGTGGTAAATCCTCCGGGCGAGCAGGCGCGCCAGCCGCGCTATTCGGTGCCGTTCTTCCTGCACCCGAATCCGGACTTCCTGATCGATGTGCTGCCGACCTGCATCACGCCGGAGAGCCCGAGCCGCTATCCGGAGCCGATTACGGCGCATGGCTTCCTGGAAGAGCGTTTGCGTGAGATCAAGCTGAAATGATGTTGGGAGGAGGGCCGCCGGAAGGCGGCCTTCTTCTTTTTAACGTCAAATTCAACGGCAACGGCAACGGCCAGCTGTTCGGTTGGTATCGGTTGGCCGGGCGCTGCCATGCCCCGCCGGGACACGCCGTGAACCCCGCTCCGCGGTCCGGCCCAGCCGCTGACGGCTGGGCGTTCAGTCGCATGCGAGGCAATGCCTCGCAAGCAATGCGCCTTCACCCATGGGGGCTCTTAGGCAACATCCATGTTGCCTAAGGTCCCGGCGGGGCATGGCAGCGCCCGACCTCACAGATTGCTGCGACCGGAACCGAGGGCAGGGGCGGACTTGGTGCTGGCGCTTTGGGTCTGCGGATGGGTGAGGCCACGCGTGATTTCTGATGGGTGATGGGTGATGGGGTGGGGATGGGTAGGTGCCGACCGTTGGTCGGCACGCTCCTTCGCCTTCCCGTGCGAAACGGCCAACTGTCATGGGCGGGCGCGGGCGGGGCGGCGGGACCTTAGGCAACATGGATGTTGCCTAAGAGCCCCCATGGATGGGTTCACGGCGTGTCCCGCCGCCCCGCCCGCGCCCGACCCGCGCGATGACGATCCAGCTGCCGCCTTTCGCACAAATGCAATATCCATTTGAAATGTAAGCGTTTTCGCAACCACGCCATTTCGTTTCATCCGGTATCATTACCGGCTGATACCCAAAGGAGCACCGCATGCGCCGCAAGATCGTCGCCGGTAACTGGAAGCTGCACGGCAGCCGCCAATTCGCCACCGACCTGGTCAGCGACCTGGTCGCCAGCCTGCCGGTCGACGGCGTCGAGGTGGTGATCCTGCCCCCGCTGCCGTACCTGGGCGAACTGGTCGAAGCCTTTGAAGGCCGGGCCATCGCCTTCGGCTCGCAGGATGTCAGCTCCAATGAAAAGGGCGCCTACACCGGCGAAGTGTCCGCCGCCATGCTGGCCGAAGTCGGGGCCCGGTTCGGCCTGGTCGGCCACTCCGAACGCCGCCAGTACCACAATGAAACCAGTGAACTGGTCGCCCGCAAGTTCGCGGCCGCCCTGCATGCTCGCCTCGCCCCGGTGCTGTGCGTGGGCGAAACCCTGGAGCAGCGCGAGGCGGGCCAGACCGAGCAGGTCATCGCCGCCCAGCTTGCCCCCGTGCTCGCCCTGGTCGGCCCGGCCGGCTTCCAGCACGCCGTCGTCGCCTACGAGCCGGTCTGGGCCATCGGCACCGGCCGTACCGCCTCCAAGGAGCAGGCCCAGCAGGTCCATGCGTTCATCCGTGGCGAAGTGGCCAAGCTGGATGCTAGAATCGCCGATTCGTTGCCGATCCTGTACGGCGGCAGCGTGAAGCCCGACAACGCAGGGGAACTGTTCGCGCAGCCCGATGTCGATGGTGGGCTGGTGGGCGGCGCCTCGTTGGTCGCCGCGGACTTCCTGGCCATCGCCACTGCGGCGGCCGGGCGCTAATTAGTAATGTTGCCGGCCAACCGTCGGCACGAACATGTCCGAGGACGGATTCGAAATGCTGATGTTGATCCTCAATGTGGTCTACGTGCTGGTGGCCGTCGCCATGATCGCGCTCATCCTGATGCAGCGTGGTTCCGGTGCCGCCGCAGGCTCGGGTTTCGGTGCTGGCGCCTCGGGTACGGTGTTTGGCGCGCGTGGCGCGTCCAACTTCCTGTCCAAGTCGACCAAGTGGCTGGCCGTGGTGTTCTTCGGCATCAGCCTGTTCATGGCCTGGTACGCCAGCCATGGCTCGCGCCCGGCCACCCAGCAGGATCTTGGTTTGATGTCGGCCCCGGTCGCAACGACCCCGGCCGCCCCGGCAGGCGAGCTGCCGGCCGTGCCCAAAGCCCCGGAAACCGCTGTGCAGCAGTCGGTTCCGCAGGCTACTGTGCCGGCTCAGGCGGAAACGCCGAAATCTGGTGAAGAAAAGCCTTCGGAAGGCACCCAGACTCGCTGAAGACGGTTACAATATGCGGCGCACTGAGGGAATCCGATAGGGAAACCCCTCCTTGCGAACGTAAGCCCAGGTGGCGGAATTGGTAGACGCACTACCTTGAGGTGGTAGCGACTTAGGTCGTAGGGGTTCGAGTCCCCTCTTGGGCACCATTTTGTTTGTAAGCGGGTTCGTCTGGCGCGCAAAGCGCCAGGTAGCGGTATCCGTCCACTCCCCCATGCCAAGACGCCTGCAGGCGTCGCGGCAGAGGCAAGAGAGAATCGCTGTGCTGGCCGAATATTTGCCGTCTCTGCTGTTTCTGATCGTTGCCACCGGTATCGGCGTTGCGCTGATGCTGGTTGGCCGATTCCTCGGTCCACGACGTCCTGATCTGAAAAAGCTCTCGCCGTACGAATGCGGCTTCGAGGCTTTCGAGGACGCGCGCATGAAGTTCGATGTGCGCTACTACCTGATCGCGATCCAGTTCATCGTATTTGACTTGGAAATCATCTTCATCGTGCCGTGGACCCAGGTCTTCATGGAGCTGGGCGCACGTTCGCTGGTCACGATGGGCCTCTTCGTAGGCATGCTTTTCCTCGGTTTCATTTACGTCTGGAAGAAGGGAGCGCTGGAATGGGAGTGATTCAGACGCTCGACGGCCTGATGAACAACCCGGTCCCGGAAGGGCGGGTCGACGACATCCTGCGCCCCGAAGGCGACAACCCGCTGCTGGAAAAGGGTTACCTGACCACCAGCGTCGACGCGCTGTTGAACTGGGCCCGTACCGGTTCGATGTGGCCCATGACCTTCGGTCTGGCCTGCTGCGCGGTCGAAATGATGCATGCCGGCGCCGCGCGTCTGGATCTTGACCGCTACGGTGTGGTGTTCCGCCCGTCGCCGCGTCAGTCCGACGTGATGATCGTGGCCGGCACCCTGGTCAACAAGATGGCCCCGGCCCTGCGCAAGGTCTACGACCAGATGCCGGACCCCAAGTGGGTCATCTCCATGGGCAGCTGCGCCAACGGTGGCGGCTACTACCACTACTCCTATGCAGTGGTTCGTGGCTGTGACCGCGTGGTGCCGGTGGACATCTATGTCCCCGGTTGCCCGCCAACCGCCGAAGCGCTGGTGTACGGGATCCTGCAGTTGCAGAAGAAGATCTGGCGTACGCAGACCATCGCCCGCTGACCTCCCTCCTGACTAGAGCACGCCAAGCCCCCATGGCAGAGCAAGCACCTTCCTTCATCGACCGACTCTCCGCACACTTTGCTGGTGCGCAGGTCTTCGTGGTCGAACCCCGCGGCGAAGTGACGCTGGAAGTGCCCGCCGCTGACTGGCATGCCACCGCTGTGGCGCTGCGCGACGTATTCGGTTTCGAGCAGGCCGTTGACCTGTGCGGCCTGGATTACCTCGGCTATGGCAGCGACGAATGGGATACGGCCGATGTGTCGTCCCAGGGCTTCAGCCGTGGCGTCGAGGGCAAGTCCGTCGGCCGTTTCGCCTGGGGTGAATTCCCCACCCGCGAAACCAGCGATGGCGCCCAGCCGCAGCCGATTCCGTTGCAGCGTTTCGCCGTGGTCGCCCAGCTGCGTTCCTACCAGCACAACCTCACCATGCGCATCCGTTGCTTTGCGCCGAATGAGGAACTGCCGGTGGTCGCCTCGCTGACCGATGTGTGGCCGGGCCTGAACTGGTTCGAGCGCGAAGCGTTCGACCTGTTCGGCGTGATCTTCGAAGGCCACCCGGACCTGCGCCGGATCCTGACCGATTACGGCTTCGTCGGCCATCCGTTCCGCAAGGATTTCCCGCTGATCGGCAACGTCGAAGTGCGCTACGACGAAGAAAAGAAGCGCGTGATCTACGAACCGGTCACCTCGGTGGAGCCGCGTGTCGGCGTGCCGCGCGTGATCCGCGACGATGCCCGTTTCCAGACCGCTGCCGGCGAAAGCGCGCAGACGGAGGCAGTAAAGTGAGTGCTGATCTGAGCAAGCGTGAACCCCAGGCCCACCAGGCCTTTGCGAGCAACCCGGCGGAACTGCGCCAGGAAATCCGCAACTACACGATGAACTTCGGTCCCCAGCATCCGGCCGCGCACGGTGTGCTGCGCCTGATCCTGGAAATGGACGGCGAAACCATCATGCGTGCAGATCCCCACGTGGGCCTGCTGCACCGTGGTACCGAAAAGCTGGCCGAGTCCAAGCCGTTCAACCAGTCGATCGGCTACATGGATCGCCTGGATTACGTGTCGATGATGTGCAACGAGCACGCCTACGTGCGCGCGATCGAAACCCTGATGGGGATCGAGGCGCCGGAGCGTGCGCAGTACATCCGCACCCTGTTCGACGAAATCACCCGCATCCTGAACCACCTGATGTGGCTGGGCTCCAACGCGCTCGATCTGGGCGCGATGGCGGTCATGCTGTACGCCTTCCGCGAACGCGAAGAGCTGATGGACTGCTACGAAGCAGTCTCCGGCGCGCGCATGCACGCGGCGTACTACCGCCCGGGCGGCGTTTACCGCGACCTGCCGGACCGCATGCCCAAGTACACCGAATCGCGCTGGCACAAGGGCAAGGCCCTGAAGAACCTCAACGCCGCGCGCGAAGGTTCGCTGCTCGATTTCCTCGAGAATTTCACCGTTGAATTCCCGAAGCGTGTCGACGAGTACGAAACCCTGCTCACCGACAACCGCATCTGGAAGCAGCGTACCGTCGGCATCGGTGTGGTCACCCCCGAACTGGCGCACGCCTGGGGCATGACCGGCGTGATGCTGCGCGGCTCGGGCGTTGCCTGGGATCTGCGCAAGAAGCAGCCGTATGCCAAGTACGACGCCGTCGATTTCGACATCCCGCTGGGCAAGGAAGGCGATTGCTACGATCGCTACCTGTGCCGCGTGGCCGAAATGCGCGAATCCAACCGCATCATCAAGCAGTGCGTGGCGTGGCTGAAGGCCAACCCGGGCCCGGTGATGGTGAAGAACTTCAAGGTCGCCCCGCCCAGCCGGGAAGACATGAAGGACGACATGGAAGCGCTGATCCATCACTTCAAGCTGTTCAGTGAAGGCTACTGCGTCCCGGCCGGCGAAACCTACGCCGCCGTCGAAGCGCCCAAGGGCGAGTTCGGCTGCTACCTGATGTCCGATGGTGCCAACAAGCCGTTCCGCGTGCACCTGCGCGCGCCGGGCTTTGCCCATCTGTCCTCGATCGACTCGATCGTGCGCGGGCACATGCTCGCCGACGTGGTGGCCATGATCGGCACCTACGATCTGGTGTTCGGCGAGGTGGACCGGTGATCGCATCCGCTTGCACGATGCCTGACACCCGCCGGCTGCTGCCGGCGCTGCAGGTTCTGGTTCTTAACGATTTCGTATTCGCTGAGGTCGGCCGATGAAGGCGACAGGTAATTTCGAGGCGGCGCGCGACGTCGACCCGATGGTGGTCTTGAGTGACAAGACCCGTGCGCACATCGATCACTGGCTGGCCAAGTTCCCGCCGGATCGCAAGCGCTCGGCTGTCCTGCAGGGCCTGCATGCCGCACAGGAGCAGAACGCGGGCTGGCTGACCGACGAGTTGATCGCCGGCGTCGCCAAGTACCTGGACCTGCCGCCGGTGTGGGCCTACGAAGTGGCCAGCTTCTACTCGATGTTCGAGCTGGAGAAGGTCGGCCGCCACAACGTTGCCTTCTGCACCAACATCAGCTGCTGGCTGAACGGCGCCGAGGACCTGGTCGCGCACGCCGAGAAGAAGCTCGGCTGCAAGACCGGTCAGTCCACCGCTGACGGCCGCATCTACCTCAAGCGTGAAGAAGAATGCCTGGCCGGTTGCGCCGGTGCGCCGATGATGGTCATCAATGGCCATTACCACGAGCGCCTGACCGTCGAGAAAGTCGACGAGCTGCTGGACGGGTTGGAGTAAGACATGGCACATCATCACGCACCCAGTGGTCCGGTCGGTCCCGCACCGTTGCCGCACCAGGTGGTCTACACCACCCTGCATTACGACACCCCGTGGTCGTATGAAAGCTACCTCAAGACCGGTGGCTACGCCGCCCTGCGCAAGATCCTCGAAGAGAAGATCTCGCCGGAGCAGGTCATCGAGATGGTCAAGCAGTCCAACCTGCGCGGCCGCGGTGGCGCCGGCTTCCCGACCGGCCTGAAGTGGTCCTTCATGCCCAAGGGCACCATGCAGAAGTACATCCTGTGCAACTCGGATGAATCCGAGCCGGGGACCTGCAAGGACCGCGACATCCTGCGTTACAACCCGCATTCGGTGGTGGAAGGCATGGCGATCGCCTGCTACGCCACCGGCTCGACCGTGGGCTACAACTACCTGCGTGGCGAGTTCCACCACGAGCCGTTCGAGAACTTCGAGCAGGCCCTGGCCGACGCGTACGCAAACGGCTGGCTGGGCAAGGACATCCTTGGCAGCGGCGTGGACATCGACATCTACGGCGCGCTGGGCGCCGGCGCCTACATCTGCGGCGAAGAAACCGCGCTGATGGAATCGCTGGAAGGCAAGAAGGGCCA
>Ga0308161_1001392_pt1 | contig 29435 bp, 23 predicted proteins | sample PhyFR2_FD_201034 | JGI IMG/M metagenome (GOLD analysis project Ga0308161, IMG submission 201034) | Phyllosphere microbial communities from UC Gill Tract Community Farm, Albany, California, United States - DLSLF.R2 | ecosystem: Host-associated > Plants > Phyllosphere > Unclassified | place: USA...
AGGCTTCATTTTTATCTCCTTTTCTCAAAAGCTGTACGCCTTTTCCTGTTTGCAAATAACCGTATTCCAATAGATGGTCGTTGATATTTTCCAGTTTTTGCAAACCCATATCAATCAACGAGTCTTCCTGACTGTACAAACCTAAATTTCTATAACAGGTACTAAGCCGATAAATGCTGTTAAAATATCCCGCTTCATTATTCAGCCTGGTGTTGTTGGAATTAAGATTTTCTTTGAGGCTTTTCTCAAAATATCTCGCCGTATTTCGGAAATGTCCGGACGCCTCCTGATAATCACCCAGATAACTTTTTACCATTCCAAGGTGATAGACAACCTTGTTTTTCTGATAATTGTTGTCTGAATTTTGAGACCATTGATAAGCTTTCAGGTATTGCTCCAAAGCCTGTTTATACTGTCTTTTGTTGTAATAGTAAATGATTCCTTTTCCGAGGTAAGACCTTGAGATGACATCAGGGACTTTTGCTTTTAATGCCACAGAAATGGCACTGTCAGCATAAGATAATTTCCGGTCTATATTTTTAGTATAAAAGATGGCTTCTTCATAACCGATGATTTGCTTATTAAGGCAATGCTCTTTTTTGGCTTTCTCAATATAGCGGTTTACAAACACCATTGCTCGTTCATCATTTTCAGGATAATCCGCATACAAGTCTGAAATCGTCTTGTATGTCAGTTTTTCAGAATCCTGCGCCATCATAAAGAAGGAAAATAGATTGAAAATCAGCAGTAAAATCTTATGATGATAATTCATAGCGATAAGATATACTCAAATTTACCGGAAAAATCTTTTTAAAATCACTTGTAGGAGCCAATGCGTTGACAGAAATCGTAAAAACGACACAAGTATTTTATTTTCAGTTATTTAAAAATAAAAATAGTGGTAAAAATGTATCATTTGTGACTTGTAAATATAAATCATTCCCACGATTTCTTTTAGCAGCATTGCATTCACTGTAATTTAGTCTTCAGAATTCAGGGCAATAAACCGGAATAAAAATTAAAAAAGCTAATAATGATTATGAAAAAGTCGAACACAAGAATCGTAGAATTTATCAGCTACTTTTTTATCCTGCTGTTTTGTTATGCCGGTATCAGTAAGTTGCTGGATTTTGAAAACTTTCAGACTCAGATTTCAGCATCACCTTTACTGAATGGATTTTCACAATTCCTGCCTTACACGATAATCATTGTTGAATTTCTCATTGCAGGATTATTATGCTATAGGAAAACCAGAACTACAGGACTGATAGGAAGCTTTGTTTTGATGCTCATTTTCACGGTATATATCGCTTTACTACTAAGGACAGGTAAAAATCTCCCTTGTTCCTGCGGAGGAATTTTGGAGAAAATGAACTGGCATCAGCATTTGTATTTCAATATCGGCTGTGTTATTCTTTCTGTTATTGCTTCAGGTTTAAATCTAAAATACAGCAGGCCTGCTGACTAAGTATGTTACCGTAGTTGCTTACGGATGATTATGACTGAATTTGCTATTAATGTTCAACCTTAAAATTAGATAGCCGAAAGCTGTTTAAACAATCGACAATTTTAATGTATTTACCAACCACAATTTGTCCGGGAACATAAAGAATACGGTATAATGGTGCGGCAAGTTTTTAAAACTATGGGTACAATGAGTAATTCTTACCGGTTCATCCGTACTTTCCAGACAGGTTTCTAAAGTTTTTAAGGTAATCTTTTTTGATGTATAAAAAGACCAGAATTATGAAACTTAATCAAATTTTGAAAGCCAATGCGGTAGCCATTGCTGCCGTGATATTCTCAGGCGCTGTGATGTCCTTTAAAATGATGGAGAAAAAAGCGGCCGACCAGACATTCTACTATATTAGTGAAGATATGAATGAAGGCGCTTTCCATAATACCGCTAATTGGACCAATTCGGCAAGTGGAAGCGCAGGTTGCGTTACATCCGGTGACAGACCTTGTAAGGTAATTGTACCGGAAGGAAGTTCACTGAGTTCGGTATTGGGATCCAAAACCAATTCGCAGGTTTTAGGAATTGCCGTTCAGAGAAAACTGGCACCTTAAATCTTACCATTTTATAAAAGAGGGCTGTCCGCTTGGACAGCCCTTATTTTTATCTTGGATTTTGTGGCATCCCGGTCTGCTTTATAATATCCTCGGGTATAGCGATGGCATACCGCAGGTCCTTGGGAGCTAAAGTGTAAGTCTGTCCTGCAACCGTTCTGCTAAGACTGATATTGGCACCGTCGCGATTATAGCGTTTCAGGTCTGCCCATCGCAGCCCACGCAGAAGCAATTCCTTTCTCCTTTCGTTTCGTATCAGCTCAAGAGCTGTTGCTTTATCAGCCGCGGTAAAATTAGTAAATGTTCCGCTTTTCCACCTTTTCACCAATAGCTTGTTTAGTCGGAACATTGCCTTATTGAGATCATTCAGCTGTGCGGCACTTTCCGCAGCGATCAGGTATAATTCATCCTTCGCCAATACCGATGAGCGTTGGGAAGTCCCGGAATAATTGCCTTTGAATAGTATCATCCCACTGGAATTGATTCTGAAAAAAATACTTTTTCTTAGATCATTATTATCATACGAATCATAAAAGGATTGTGTGATTTTGGCATTATTTCCGGACAATATGGGTGAATAGGCAATTGTTGTGGGAAGTAGCACTTCCACATTCATTTCTTTGATCGGATAAGAGTCGCTGCTGTTCAGAGAATTAAAATCCAACAGCTCACCGTCAATTGTCAACGCCTGATCGGCATATTGCAATGCATTAGCATAATCTCCCATATACAGATAAGTCCTAGCAAGCAGGCCTAAAGCCGTAGCCTTTGAAGCCCTGGTAACCGATACCTGCTTATCGGGAAGAAGGGATACCGCCGTATGCAGGTCTGTCAATATCCGGTCATAGGTCTGCGATAAGGAAGACCTTACAGATGGCTGGTTGACATCGGGGTCCAGCCGAAGAGGTAGTCCAAGGTCGCTGCCGGCACTACTCTTATTGTATGCCAAACACCAGATCTGGGCTGCTTCCAGATAGATGGACGCACGGATGGCCAGGGCTTGTCCTTCTACATTTCCTGAATTGCCTATGTGATACTGTTGAAGATTATTCAGGACCGTATTGCAGATGTTGATCCTGTAAAAGCAGCTCTCCCAATCGTTACCGCTTGACCTTGATACCAGGTTAGGCTGCCAGGTGTACAACCGTTTATCAGGCTCGTAGCTGATGCCATTATAATCACTGTCTGTAATGTAGATGTCATCAGACGAAATTTCAGCACTGATACTGTTACCACCCAGCAGATTTGAGATGCGGTCTAAAAGTGCCTGATTGTCCTCCAGGGTTTCAGGCGTGACCAGTCTGCTGTCCGATTTCTCTTCCAGAAAATCTGAGCACCCGATGGCGGATGATAAGCATAAGACCGAAAGAGCGATTATTATTGTCTTGTTTTTCATAATATTTTAATTTTGTTTTGACTAATACCTGCTTTGCTTAATGCTGTTTTAAAATTGAGCCCGCAATCCCAGTGAATATGTTGTAACAGGCTTCAATGAATAGGTTCCCCAGTTGTAGTCGGGGTCAATTCCTGCCTTATTGGCCTTCCAGAGGATCCCAAGATTGCTCACCGAACAATAAAGGTTCAGGCTTTTTAAAGGAAATCCCCTCAGTTGGGATGCATTGAGCTGATATCCGAAATTGACATATTGCAGACGTATGTGGTCCCCTTTCTCTACCAATACGGATGAGCCGCTGTAAAAGGTATCCCTGGCAGAATTGGCCGTGTAGGAGTTTGAAGGGACATCAGTGAAAATTTCATCACCCGGTTTCTGCCATCTTTGGGAATAATCACTATGTCCGTCCCGGCTGCTCATCAGACTGGTATAGTTGATGGAGCTTCGTCTGAACCAATACCCGAACTTATAGGTAATTCCAACATCCAGGCTGAATTGTTTATAACCGAATGAATTAATGAATGAACCGAAGCTTGTCGGAATGGCGGAACCAAAATACTGGAGATCCTCGATGCCTTTGTCCGAAGCGATGATCTCGGCATAGTCTTTACTGACCTCACCGTTAAGATAACCTCTGGGGTCTCCTGTCTGCGGGTCGAGTCCTGCCCATTTGTAGGCAAATACCGCATAGACCGGCAGACCAACGACTCCTGAAACCGGAGCCGTAGAACCTGCCTGGGTCACAAAGTCACTGGCAAAAGTTGTCAGAAGGTAATAATCGGTCACTTTATCCTTGTAAGTGCTGAAATTGATGGTGTTCTTCCATTTAAATTGCCTGTCCGCAATTTTTGTGTTGAGGACCACATCCATTCCGTTTCCTTTCATTCCCGCCACATTCCAGAGCATAGTCGTGATGCCGGTGGTATAATCGATAGGAGCCTGTCCGAACAGATTGCTCCCTTTTTTGGTATAGAACTCCACCGAGCCGGAGAGCCGGTCATTCTTTGTGGAAAAATCCAGGCCCACATTGATCATCCTCATCATTTCCCATCGTAGTTTAGGATTGAAGTACTGGTCGATCCTTGCTGTCGGTCCACCTGTATATACGGAAACTTCCGGGTCGTAGGCAATTGTAGTCACTGCTACCATAGCAGGATCGATATTGCCGTTAAAGCCGTATGAACCTCGTAGTTTGATATGGGGAAGCCAGTTCAACCTGTAAAATTTTTCGTTCGACACATTCCAGGCCAAGCCTGCTGACCAGAACGGATTCCATTGTTCATTGGTCTTGAGACCGAACAGGTTGCTCGCATCCCTGCGGACACTCCCGGAAACCACATAGCGTTTATCAAAAGTATAGGCTGCGTTGGCATAAAAGGACAGAAAATTGAGCGTGGTTTTTCTCAAAGATCTGTTGTTTTCAATAAAGTTATTTTCTCCTGTGACAAAATGCGGATATTGCTGGGTAAGATCAACCACCCCGAAGGACATATCATTTGGGTTGTAGCCATAATAACGGTTCGTTTCATAATTGGTAATGGTCTCCCGTATCTCACCGCCGGCGATCGCCGAGATATTATGCCTGCCGGATGTCCTGTCATAATTAAGCTGTCCCCGGAGATTATTGATGGCTGCCTGCGTGTTACCCTTGTTCAGGATACCGCCTTTGGGAACGATGAACCTGATGCTCCCGTCAGGATTTTTCTGTGCAAAGCTGTTGATAAGATATCTTGCTTCGTAGCTGTCCTTGTCCCAAAGGTTTGAGCTTTGTCCATTCACGCGCTGGTATTGATATTTGACATCGGCATCCAACCCCTTGATGATCTTGTAATTGATCCCGGCATTGATGATGATCTCATTGGTGTCATTACGGGTGACATTATGTTGCCAGTCGGTGAGCGGATAGTAGTTCCAGTCCAGCAGACCACTCCCTTGAAGGCTGTTCTTATAGTTCTGGTCAAAGATGGAATTGACCACCAGAGGATTTCCCTGGGCATCTGCGAATTCCATATAGGGGATCTTCCAGTTCCCTTTCATCGTAATGGTATTGTAGGCACTCCGCCCGCTTGTAAATCGGGTATTGGTAAAATATACGCCCGTGGTCAGCGTCAGTTTGTCTGTGGGTTTCCATACATTCTGAAATCTTGTATTCAGCCGTTGATACTTCTCACCCAGATTTCCGGAATTGTCATCATAGCCTATAAAAGAGGTCCAGGATAATCTTTGGGCACTTCCTGAAAGATTCAGGGCATATTGCCTGTTTTCCATCGGCTGGTACATATATTTCCGGTATTGGTCACGCACGTCGATAGTACGCAGCCGGTCTATCTGTTTCATCGCCTCATCGTGGAGGAGCAATCCCTGCTGTTCTTTATTGAGAATATCCACAACAGGGGTAAACACCGGGTGGCCGGGTGAGTTGATGTCGCTGTCATAATAGCCATTCTTGAAAAGCTGCATTTCCACATCAATAAAATCTGAGCTTGACATCTGCCTGCTATAACCGAGATCCGGTTTGGCACTGAGGGTGGTATTGGCTGTAAATTCAACAGAGAGCGGCTGATTGAATTTTGATCCTTTCGTGGTGATCACGATAACCCCGTTGGCGGCCCTTGCTCCCCAGATGCTTGATGCAGCGGCATCTTTCAGTACGGTAATGCTCTCGACCATATTCGGGTTGATGCGGCCAAGGTCTCCTTCGTAGGGAAAATTGTCGAGAATGATCAGTGGGTTTTTGGGTCCCTGAAAGGTGCTGAGCCCCCGGATCATCAACTGACCGCTTTCAGATAAACCTGTGCTGACACTCAGACCACTCAGTATGGCTGGCAGACGGTCTATGATATTGGTGGTGATCTGCTGTTGCAGGAGTTTGTTATCCGCTGAGGAGAAAGAGCCGGTACTTCTTTCTTTAGGAATCTTCTGATAGCCGGTTGAGATGACCACCTCCTGTATATCGGTCACTTTGGGCGAAAGCTCGATGGTCAGCGGCTTCTGCAAAGGAAGGACGAGCTTCAGTTCCCTACTCAGGAAACCTTTTCCGGAAAATGTTATGGTCAGCGTATGAGAAGCCCTATTTTCAACCACCACATTGAACTGCCCATCTTTATCTGTGACCGTTGTTGTTTTTGCATCAGCAATACTTACCCTGATACCCGGAATCGGTTTTGACGTAATAGTGTCGGTCACGAAACCCTGAACGTGTTGCTGCGCCATCGCACAAATACTGAAGCACAAGAGGGGAAAGATTAAAGTTTTCTTCATAACATTTTATATTTAAGGTTGTTTGTCTTTGATGATAAGCCTCAGGAGTGGACGTTCCGATTCTTCCAGTACCAGACCATATCCGGCCAGTTCTTTTTGAAAGCCCAGGAGGTCATTTATCCTGGAAAACCGCAGGTCCACTTTTCCTTTGTAGCCGGTCTCATCGACCACGGGAAGCGGCGTTAGATCACTGTTGGCATTAAGGGCGGAGATCAGATATTCCAAAGGAGCATTGTTCAGCTCTGAAGGCTGTCCAAAAAAGTTATCCCGGAATGCTCCGCCCTTACTGCCCATTTTGTCGGTGCCTGAAATGCGTTTGAGTACAAGGCATTTGGTCATTCTCCTTTCAAGAGATGCGCTGTAAGCGGTATTATCATTGATGAACCTGAGCATTCTATCATACAGGGAATCGGCCTGTGTCTTTGGGACTATAAAATCGATACTATATAACTTGGAATCGGTTTCTGCTCCGGGAACTGTGGTCTTGAAATTGATTTCTTCAGGTTTTCTGATGCTATTGATGATCCTTTTGTTACTGAAATGTTCTTCACGAAGTTCAAAAAGTTCATCACCCAAAGCACGGTAAATTTCCATCAGGGAAAGATTGGTAAACTGCCTGCCGTAGGTTTTACCTTTGTCCCTGTGAAACCAGGTACCATAATCCAAAGACCGGATCCTGCCTTTTGACAGAAAGGAATAGGCTGATAATTCCGTGTTCTTTTCTGCATCATAGCTTTCAGAGAGCATCAGTGGACGGGTCTTATCGATCTGGACGACGGTCTGTAAGGATGATTGTTGATTCCCTAAGATCTCGCTGATCGTCTTTTCCGTCACCTGCTCGGCATCGGTGGTGTTGAGTACCTTGCCATCCTTGATCCATACAATGTAAGGCACGCCTTTGTGCGGGAAAAGCTGGTGGAGGAATTGATCACCGGTTACAGAAGACATCCCGGCGTAGCGCTTTCCATTGGCGGAGGAAAAGAACTTTTCAAGCACCGCCCGGTTTTGGTCGGTAACGGCCATAATAGAGATCCGGTCAGCGAACTGCTTTTGCAAGGCTTCCATCTTCGGAAAGTTGGCCAGGCAGCTGCTGCACCAGGTCGCCCAGAAGTCGATGAGGATGAGTTTATTTCTGTCTTTTGAAAAGCTGAGGGAGTTCTGTGGTATGTTAACAGCCTCAAATCGTTTTGTATAGAAACTTTCCGGAACTGTGCTGCCTTTTTTCAGGGGCTTATTTTGTGCAAAGGTATATCCATATACCACTATAACAAGGCATAGGATTCCCCTGCAAAAGATATTTTTCATACTTTTGAATAGGTTTTTAATAATTATTAATAACTGATTATGCTCTTTCCTATGGTCTGCAAACTGAGGGAAAGGGCTTTCTTTATTGTAGTTGGGATATTTTTAAGTACTGTTTTCCATTCTCTGATTTTTACTTTTAATGGTTATTGATTCTTTTGGATTCTTCTTTCCAGGATAAGTTGCGCTGCATCCAGCATTTTCGTAAGGTGGATGTAAGGGCTGATAAAGCTGCTCTCCTCAGCATTTTTGAATACACCCATTGAGAAATAAACTGCAATGGCTATATGGTAATCAAAGTCCTTGATGCTGTATTCTGCAAAAGCCTTTTGCAATACCACAGTTGGATTCAGATATTCCTCATACGAAAGAGAAGCTTGCAGCAGTGGAGAACGTTTCTCGGGATGTGTGGTAATTGACCATTTTTCTTCCTTTAACCTGATTGCATAACACGCCCGAACGAAAGACCGCAAGGCCTGATGAAAATGGAAGATCGCCGAAGAATCTTCATTGATCGCCGTTTTCTTTTTGCCGGCATAGATCATAATGTTATTAAGCATCTGTTTGGCGGTGACCAGGTCGTTAAAATGGAAGAACGATTCAATAAGTTTTATCCCGGAATGTTTCCTGCTGCCTGACCAAAACCGGGCTTCAAAGTCTATCCTTTTATTTTTCAATCTTTTTGTTGGGTTTAGTGACCGCATAGGAGGAAACCCTGGAAGTCTTCTCACAAAGCTCCCTGCCCATACAAGCCAAAAATTAATATGAATGAAAATTGTGTCCCGTGAAAGCTGTAAAGCCGCAATGGTTGCGCTGCCATTGTATCTGTCCTAATCTGATACTGTATTTTGTAAAAGCAGCTTAGAGAAGCGTAGAGATAGCGGACTGCATAGAAATAAAACGGCGTGGAACTCTACATTATCCGTACTAGAGGCACTGGTATACCTTACACACAGACAAGAGAGAAACACACGCCTAGGTCGTGGGCTTCCTGCTTATCGTCTTGTGTGTTTAAAAATTACCAGTTTTCTAGTACAAGATTCTAAGCAATAGCTTCTAATATTTCGTTGAAGTATCGCAAAGTTACGTTTCGGTAACTTATTTTACAAATATAATAAAAACTTTTAAATCGTTCGCTATAGCGAACAGTATTTTTCTTTTTAATCTTTTCTTTTGATAAAGATTATTACGAAATGCAGAATAAAGATGTTTTAAATACAAAAAATACACTTGTTAATAAACACTTGTGTAATTTTATTGAAAGTAAATTTCTACGTGAATATCGTGACCAAGATGGTAAGGTAATAACACAAAATAAATATGCAAAAATGTGTGGAATCACTTCATCAACAATCTCAAAGTTGAAATTAGAAGAAGGGTATAATATTCCAATGTCAACAATTTACAATATACTCCGACACGAGCGTTATTCATTAGAAAAATTCTTCAAAGAATTCGAAAGTGAAAAAGGTATAAATATTCCAGATTAATCCTAACGAGAGTTGGGATTTTTTTGTTTTTACGGAAAACCGTAATAAAGTAAAACAAATACTGTTTACATTTGAGGGTTATTCGTAATTTTAAAACTGTACGCATTGAATCAACAATTTAAAATTATACAACCTCCAGAAAAACTTGCTGATGGATTCCTAGAATTTGCTAATTCTATACATCAAAAAACAATAGATAGAGGATCCAAATTCACAGAGGAAGAAATGGCTGAAATATTTAATAATAGTTTTCCAGGGATATCGAGAGCTAATATACTCTTTTGGGTTGCTGATGTAAACAAATTTATAAAAACTGTCAATTTAATTTTATCTGATTTAGAAGATTTAAAAAATGACAAATATATACTAAAAGGAGAACCTGTAATAAGAAGTGAATTTTTGTTTCAATCGTTTTTTGGGGAATTTTTTAAAATGAGGGAAATTGCAAAATTATATTTGAAATTTTTAAAAAATCTACAATTACTGAACAATGTTAACAAAGAGGAGTTTTATAATTTCTATCAAAGTGCATTTGATTGGGTTTACAAAATAAGAAATCAATTCATCCATTTAGGAATGGAAATGAAAAACTTTGATGTTGATGTTGATTTTGATATTGCAATCTTAAACGAATTTCCTGAAGAAGACAGAATTAAATTCATTAAAGCATTTAACGAATCAAATACTCGTGAAAACACTGTTGAATTTCAATGTGCAATTTATATTAAAATAATAAAACATATAATGAAAAATTATATAGACCTTCAAATTTTGATAAACGAGACATTGGCAGACTTAATTCTATCCTTTGAGAAGTATAATTTAGAAATTACTATAACTGAGAATAAATAAAACTACTACTACACTAATTTATTAGCAAAACGAGGGAAACAATGCAATGCTGGAGATGGTTATGACCTTACCTTTAAATAACTTTATCTTTATAAATACCACTGAAATGAACGAAGATCAACTTCAAAATGAAGTTTTCAATTTTGTACCAAAAATTATTGAAACTAAAATTGAAAAAAAATTTAATAATCTATCGGATATACAACTAAAAGGTTCTTCAGCGGAAAAAGGATTTATTGATCTCAGTGATAAAATTGTCGAGTCACCAATTATTTCACGACAAAATTTTTCCGATTTAAGTGATAAAAAAATATTTATATTAATAAAAGGTAGAGAATTTGGATTTTTAGAAAAAGATTACAAGGAATTTTATAAATATGTTTACCAGTTCATTTCTTTAGATAATTTTAAAGAAAGAGTTTCTGTTGATTATTTAAAAGAGAAAATACTTTTGTGGATTGTTGATGTTCATATCAATGGAAAAGTAACTGAAAACTTAATGACCTATTTATTTCGGAATATATCAAAGGACGTACAAAATCAAACTTTCTACTTTCCAATACTTAATATGGAAATTGAAAAAGAATTTTATATTGGAAATGCAAAGATCACATACTTTACAAAACAATATCTAGACGAATTCTATGAAAATAAACTATCAGGAGAAGTAGAAAAGTCCACTTTTAGTAAATCATTTGGGAAGTTTTTAGGAAAAGTATTAGTTTCTGTTGATATTGAAGCGGAAAGTAAGTTAGCTATAAGCTTAGCAATAAAAAATGCTTCGTATGCTGTTGATGTCATAAAATTAACTAGTCCAACAGTTACGATTCCTTCCGAAAGATGTTTTCTAGAATTAGAAAGTAGAATTCCTTTTGATTACGAATATCTATCATTTAAAGATAATGACATTTCAAAGTTCACTTATCATATCGGAATTAACAGGGAACACGAATTAAACTACACTTCAGAAATGATAGAAAGTTGGTCAGAACTATTTGAAGAATTTGGAAGTTTGATTAACAAAAAGGATGAAAAGAGTATTTTAATTGCAAACTCAATTTCATTTTATTCAAAATGTATTGCAGAAGAAGATTTGCATTTGAGAATTTCAAAACTTACTATGATTATTGAAAGTATATTTCTTAAAGAGGATGAAAATTTCAAAATGGAGATCAAAAGTAAAAGACGTCTATTAGATTTCAGATTCGACTCAAATCACAAACTTAAAAATAAGTTTAGATTAGTTTTAGATAATATGTATGAAATTAGACATAAAATGACACATAAATCTATTAGATTGTATATTGATAATAGTGAGCTTCGGCAATTCCAACAAGAAATAGTTCACATATTATTTATGATTTGCAAAATATCATCGCCAAATTTTCACAAAGAAGATTTCTTAAATTGGTTGGATAAAAAAGCTAATGTATAATAAAAAAGCACTCTGTATAAAAATAACAATTGCGGCTTTTGACCGCAATTATTTAATCAATATTCTATCTTAAATCATCTAAATTAAGTTCAGGATAATGCTCTTTGGCATACCAAACAAATTCATCTAATGAGCCATTGAATTTTTTGACAAACTCAATTAATTCATCTTTTGGTTTTCTGTATGCTTGATAAATTTTCTTTACAATCGCTTTTCTTGTACCGTTTTTCAATTTTAAGATAAACTTACCATCTGAAGAAAGCGGTTTTTTTCTATTAAGAATTTCAAAAGCAAGATAATTTCTTGCAATAAACCAATTATATAAATTCGAGTAGGCTCTTCCTCCACTAATAATAAATTTTGGTAACAATATGATTGATTTTCCTGCAAAATTTGGCAAATCAGCAGATTTTGTTTCCCAATTTTTAGTAATGGCATTATAAAACTCAATCTTAACTGAAATTGTAGAAACTTTATGCTTTTTACATATTTTCAAAGTTGATTCAGCAAAAATATCTCTACAAACATTCGCAATAATATCTGATATAATATCTTGACCAATACCTTTTACAAGTAGTAAAACAAAATGCGCTTCATTTGTAATTGCAATATTTTGTTTTGCCAATGAGTTATTTCTCAAAGCATCATAAATTACTTCTGCTCTTACATCTGAAACTGCTTTGCCTTTGTTTCTATCGGAATATCCTAAATGATATTCGTTTGGTTCGTGCAGATGAGAAAGAAATTCTATTCCCTCATTTCTTTTGTTTGGCTTAATAAAATCTCTGTTGAGTTTTATTAAAAACTGATGTACTCTTTCATAGACTTTAAGAGCAACAGGATTACTATTTTTATTATTTTCAATTAAGAATGGGCAAATAAATGCCTCTAAATCTTCCCCTAAAGGGATGTCTACAAAGTCTATATCTTTTTTTCTTAACTTTGTAAAATAAGTATTAAATGTTTCCATTTTGTTATTTTATTAAAATTATAATTTTCTCTAAATTTTTGTTCATCATCTACTTTTAATATATATATCTAACTCATACCTAATTATTTTTAAATTTTGCTTTTCACCAACAATTGAAAAAATTCACTGATAATTTGCTTTCATTAATTTTTGATAATTAGCCTCTTACATCACTTGAATCATTACCATAACTATTTTTAGCTCTGATCTGACCACCCTTTCCATGAATAAAAAGCTCAGATTCTTGATTGATAGCAATATTCCTTGCTTTATCAATAGCTTCTTTCTGTGTATTTGTAATTACGGTATTTTTTTGATTACCTGCTCCTTTCACTGCCCACTTTCCTTGATGCGGCACGACGTGTTGATTTTTTTTCATAATAGAAATTTTTAATTTATTATAATTTTACTTTCAGTAATTAAGCAAGTGCACATTATTAGATCATTCGAATATTTTAAAAAAATGAGTTATCTATTACACTTTCTAATTATCATCATACGAAATTAGAATACTACTACGCAATGTTTTTGCGTATATAAAAATTTTATGGATTTTTTGATAAAAAATTCCATATTACGGTTTTACGCATATTTGTTATCGAAATAAATCTTATTATTGGAACTGATATTTTTTAAAATAAAAAACCATGAAAATTTTAAGATTAGATTTTGAAAATTGCTTCGGCATAGGAAAATTAAAACATGACTTCGATTTCAGTAAGGTTAATTCGTACCTTATTTATGCACCAAACGGAACAATGAAAACCTCATTCGCTAAAACATTTGATTTGATTTCGAAGAATGATAAGAAAAATCTTCCAAAAGATGTTGTATATAATAAGAAATCAAAATTTGAAATATTATCAGATGACTTAGAAATAAATCCAGAGTCAATTTTGGTTATCAACGCAGAAGACAGCTCTTATGATGCGACAAATAAAATAACATCATTTATAGCTCGTAAAGAACTTAAAGAAAAATATGATCAAATTTATTCTGAACTGAATAATGCTAAAGCTGAGCTTTTAAAAAAGCTTAAAGCAATATCAAAAAGTACCGATTGTGAAGTTGAATACATGGGAACTTTTAGCAACGATTCTGAGAAAAACTTCTTTGACGTATTATCCTCAAATGTGGATCAGCTTACTGAGGACTCAGATAAGATTACATTTAAGTACAATACAGTATTTGACACTAAAGGAATTGTAAAAAAATTCTTAGATAAAAATGAGACCTTGTTAGATGACTATGTAGAAAACTACAATCAAATCCTATCAAATTCTAAGTTATTTAAATTATCAGGTGATAATACTTTCGGAACCTATCAGGCAAATGAAATTATGAAATCTATAGAAGATAACTCTTACTTTGATGCCGGTCATAAATTCGTTTTGGAAGATGGAACAGAAATTACAGAATCATCACAATTAAAAGAAATATATAATGCTGAGCTTGAAAGAATTTTAGCTGATGAGAAGTTAAAAGAATCTTTTAACAAAGTTGACAAAGCTATTGGAGCAAATATAGATCTGAGGGCATTCAAACAGGTTATTGAGCAAGATAATTCATTATTGGTAAATTTAAAAGATTATGAAGGATTCAAAAAGAAGGTTTGGACTAGCTTCGTGTCTGAGGTTAAGAATGATGCAGAAGCTTTATCTAAAATGTATGAAGAGAAAAAGAAAGAATTAGATATTATAATCTCAGAATCTAAAAAAGAGGTAGAGCTATGGAAAGACATTATCAAAAAATTTAATGATAGATTTTATGTACCATTTGAAGTAAAAATGGGAAACTTACATGACGTAATTTTAAAACGGGAAACTGCCAATTTGGAATTTATTTTTACAGATAAAAATGAAGAATCCAGACCTCAGACAAAAGAAAATTTATTAAAAATACTCAGTAAAGGTGAACAGCGGGCATATTTTATTTTGCAGTTTTTATTTGAGATAGAATCAAGAAAAAATATTTCTCAAGAAACATTGCTAATCTTTGATGACATAGCGGACTCTTTTGATTATAAAAATAAATATGCTATAATAGAATATATTATTGAACTTCATCAATCAGAAAAATTTAAATCACTCATTCTTACACATAACTTCGATTTTTATAGAACAGTTGCATCACGATTAAACATGGATAAGCAAACATATATGACATCAAAAGATGAAAATCGAACGATAAATATTGTTGAAGGTTTGTATAAAAAAGATCTTTTTAAAGAGTTTTTGAAAAGTCCACATGATCCCAAAGTTTTCATAAGTCTTATCTCTTTTATTCGTAATATAATTAATTATTCAGATTCATCGGAGACAGATGACTGCATAAAACTTACGAGCTGCCTTCACGAAAAAACGAATTCAAAAGATATTACAATTGATGATGTTTTTACTATTTATAAGAATAGAATCACTAAACTGAAAGACAAGGAAGTTGATTTTGATAAAACTATTAAAATTCAGAATTTTATTTTCGATACTGCGGATTCAATAATTGAAGAAAAAAACATCAATGAAATTTTGTTGGAAAATAAAATTACTTTGGCGATTGCTAGTAGATTAAAAGCTGAACAATATATGATATCTAAGTTGCCAGAAGCAGACCTTACTAAAATAAATTATGTTCAAACAAGAGTACTGTCTAATATGTACAAGAAAAAATATCCTACAAGTTTTAACTTAGGAATTATAGACAAGGTTAACCTAATGACACCTGAAAATATACATGTAAATTCATTTATGTACGAACCATTAATAGATATGTCCGTTTATCATTTACTTAATTTATATCTAGAAACCAAAAATTTGAAATAGAAATATTTTATAATCTATTTGATAAGTGGTAAAATAAAAATACATTTGTAAATGTAGACAAGTCATAAGGGTCGATGTTATAATTATTAACTTAAAACCCGTTTATTATGACACAATGTGTACAATGTGCTGGTGGGAAACCAGTGTTCGTGAGAGCCTATACTAGAATGCGCTTAGGCCGTTTAGAAAATGTAATCCAACATTGCAGATCTTTACCAGGTCAACACAGAAATTAGAAGCAGAGTTTAATTACTTTGCTTCTTTTTTTCAAGTTACTATTTTCCAATCTGTCCTCAATATTAAGTAAATCCTTTCTTTTTCAATCTAATTTCAATTTTCTTTTATTATTTAACGATTTGAATTAAATTCCGTAAAAATACTGATAGTGAACTTTAAAATGGTTTTTATTTTTGTTATTTACGGAAAAGCGTAATAAAAAAGATGACTTTACTATATACATTTGATTATTAAACTTTTGTACTATTCTGCTCATTAATAAATAATAAAAAGCACCTATAAATGGAAACAAAAAAACGCTCTATTTTAAAACTAGATATTCCAAAAGCAGATACTGGAATTTTGATTTCAGATCTTTTCAAATTATTAATTTCAACGGATCAAACTGCAAATCAAATTAAAGAAATCTTAAATAAACAATTTGAACAAGATGAGTTTATTCCAATACCAGGAGCTCAAACACTTGTAAATTCTCAAATTGTTCAAAACAAAAATTATATCAAAAAAGATTTAATTTCCACTCTTAATAATATCACTTTCTATTCGGATAATACTTTCACTATTAACTTTAATAATATTACTGACGGAGAGAACTTCGAAGGTGAGACAACTCTGAAAACATATCCGAAATATTCTGCTCAACGTGATTTCTTTGGTAACTTGTTCAGTATGGATAAATATGCAAAAAAGCTTATCGATAATGGATTTAAGAAGATTATAGAAACAAATCTTGAATTATTAAAAGAGGAGAAGATAAAAGACAAAAAATATAGATTAATACATTACAAACCTGATAATAATTATTATTTGCGTGCGATAGTCTCAACTGATAATTATTTTGATTACAATAATTCAATTGCGGTTGTTATAGCACTATTAACACTTTACAAAGAAATTAAATCTTCCGGGGTTGCGTATTCTCTTAAATTGTGTGAATATAATGAATCAAACATCAGAATGTTTTTTGATTCAACAGGAGAAAAAGAACTGGAAGGAATTGGGTATGTTAGAAATATCGTTGAAATTTCAAATGATGAAATTAAAAGAGAAGCTTTACGTTTTTCAGGAGTTTGCACAATTAGTTATGATGCCAAAAAGCAAAAAAATGAAATTTATATCAAGCCAAAAGATATAAAGTCGAAAATTTTAACTATTAAGCATAATCAAAAGCCTACCAATGGATTAAAGAGTTTAACTGATTTTGAAAATGTCGATAAAGTCCATAATGAGCTTTACGCAGATATAAAAGCGATAAAAAATATTAAGAATACAGAGCAAATAAAATTTCTTGTGCGCAGAAAGATTGATAATGCTAAGAATGAGGATATCAGAAAATTTAAAGCATCTATTATGAATGAATTAACAGCGACTACAACTAAAAATATTATTGATCTTTTAAATCTTTTTAATAATATTCAAATATTAGCGAATGAAGATATAGAAGCTTCAGAATATTTGAGGTATGTGATTTATGAAGCTTTAATAAATAGAAAATAAAAATTCTAAGATATGATTACCGTACCTAAAGTAAAGAATTTAATAATTTAAATCCTGGCGAAGCTAAAATCTTTTTCTGAAAGCCACTATGCTTAAATAAGACTTTATTTGATAACAAAGCAAAATGTTCGTAATTGATTATATTTGAAGTAATAACTATTTATTTAGATGTGGAGATATCAAAAAAAATTACTAAATCTTTAGGAAAATTGATCGCAGGTGATACTGGCATAGCCCCATATATGAGTGGTCCTGAACTTGTGGAATTTTATAATGAATATGATTTTGATGATCAATATGGTCAAGGGTTCCCATCCAGATGGGTTTATTCTACGGATAAAATTACCGAAAGTAATGGTTCGTTAAAACTTCAAAAAATATTGGAAGACTTCGTTGATCCTAGAAGATTTATAGGAACAGAAAAAAAAGTAGAAATAGTAGTTGATGAAGTAAATAAATTGATAAAAATAGATGGGTATACCCTTGTCAAGAATGGAGAATTGTACAAAGTAACAGATACTCATGGTAATTTCATTCAAGAAGAGAATTTAACTGTTATTGGACATGAATTCATCAGGGAACAAATAGAAAAGTGCCAACAGAAGATCCGAAGTGAAGATTATAATGGAGCGATTACGAACGCAAGAACATTAATTGAAGCAGTCTTAATTTACATAGTAGAATCCTTTCATAAAACAGAAGTAAAGAATGATGGCAACTTATTAAATCTCTACAGTAGAGCAAAAAAAGCACTTAAAATTGATTTTAAAAAAGATGAAATTCCAGATTCTGCTTTTCAAATCCTTTCAGGGCTTGATAGTATAATCAATGGACTATCAGGATTCAGCAACAATGCAGGTGACCGACATGCTAACAGATTTAACACAAAAAGACATCATGCAAAACTTGTTGTAAACTCAGCAATGACTGCTTGTGATTTTCTCGTAGATGTATTAAATGAGAAAAAAACAGTTGGCTAATATTGAAAATTTTGATATTTCAAGCTTTTATACTACAGTCAAGACAAATTAATTGAAATACGATCTACATCACTTAAATATTATAATTCTATTTTTGACAAGTCATTGAATTCATTAATATAATTAATGATTTAACAGTGACTTACATTTGTAAGTAAATAATAACCAGATATCAAATGAGACAAGAATTTATAGATCAATTTAATACACTAAAAAACGTCCCAAACGATAAACAGCTCTTGCAACAAAGAGGAAGAGATTTTGAGGAATTAATCAATAATATATTTAAAGAAGAAAAAGTTCTGCTCAGAAGAGGATTTCATACAACTGATAACAAGTCTGAACAAATTGATGGTGCAATAGAAATAGACAAAAGAATATTTTTGATCGAAGCCAAATGGGTAAATTCAAATTTAGCAGCATCAGATCTATTTTCTTTTATCGGAAAAATTGAAAATAAATTCTTTGGGACATTAGGCATTTTCATATCAAAAGAAGAATTGTCTGAAAACTTTATTAACGCTCTAAATAAAGGCAGAAGACAAGCTGTGCTGGTTATTCACGGGGAAGATATCGATTTATTATTTGATCCTAAAAATAAATTAGAGATCAAAAAATATATTTCTCATAGTCTAAAATTGTGTTCTTATGATAATATTTTGCACTTTCCGGTCAAAAAATATCTAAACTTTCTAAAGGATGAAGATTCAGTTGAAAATATAGAGAATATCAATGAAGATTCTATATCGTTTATAAAGAAGAATTTGTGGAAAACACCCATCTCTGAAGCTGACTTAATATTAAAAATAGAGGAAAACGGGAATATTTTAAATAATAAAATATTTGAAAAAATCATTTCAATGTATTCTCAAGTTTTCAATACAAGCTTTAAAGATCTTAACTTCGATTTCACAATAATTGAAAACTTTGACAAATTCCTGAGGCAGTTTAAAGCCGATCCTAAAACTTTAAAGATTACAGCTAAAGATTATTACCAAAACTTGATTTTCAAAGATTTCAACATTTATCATCGTCCTTCATTTTCCAATACTTTTTCTAAATATTATAATAATATTCCCAGCGACGAAAGAAATGAAATTGAAAATAAGCTAGTCGAAAATTTCGGTAAAGCTTTTAGAGAATCTAATTGGAATTTAGAAAATTATATCACGGACATAATAAAGCCTATTTGGGAAATCATTGCCAATAAAGAAGATTTTAAGAAGTTTTATCTGCCTATATATTTACGAGACACTTTGGATAAATTTTCGCAAAAGAAATTTGCCAATGAACTAGCTGAAAAGGATGAATTTAGTACAAAATTTACTAAAAATTGGCTGACAGAAAAGATTAGAGATATTTATAAAGATTATAATAAAAACATAGAAGATACTGATATTAAATTTGTTGCAAGAACTTATGTGCCATTGAACAAAATTTTAGGAGTGGACAATTGGATAGAATATATTAATTCTTTATTTGACAAAGTAAAACTTGAAGAAGCATAGGTCAAAAACTTTTATTAATTAAACTTCAAAAAAGTTGAGGTTGAATAATTCTAACTACATTTGAAATTAAATTAAAACTATTTCGCATGAAAAATCAAAGTCTATTTGACGCGGTTAAAGAAAGAATTATTGAGGCAACCAAAAAAGAAGATTATACTTTATTAAATCTTTCTGATCTTGGCTTTATCAAAAAGGAAATACAAGATAGCAGGCTCATTCATGAACTTTATACCTTTAAAGATGATAATGAAGTGATGGAGGTAGATTTCAGATGTTATGATCATTCGGTACCTTTTCAAAACCTAAAAGACATAAATAAATTTGAAGTTATTTATAAAGTTGACAACAAACCTGTAAATTCCTATCAAACTTCTTATGAGGATTAAGATTCATTCGATGTAAAAATAGATTATTTGTAATAAAGTCATGAATGAATATCTTTTAAATCTTGAAGAATCTTTGCATTCTGTGGAGCCTGATGACTATTCTTGGACAGCCGTTAATGCGCAAGATCGAGAATATGTACAGAGGGCTGAAAATAATTTTGCTTCAGAAATTAAAGTTCATTTTAGATCCCTAATGAGAATACCTGAGAATAAGCACCGATATCATAATTTGAAGTTCCACTTTGATGTATTAAAAGGAAGCAGAATGATACAACCTGATTTTGTGCTTCATGAAAGTCCAGATAATCAAAATCAACAAATTTTTTACAGCGAGCTAAAAATTGATCCTGTTTGCAGTTTAAAGGATGATTTGGAGAAATTAATATATTCTGTATCAAATGATCTTAATTTTGAAAATGCTATTATGATAGTTGCCAATAAAACATTAAGTTCTGTAATAAGTCAAATAAAAAAACATATCAGAAATCATGATGACACTACTTTGGAGAAAATATTTTTGTTTCATGCTTTTCCTGATAAAGAAAAAAGGATAATTACCTATCACCGTATCAACTTCCTTAATATTTTTAGGAAGCCTATAATTGCATGTGTTACACACAAAACTTTTGATCAATTTTAAAAACCAGAAATATTTTAAACATTCGGATTTATCTGTAACAAATAATTTTAAATGACACAATTTAGAAGTATAGGTAAAATTGGGATTAATATCGTTGAAGTAATTCCTCTAATAGATTATATGTACTTCAATCAGATTTAGATAGAGAGATTGTAGTTGAGTGAGATATTTAAAAAAAGATGTAACTGCTTGTGCTTCAAATTAATTTTTTGTAGAGATTTGCCATTAACTCCAATAAAGTGCATAAATGCATTAAAAGATGCTGACAAATACAAAATAGAACTATAAATGAAACACGATATTAATGACTTAAATCTACCTCAAGATTCTAGAAATAGTCAATTAGAAATCATATCGAAAAACTACTTTAGACCACTGTTTGATGTAACAAAGTTTGTAGCTAAAGAAGAAGTGATTGATAATGGTATTGATTTCCGGTTCGAAATCAAAAAAAACAATTATGTTCTAGGTTTTGGATTCAATTTTCAATTGAAAAGTAGCGAAAGCACCAAGAGAAATCAGGATGGGTCATACAGTAAAAGTATAAAAACCAGTAACATTGAATACTTATTAAATAATGGCCAGCCTGCATATTACGGATTTTATATCGAAGAAGAGAAGACAATATACTTCACTAGTCTTAAAAATGTTATTTCTGAATTAACTACAGCAAATCCAGAATGGCAAAAACAGTCTAATCATACAATCAGATTTTTAACTAAACTGGATAGCGAATCAATTGACAATATATATGAAATTGCTTTTAAAGAAGGTTTAATGCAGAGAAAAATTCAGTCTAAATTTGCTGAGAATCTAAGCTTTATTAAAAATGAGAATAAGATCATTATTGATTTTGACAGTAATGTGATAACAGATTTAGAAATTACCTCTTTAATTGAAAAGTACGGTTTAACAATGGTCGATAATTTTCAATGGGTCAAAATTATTAACCTTCATAAACAATCAACGAATGGTAATAAGACACCAAAATACAACCTTGTATTAGGGCTATCATTTTATTACAGTGGTGAGTATTTCAAAGCTTTAGATTTTTTTAAACAGTCTTACAAAAATATTGATTCATTAGACTCACACTTACGGGAATACCTCATCTTCGTATATTATGGTTTACAAAGAATAATGAATATAGTAGACGATGAAGAATACGAAAGTATAACGGGGACATTCAAAGAAAATAGTGATATGTATATGTATAAACAATTAGAGTTGGCAACAAATTTAATGGGAAAAATGTATACTTCAGAAAATCACGTAAGTCAAGAATTTGAAGAAAAAATAGAGCAAATTATTAATACCCCTAATATTTCTGAAAATATAATATTATTTGCAAATATTGAAAAAGTACAATACCAATCAGAACAGTTAATTTTTAAATTAATTCCTTTGATAGAATTTGGCCATACTCAATCAATAGAATCACATTTCTTTGAAATTAACAAAATTTTTGATTCCATAATGAATCGATCCAAAGAATTAAATTCCAATTTCATAAATCATTTATGCTCAATCAGACATAGTAGATTTATTGTTCATTTTGATTGCATTGTGAGAAGAAGAATAAAATCTGAATTATTAGAACAAGTTCTTCCTCAGATATTAACAAATATCGAATTAGCTTATCTCTTTTTTAGAGAAATTAACCACGTTGGAAATGAACTATTTGCTTTATCAGTTTTACTTGAATATTATGAAAATTTAGAAAAAGAAGAGAAAGTTTCAGAAGTTAATGAGCTTCTGGAAAAGTATAAAATAGAATATGGAAATCAGGATTTTAATCGAAGAATTGACTTCACTAGAAACGGAGGAACCTTTACAAGCTTTATAGTGAGAACCAAAGCAAAAATTGATAGAAATATTGATGAAATAGCAAGTCTGAGAAACGAGTTAATAGAATTAGACAAAACCGAGAAAAAAATAGGAATTCTAAATTATCTGGATGCGAATGTTATCGAACTATTTCCTATTGGACATTTTCAATTTCCAAAAAGTGAAATGGATACATTTTTAAGCATATTAAAAGTTGAAGATAAAAAATTAAGAAAGCAATTGAAAATGATGCTAAAACAATTTATTCCTGTAATAAATTGTTATCAAAATCCTATTGAAAAGGAAGGTTATTTAGATGGAAACTTTGAATACAAAGGAATTGAAAGTTATAGAAATATGTACCGAATAAGAAAAGAGATGTTTGAAAATAAATTTTATCGTAAAGAATTAAAATTTAGGGGTCATTAAGAAGATTATAAAACTAATAATTTAATATTGAAGGAATTCATTCAAACATTCAACAGTTTAATTATCAGTATTAAAAACATAACTTTAGTCATAAAATTAAATGCCAATATGAAAATTTCAATAGTAAATAAAAACTGTAGTTTTGATAATCATTATTTAGTAAATATTTCTGCTGATAGTTCTATTGAGATTAAACTTGAATTGGAACGAGTAGTTTCAAGTCAATCAAAAAAAATAATCCAAGATAAATTAAGGCAAGAATTATCTAATGAATTAAAAAACTATAAATGGTTAATATTTGGAAAGGTACAAGTTGAGATACATTGGTATATTGATTCTGTTAAGAGGCAAGAAACGGATAAAATCGGAGATTTAGATAACATAACAAAGCCCTTACTAGACTCGCTAATTGGAAAAAATGGAATACTAATAGACGATTCACAAATTAATTCGATTCACACAACTTCGACAACAAAGAATGCATTAAGAAAGGATAATATTGTTAAGCTATTTATAAACTTCAACAATGATTATACAGTATTCAAACAAAATCTATTTTTTCTTCAAACTAGTCAAGTTATCTATACACCTTTGAATTTCAATATCAATAGTAAAGAAGATTTAAAAAGTATAAAATTTTTCATTGAAGCTTTTAAACAAAAAAGAGTATTTTCTAGTATATTAAAAAATAAATTGGGCGTTAATCTAGAGGAATATTTAGTTAAATCCGATTATGAGTTTCACAGAACAAGACTAAACGGATTTGATAAAAATCAAATAATTACAGATAAAGAGTTTGATCAAATTTGTAAAAAGGAAGGTGTAGACATTTCAGACATTATTAATGAATTTAAAGAGCCGAATGCTAATAAATAAATTCTTGCCTTGTTACAGCATTAAAGATAGTAATTTATTGTTTTTGAAGTTTCTAAATTTCTAATAATCATTGGCAAAATTCAGTGAAAATACTGAATCGAGATTTTGTGGTGACTTTTATTTTTGTTTTTTAAGGAAAACCATAATGTGGACAATATTTAACTGGATATATTTGAAAGAACCACATGCATTTATATAAAGCATAAAAACCATATGAATAAAATTGAATTAATTCCAATCGGAAAAATTATACTCAACGATAAAACTCCGAACAGAGATACCAGATTTGAGCATTACTTGATTCCTTATTATCAAAGGGGATATAGATGGGATGTAGAACACGTAACAGCTTTGTTGGATGACATTCATAATTTTATGAATTCTGATGAAAAGAAATACTGCTTACAACCTATAGTTGTTGTACCATCAATCGATGAGCAAGGTTTGAATATTTGGGAAGTAATAGATGGACAGCAACGTCTTATTACAATGAATATAATATTCAACTATTTAAGTCGACCAAGATATTCTATCATATTTGAAAAGAGAGGAAAAAGTACAAGTTTTTTAGAAAGTTTATCATCTAATACATATAGTGATGAGAATCCAGATTTCCATTATATGAGTCAAGCGTATAATATCATTAAAAATTGGTTTGACAATAAAACTAAAAATGATGTTGGTTATATTGATGAGTTTAATTCGACACTAACTAAGAAAGTAGAGATAATATGGTATCAAATAGAAGAGCTTAAAAACATTGATGGTTTAGACGAAGTCGAAAAAAAGAAAATAGACATATTCAATAGATTGAATATTGGAAAAATACCCTTGACAGATGCAGAATTAATAAGAGCTTTATTATTATCTAAAATAAAATATGGATTAACTGAGAGGGAATCTATTTTGAGACAAGCTGAAATTTCGAGTGAATGGCACCGTATAGAAATGGAATTAAGAAATGAAGAATTTTGGTACTTTCTAAACAATAAAACATTAGAAGAAACTTCTTCTACTATTGAATTTATTTTTAAACTTATTTCAAAAAATAATATAAAAAGATATTCAACTTATATGTGGTTCGAAAAAGAAATCAAATCAGATAATCCAGAGAAAGAAAAAGAGAATGCTATTGAGTTATGGAATAGAACAAAAGAATATTTCGGTAAGTTAAAACACTGGTTTGAAAACGATTATTTATATCATCACATAGGTTTTTTATTGGCCTTAAAAGACAATTCAATTTCAAATGTTAGACACATTATTGATATGTCTAATTGCGAAAAATCTAAATTTAAAAATTGGGCTTTAAATGAAGTTATATCTGAAATATCAGACATAGACTTAAACAATATGTCTTATGAAATCAATAAAAATGATTTAAAGAAAGTCTTTTTATTACATAATATTGTTACATCTAACTTAGTAAAATCTGCTCAAAAAAACAGATTCCCTTTTAATTTATACAAAAAGATAGAAAATGATGGTGGCTGGAGTATTGAACATATTCATGCTCAACAATCAAAAGAAATGAAGGATGAAAAAGCTATAAAAAAATGGCTTGAAGAAACTTACATTGCAATAGAAGATATTAATGATATTGAGAAAGTATCAAAAGGTATGAATGAAATTGAGAATGAAAAAAACAACTCAGATTTGACAACTCTAAAAAACAAAGTTCAACAAATGTTGAACAGCGAAAAAATTGATATTGATGATTTTAATTTATTAAAATCTGAACTAATTCAACTATTCGATTCTGATTCCATTCACATATTAGATAATTTGGCTTTGCTTTCTAAGAAGGATAATTCTTCTCTAAACAATGCTATTTTTCCAGTAAAAAGAAATAGAATAATTCAAATGGAAAAAGAAGGAAAATATATTCCTATTGCAACAAAAAATATATTCTTAAAGTACTATAGCAATACTAATCTTCAACCTTATTACTGGGGAAATGACGATAAACAAAGTTATTTTCAAGATATAAGTTCTAAGCTAAAGCCTTATCTAACAAATTAAAATTAACTATGAATAACAAATACACTTTTTGGTCACTTTGTAAATCTTACAATAAAATTGAAGTACCTATTATACAAAGAGATTATGCACAAGGACGTCAAACAGTTGAAGTTAATATATTAAGAGAAAAGTTTATCAATGATTTTCTAATTAATTCTATTATCAAAGAACAGCCAATAGAATTAGATTTTGTTTATGGTTCAATTTTAACTGAGGTAAAAGATGATATTAGGCAAAAAGTTTTTATTCCTTTAGATGGTCAGCAAAGACTTACTACGTTATTTTTATTGTATTATTTTATTGCGGTTAAAGAGAACAGGTTAAATGATGTAAAGGAAATACTATCAAAGTTCACATACGAAACAAGACCATCAGCACACGATTTTTGTAAGAAACTTTTGGATTTTGACCAAGTAAATAGCATTGCTGAGATTAAGAATCAAATAGAAGATTCTGTGTGGTTTAATGATGAATGGAAAAATGACTCTACGGTTTTTGGTATGTTGAATATGCTTGATACTTTTTCTAAAAATCCAAGTTTAATAAGTTCAGACTTAAAATTATTAGATAAAATTATCGATGACGATAAGCAGCTAATTTCATTTTATTTTACAGATTTAGATGAATTTGGTCTAACTGAAAACCTCTATATCAGAATGAATGCAAGAGGCAAAATGCTTACAGATTTTGAAAATTTTAAATCAGAATTTTCTAAAATCATCCAATATAATCACACTTTATTGGAGCAGGTAAAAGATAAAATTGAATATTTATGGGTTGAAAATCTATGGGATTATAAAGAAGAAAATTCTTATATCATTGATACTCCATTTATGTCTTTTTTGAGTTTTATAACGGAAATGTTATACTTTAAAGATGCTGAATATCGATCTGGTAAAACTTATGAAACGAACTTTCTTGATTTTAGACTTTTAAAAAATATTTACTCAATAGAAGATAACCTTCATTTTCTTATTTTTTCATTTGATTTTATAAAAGAAATAAAAGATAATAAAGAGCCTGTTTTATGGGATGGTGAACCACTAAGCCAAATCCTAAAAGATGTTATAGATGGGAAACGAGACACAACTCAATTATTTATTCTGTTCTTGGCTCTACGTTATTCATATTACAAAAAAAATAAGGAAAATCTTAATGATTATATAAGAGTTGTAAGGAATCTTATTGTAAATACGGATGATAATTCTAGACGAGAATGGTCAAGACTAATTTCTTCATTACATAACCTTATTTCAGATGACAATGTTTATCAGGTATTATCTGAATTATCAGATGACAATAAATTGATAGGTTTTAATGTTGATCAAAGGAAAGAAGAAATATTTAAGGCGAAACTTTATCTAAACTTTGCGTCATTCAAAAATGAACTTTTCAAAATAGAAGACCATAAATATTTAACTGGACGTATCACCAACTTACTATTATCTCCTTTTACTAAAACAGAAGAAGATTTTAAAACAGTTGAACTGCAAAATATACTTTACACAGACAAAGAAGTGAAAAAATTGCTCTCAATTTTTAATGCTTATGAAGAAATAGCCCGAGATAATTTTAATCGCATTTGGGGTAATTTATTAATAACAGGTTTGTATAAACAAACTGGAGATTCAAGATTAATATATTCCTTGAATTTTAAAGAACACCCATCAGTAATATTGTTTGCTAAACAATTTGCAAGTTTTTCTAACAAATTAAGCTTGTACGAATTTTTAGTAAAAACGCAAAAAGAATTTATTTTAAGAATGATCAAAAAGTACGAAGATCTTTCTTTAATCAGAAATGCTAAGGAACAATTATATATTTACTATATTATTGGTGAACGTATTTATAATCATACTTATACAAGTTTTTTCAAAAATCATAATTTCAATATTGGCTGGTTGGAAAAAGTTACAGGTTACAAATCAAATTTTACTAGAGGAATAGAAGGTTGTCAATATTTTCCCAACACCAATCCTGTCTTTCAGTTTTATAATCAACAGTTTAGATACAACTTAGGAATTAATCCAAATAATACTTTAGATATTGAAATTATAGGAGGAAATAAAAAAAGAGAACCTTTGAAACTAATAATTGAATGGGCTTCTAGATAAGATGAGTTAGTCAATACATGATCTGACAGTTATAATCAAATTAGTATTGACTAATTCAACTATCCTTATTGTTATTTAGTTTCAGCCTATTTCTCAAAACTGCCATATCATCACTCACTTTTTTATCCAGAATCTTCGCATAATGCTGAGTAGTCTTAATATTCGTATGTCCAAGCATTTTACTCACACTTTCAATCGGAACACCATTGGACAGAGTAACAGTAGTGGCAAATGTATGCCTTGCGATATGGAACGTCAGATCTTTATTGATTCCGCAGATACTCGCAATTTCTTTCAGATACGAATTCATTTTCTGGTTACTGAGAACAGGGAACAGAACATCTGAATTAACACACTGCGGATGATCCTCATATTTTAAAACCAGCTCCTGAGCCACAGGCAATAATGGGACCCTTGTTGAGGTATCGGTCTTTTGACGATGGGTAAAAATCCATTGGTCACCATCAATCCCAACGTTGATGTTAGACTTAGACAGTTGCTTGACATCCACATAGGCCAGACCGGTATAGCAGCTGAAAAGAAAGATATCCCGAACTTGGTTCAATCTATCTGATGCAAATTTCTTTTCATAGATCATCTGAATTTCTTCTTTGGTAAGGTAAGGACGTTCTACAGCTTTGATCTTTGCTTTATAGCCAAGAAAAGGATCTTTGGTGATCCAGCCGTGCGCCATACATAATCGGATGATCTTTTTGAAATTCTTGAGATATTTCACAGCAGTATTATTTCCACATTTTCTTACACTGCGTAGCCAGAAATCATAATCACTGACAAAACCGTGATCGATTTGCGTGATATCAATATCAGAAACTTTATATTTCCAAGTGATGAATTCCTGAGTATGTTTTAAAGATGTTTTATAACGCTCCAATGTTCCTGGAGCAAAATCCTTACCGACCAATGCTTCCACTTTGTCATTATGCTCCTGAAAGATGGGAATAAGCATTCTTTTCTCAATATCCGTTCCAAGCAGTTTAGATTTTAAACTCTCTGAAGTAACAACAACTTCCTCTTTCAGCATCAAGAAGTGGAAATCATATACTTGTTGTTCTAAAGTTTTAAGATAAGAGTTCAGTGTCTTAGCTTCTTGGCTATTACCTACAGCCTTCTGTGCTTTATTATCCCATTTCTTTGGGTCTATATACCTTTTAGCCGCAATCTCTGCTGCCTTGCCGTCTATCGTGATTCGTAAATAGATAGGAGCGGTTCCGTTTGTTCTGATTTTATTCTTTTTGATGTAGAATAACAGGTTGAATGTTTTGTTCATTGTGTGATAACTTTAATGGTTTAATAATTTACTTTTTGT
>Ga0308161_1001394_pt1 | contig 29417 bp, 30 predicted proteins | sample PhyFR2_FD_201034 | JGI IMG/M metagenome (GOLD analysis project Ga0308161, IMG submission 201034) | Phyllosphere microbial communities from UC Gill Tract Community Farm, Albany, California, United States - DLSLF.R2 | ecosystem: Host-associated > Plants > Phyllosphere > Unclassified | place: USA...
TTGATCAAGGGTAACGCGGGGCGCTTTCAAGATGGGTTCCTCTTGTCCTAAGCTGGCAGTCCTTATTGGAGACTGCCGAATGAGAAAATTCTGTTGTGTGTTGCTGGCGCTGCTGCCGATGAGCGCGTTTGCCTACCCCACAGACGTCACCAAGAAAATCGACGGTGTCAGCATTGATTACACGGCGACTGACGTCGACAAGGACATCAGTTCGATTCAGCTCAATAACTACGGCACCACGGATGCGGTGTGTTCGGTAATCTTCACCAACGGCCCGGAGTCGCCACGTCGGCGCACGGTCACCGTGCCTGCGGGCAAAAGCACCAACACCACGGTCAAGTTCAACCGCGCCATTATCAAGATGCGTATCGCATTGGCCTGCGCGCCTCAATAAAGCGGCAGCGGAGCATGTCCACAGGAATACTCCGCTTATCAACAAATTTCTAGATGGGTTATAGCAGTTTTTTGCGCTTTTTAATCGAATGAGCCCTGGTTAATCTTTTCTCCATCGACTTACAGCAATTACAGATGGAGCCTACGAAGCCATGTCCAATGTTCTGATCATCGAAAGCAGTGCTCGCCAGCAGGACTCTATCTCCCGCCAACTGACCCAGCAGTTCATCAGCCAATGGCAAGCCGCCCACCCGGCGGACCGGATCACCGTGCGTGACGTGGCCCTCAACCCGGTGCCGCACTTGGACGCCAACCTCCTGGGCGGCTGGATGAAGCCTGCGGATCAGCGCAACGACAGCGAGCAGGTATCCCTCGATCGCTCCAACGAACTGACCGACGAACTGCTGGCCGCCGACGTGCTGGTGATGGCTGCGCCCATGTACAACTTCGCCATCCCCAGCACCCTCAAGGCCTGGCTGGATCACGTGTTGCGCGCAGGTGTGACCTTCAAGTACACCCCCACCGGGCCCCAGGGTCTGTTGACTGGCAAGCGTGCCATTGTCCTGACCGCACGCGGCGGCATCCACACCGGCGCCAGCTCCGATCATCAGGAACCGTATCTGCGTCAGGTGATGGCTTTTATCGGGATTCATGACGTCACCTTCATTCACGCCGAAGGGGTGAACCTGAGCGGTGACTTCCATGAAAAGGGCATCAATCACGCCAAGGCGCTGTTGGTGCAGCTCGTGGCATGAGCCGCTTGATCCTTTAATCGTCAGATAATCGCGCAGTGTTTATATCGCTCCACGCAAACCCTTCAAGTACGCGTACGAACCTCCCTTTGCACTTGTTGCTCCTAAGTGCTCCTGCCCGACTGACGCTTTAGCGAGGTCGGGTTTTTTTTGCCCTGAGTTTCTTCAAACCCTGAAAACCTTTAATGTCGCGCCCATTCGAAGCGAGGCGCACATGGGCTATCTACTGGTTGTCACCCTGATTCAGGCATTTTCCTTCAGTTTGATCGGCGAATACCTCGCCGGTCATGTCGACAGTTACTTCGCGGTGCTGGTACGCATCGTGCTGGCCGGTCTGGTATTTATCCCGCTGACCCGCTGGCGCTCGGTAGAACCGGCCTTCATGCGCGGCATGCTGGTGATCGGCGCCTTGCAGTTTGGCGTGACCTACGTGTGCCTGTACCTGAGCTTTCGCGTGCTGACGGTGCCGGAGGTGTTGCTGTTCACCATCCTCACGCCGTTGCATGTGACCTTGATCGAAGACGCGCTGAACCGGCGCTTCAACCCCTGGGCACTGGTTGCCGCCCTGGTGGCAGTGGCAGGCGCTGCGGTGATCCGTTTCGACCAGATCACCCCGCACTTCCTGATGGGCTTTTTGCTGCTGCAACTGGCCAACTTCACCTATGCCGCCGGGCAGGTGATGTACAAGCATCTGGTGGCGCGTTATCCAAGTGACCTGCCGCACTACCGGCGCTTCGGTTACTTCTACCTCGGCGCACTGCTGGTGGTGTTGCCGGCATTCCTGCTGTTCGCCAAGGCCGACTTCCTGCCACAGGCGCCACTGCAATGGGGTGTGCTGGTGTTCCTCGGGCTGGTCAGCACGGCGCTGGGCATGTACTGGTGGAACAAGGGCGCGTGCCTGGTGCATGGCGGCACGCTGGCGGTGATGAACAACCTGCACGTGCCGGTAGGGTTGTTGCTGAACCTGCTGATCTGGAACCAGCACGAGCCGCTGGGTCGTCTGGCGTTGGGCGGGTTGGTGATTCTGGGAGCGGTGTGGATCAGTCGATTGGGCATAAAACCCGTGCCTGGCGTAAAGTCTGCGACGTGATGGCCCCAAGGCATGCGTGAGCGGCTATGAAAGTCTGTTATAGAAAAGAACGGTGTGGGGGCGGCAGAGTGGACAAGATTGATGAACTGATCATTGCAGCCTTGAAGGATGACTCCCGGGTCAGCCTGGCGCAATTGGCGCGGCAAGTTCACAAGTCGCGAACGGCGGTGGAGTCGCGTGTCCAGAAGTTGATTGAGAAGGGCATCATCCTGGGCTTCACCATCAACGTCGCCGAGGACGACGAGACGCTGCAATCGGCGTTTTTGATGCTGACCCTCAATGGCAGCAATTGCCATCTGGTGTTTCCGAAGATCCAGCAGTTCAGCCAAGTGGTGCACGCCTACTCACTGTTTGGCGACGTGGACATGATGCTCGACGTCCGCTACAGGAACTTTGAAGAATTGATGGTCTTCAAGGAAAGCCTGCTGAACATCGAGCACGTGAAGGAAGTCGTGGTCAACCCCGTGTTGAAGGCCTGGCGCTAGGCTTGATCGCGAACGGTTTCAAGAAAGTGGTGGCTCAGGTTCGGCATTTTCTGACGAAGCGTGTCCACCAGTTCTTCGATGACGCCCTGGTTGAATTGAAGCGACGTGTCGTCATGCCCCAGGATCACCACCAATAACCTCGACGAGTCCTTCGTCAGGCGGAAATCATGGGCATCGGCGTCCACCTTGCCGATGCTCGCCAACGGCACATCCCCACAGGTATAGACGATATCGCCCACGGGAATCGTGATGGCCTTCTTGGCGAACAGCGGACGTAGCACCCTCGGTTTTTCCGAGCGCATCACGTAGATGTCGTCCTTCTGGTGATAGGTGTGCACACCAATGCTGACCCCATGGCGGATCGAAACGGCGTTATAAGCGTCGACGATGTTGTTGATGGGGTACACGCCCTTGGCGATGAAACGCCGCAGCAGTTTTTCGTTGGCGCTGACGGTGTTTTCGTAGCCGAGCTTTTTGAGCTGCTTGGCAAACCCTTCATACACGATGTTCGAGTCCAGCTCATTGAGGCGCGATGCCACGTGGTTCAGGTTACTTTGCAACACCCCGACGAAACACTGGTCGTCCGAGACGGTGATGTCTTCGATAACGGCGGCGCACGCATTATTGATACCCAGCTCACAGGCCGATTTCTTGATGATCAAGCGACTTTGCATAACCTTAGCCCCACAGTTGTTTTCGGAGGTTCGCAGTACTGGCGTCCAGTTGCAGCGCCGAAGGGCTCTGCAGCCAGAACAGTCCCGGACAGGTGGCGAAGTCAATCGTGACCGGCGTGGTATGGCCGGCTGCGATGAAGTACCGGTGGCCGCAATAGGCCTCGTCCGCCTGGGCACTCTGGAGGGCCTGGGTTGAGGGCGGGGCAAAAGTGCGGCGTTCGTCGGAGCAAAAGAAACCGATCCGGCCATGGCTGATCTCACTCACGGCATCGGCCTCGGGGCGCGGCTGGCCGAGGTAGCTGTCGATCGACAGCGACAGCAGGTCGGGCAGATACACCTGTTGGAACAACAGGGGCGCGATGCCGCCGTGCAAGCGGCCGCCGGCCTCAATCATCACCGGGCCAGCGTCAGACCAGATGATTTCCATGTGAATCGGCCCGACCCGCACGCCGAGGGCCGCCGCTGCCTGGCGGGCATAATCGGTCAGTGGCTTGAGTTCAATAGCTTGGGGGTCAAGGGTGTCCAGGCTTTCGTAGACAAACATGCTGCCGTTCTTCTGGATCTTGGTGTACTTGCAGACGCTGGCAATGATGTACGTGCCGTTAAAGGCGACCATGTCCACCACGTACTCCGGCCCCGCGATAAACGACTGCACGATAAAGCCGAGGTTGGTTTCACCCAGGTCGTTCTTTTGCTGCCAGGCCGCGTTTCTCAAGGCGGTCTCCGCTTCGCCTTTGCCCTGGGCAAACACCACGCCTTCAGTGGCGGCCGAATTCAACGGCTTGACCACATAGGTGGCCGATTCTTCCAGCTTGTCCACCACGTCGCCAATGCGACTCGGCGAGCTCAACAGGTACGAGTCGATGTGCGCCAACTCGTGCTTTTTCAACGCCTGTTGCATGGAGAATTTGTTACGGCGCAGGTCGCTGGTCATGCGGCTGTTGCCGGGAATGTCGAGCAGCTCCGTCAGGTAGTCCGTGAGGTAGATCGCGGTTTCGCAACCGGCGATCACCGCGCTCAGTGACAAGGTTTCCAGGGTGATCAGCAGGCTTTCTTCCCAGTGATACACCTCATGGAAATTCTCGGCGACCAGGTCGTTGGTGAAGTGTTCAGGCAAGTCGCGTGTGGAGATCACGGCGATGCAGCGTACGCCCTGCGCGTTGAGCAAGGGTGCATAGAGTTTGCCCGTGGAGAATGGGTCAACAATCAGTACGGTTTTCACGTCGTGCAGTCCTTATTCCGTGGTGGCGGCAGGCGAGGCGGCGGGGGTCAGGTTCCACGCCAGTACGGCGGTGGCCAGCAGGCCGGCGGAAACGATCATCAACAGGCGTGCGCCTTCGAGTCCGAGGAACCCCGAGGTGGTAAAGAACGTCAGGATCATTGGCGCCGAGCCACTGACCAGCAGGTAGTAGAGCGAGCTTTTTGCGGCGATCACGTCGGCTACCCGGGCGTTGGGCGCTGATTCGATCAGGGTTTTACGCAGTTGGATCCGCAGGCTGTTGATGCAGAAGCCCAGCAGGAACGCAGCGGCCATCATCACGTAGAGGTGCTGGAAGTAGACGATTGCCACGTCTGCCAGTATCACCAGCGCGATGGCCCCGTAGCTGTTGAGCTTGATGCGCGGCAACACGGCGGCACTGAAGGCACCCAGGCCCGCCAGGCCACTGGCGACGCCAAACAGGGTGGCGTTCCATTCATTGAGCTTTTGGAAAACGATGGGCACCAGGCTGTTGAACGCGCCGATATGGAAACCGATCATGCTCAGCACAATGATCAGGATGTAGAGGTTGCGCGGTAAGTCCAGCGGCGCGGCGCTGGTGGAGGCTGCGGTCTGGTCGGCGGCTCCGGCGCTGGGGCTGTCGGCCACCAGGTAGACACCGGCCAATGACACAATTGCCGCCAGGCTGATGATCTGCAGCGTCTGGTTGACCGAGAACACATCCACGATCAAGCCGCCCAGGAGCGCGCCGCCGAAGGCGCCGATCTGGATGGAGGTTTGCATCAACCGTGCGCAGGTATCGCTGTCGGTGAGGCCGGCCAGCACCAGCTTGGTGTTTTTCGATTCCAGGGTACTGATGGTGAAGTAGTCGGTGACGCCCACCACAAACGCGATCGCCAGAAAGCCGATCGGCAGCATGGCGGCTTGGGTAAACGACAGCCCCAGTACGGCGGCAAAAGCAGCCAGGCGAATGTACAGCAGCCGTTTCAGGCTCAGCTCGATCGTGAAGAACTTGCCGATGTACTGTTCGCATAAGTAGGGCACTACGGTCGCCACGCACAAGGTGGCGCCCACCAGGAATGTCGAGCCGGTGGTCTCCAGGCCGAACCAGACCATTGCGATCACAATCGCCATGTCGAGGCCGGTGAAGAGGGTCACGATTGAATAGAACGCGGTCAGTGTCGATTTAGTCTTCATGGGCTTCATCCGTCGTAACGGGAGAGTTTAAGGAGCGGCACGCACCGTTCGGTGTCGCCGACTACGGTGCTGATCTGGTTTCTGACGCGCACGGTGGGCAGCGCCTTCTTTTCCAGGTTGCAGACTTTGTAGGCGTTGTCGTGCCAGGGGCAGATCACGCTTTGGCCGTCGCCCGTCATTTCGCCCATGTGCAGCGGCCCGCCACGATGGGGGCACGCCGTGGGCAGCAACTGCGTCGAATACGCATGACGCTTCAGAAAGTAGGTTCTGTCCTCCACGGCCACGTAATGGGCGTGGGTGATATTCAGGCTGATGGCTTTCATTGGGCGGCCCATTCAGATGGCGGTGACGGTGTACGTGCAGGACGGGCTGACGATGCGCGTGCCATGGAGCATTCCCTTGGGAATCACCACGCCTTCGCCGGCGATCAGGCGCAGGGTCAGTTCGGGGCTGGCGACAAACTCCAGCTCGCCGGACTCGACCCAGAACAGCTCGTCATTGGGGTGTGTGTGCAGCACCGAAAGCTCGTGTTGCGCTTCAGTAATTGTCAGGTCCACTGGCTTGAGACCCTGTAGGGCCGCGGCCTTGGCGCGGTGTTCATCCATCTCGTCATGCCATTTGATATGGGCATACATTTCTTCGTCGGCGAGGTCCTGAAGGAGCTTGAACTCTTCAAAGCCGCGGATAAGGTCGGGGATGATCTTGGTGCCGAACTGCTTGATCATGGGAATGATCAGGCGCTGGAGGGCCATTCTGCCGTGGTGCACATCGATGTGAGCGTGCTCATCGAAGTAGGCCGTGGAGACCTGGCCGTCGAAGATGGTCTTGATGGCGCGTGACTGGTGCTTGGTCGTCAGCGCCAGCGTGGCTTCGGTGTAGTACATGGCGCCGATGTAGCGAAACAGCTCGCCATGGTTGGCCGATACATAGTGGAAGTAGTTGGTGAGTGACAGCGACGCCGGCGTGTAGAACTGCCAGTAATGGTGCACGTGATGCGACATGTCCATGTCCTGGAGCATGTCTTCAAAGATGGTGCTGTGCTTCTTCTTGTCGACGCCGTAGCCATACTCGTCGATCAGGATCTTGAACAACTCGCTGGTGTACAGGCCGCAGTTGCCCAAGACATTGCGCGCCATGGCCGAGGCTTCGCTGAGGAAGTCCCCCGCGCATTGGGTCATGAAAAACCGGGCGGCACGCTGGGGGTGGCGGCTGGTGGTCAGCACCTCATGCAGTTTTGACTCGGCCTGGGCCACGTCATCCAGGACTTTATCGGTGTGGGCGATAAACGAGTCCAGGCACCATGGGCCGTTGATGTGCACTTCTTCCTTGAGCCAGTTGTACAGGTAGTGTTCCAGTAATGGGCGGATCTTCTTGCCACTGGCGGCGTGCTGCGGATCATAGAACTGTTTGAATGCCTTGAAATCGAGTTCCAGTGGCGGCTTGGGCAGGAAGACCAGGTCTTGCTCATAGATATTCAATAACAAGCGTTGCGCCAAGAGGTGCTGGCTGTTTGAAAGTTGGTCGCTGGTCAGGCTGGTGGTGATGATTGCGTCAGTAACGTCCTGAGGCCTGGACGGTCGCTGATAGGGACTTTGAGTATAAAAGCTGCGAGGTTGAGCAAAGGCTGTAGCCCCACAATAGTGGGTCAACGCTTCGGCATTCGAACTTAATACAAAGTCTGCTGCATTATCAGAAAGCTGAGTTGTCCATAACATGAGCGGTGGCCTTTATCTGGCGTTGTTTGATGGCCAGATGCTAAGGCGTTGGTTTTTTTTAAAACAGATTAGAAATACTGCGCGTAAGTAGGGAAAATCACTAAAGGTGTAGGAAGAATTTTCTTTATGGTTCGCGTCAGTTGATTATTCCGCCGCAGCGGCTACACATAGTTGCCAGCACTTAGCGCAACACTGCACCGGCGAGGCGCTTGCTTGCCCCTCGCCGGCATCGTTTCCACTACTGCAAGGTTGGCGAGCTCTGGGTGTTGGGTGCCAGTGCCAGTAATCCTGCCCGTAGATCGGTGCCACTAGGCTGCTGGTAAAGGCTCAGTCCAAACTCCGGCAACACCGCCAGCAGGTAATCGAAGATATCCCCCTGGATCCGCTCGTAATCGGCCCACGCGGTGGTGCGGGTGAAGCAGTAGATCTCCAGCGGCACGCCTTCCGCCGTGGTTTGCATCTGGCGCACCATGCACGTCATGTTCGGCTGGATGTCCGGATGGCTTTTCAGGTAGGCCAGGGCATAGGCGCGGAAGGTGCCGAGGTTGGTCATGCGGCGGCGGTTGGCCAGCAGTTGCGCGCTGTGGCCCTGGGCTTCATTCCAGGCCTTGAGTTCGGCCTGCTTGCGCCCGATGTAGTCGGTGAGCAGGTGCACCTGGGTCATGCGCACCTCTTCGTCATCGCGCAGGAAGCGCACGCCGCTGGCATCGATGAACAGGCTGCGCTTGATCCGACGCCCACCGGAAGCCTGCATGCCGCGCCAGTTCTTGAACGATTCGGACATCAGGCGCCAGGTAGGAATCGAGACGATGGTCTTGTCGAAGTTCTGCACCTTGACCGTGTGCAGGGTGATATCCACCACGTCGCCGTCGGCGCCGACCTGGGGCATTTCGATCCAGTCACCAACCCGCAACATGTCGTTGCTGGTGAGTTGCACACTGGCGACGAACGACAGCAGCGTGTCCTTGTACACCAACAGGATGACCGCCGACATCGCGCCCAGGCCCGACAGCAGCAACAGCGGCGAACGGTCGATCAAGGTCGCGACGATGATGATCGCGCCGAACACGAACAGCACCATCTTCGCCAACTGCACGTAACCCTTGATCGAGCGGGTGCGCGCATGTTCGGTGCGGGCGTAGATGTCCAGCAGGGCGTTGAGCAGGGCGCTCATGGCCAGGACCAGGAACAGGATGGAGATGGCCAGTGCCACGTTGCCGATAAACAGGATCGCGGTTTTGCTCAGGGCCGGCACCAGGTACAGGCCGAACTGGATCACCAGGGACGGCGTCATCTGCGCCAGGCGATGGAAGACTTTGTTGTGCCGCAGGTCATTGAGCCAGTGCAGCGCCGGTTGGCGGCCGAGCAATTTGACGGCGTGCAGGATGAGGTATCGCGCTACCCGTCCCAGCAGCAGGGCCACCACCAGCAACACCAGGAAACCGAGGCTGGCATGCAGCAACGGATGTTCGTCGAGGGCGCCCCAGAGGTCTTGGACGTTGAGCCAGAGCTGTTTGATATCCATGGGTGAAACCGATTCCTCTGTAAGACAAGACGGGCCGATTAGAGCATCTAAGTGCGACAAAGTTGACGTCGCGGACAAAAGCCCTAACAAAAAAGCAGCTGATTAGCGCCGTTCGCGTAAAGAAACTCGGTTTGGGCGCCCGAAACCGTTACCCTATGCAGCTGATATTTTGTAATTCTTCGAGGTAGCACCCGTGTTTTCCCAATTCGCCCTGCACGAACGCCTGCTCAAAGCCGTGGCCGAGCTTAAATTTGTCGAGCCTACGCCTGTGCAAGCAGCGGCCATCCCGCTCGCGCTCGAAGGGCGTGACCTGCGGGTGACGGCTCAAACCGGTAGCGGCAAGACCGCCGCTTTCGTCCTGCCGGTTCTGAATCGACTGATCGGCCCGGCCAAAGTCCGTGTGAGCATCAAGACCCTGATCCTGCTGCCTACCCGCGAGCTGGCGCAGCAGACCTTGAAGGAAGTGGAGCGTTTCTCGCAGTTCACCTTCATCAAGTCCGGCATCATCACGGGGGGGGAAGACTTCAAGGTCCAGGCCGCCATGCTGCGCAAGGTGCCGGACATCCTCATCGGCACCCCGGGCCGCATGATCGAGCAACTCAACGCCGGCAACCTCGACCTCAAGGAAGTCGAAGTGCTGGTGCTCGACGAAGCCGACCGCATGCTCGACATGGGCTTTGCCGACGATGTGCAGCGTCTGGTTGCCGAATGCGTCAACCGTCAGCAGACCATGCTGTTCTCCGCCACCACCGGGGGTTCGACCCTTCGTGAGATGGTCGCCAAGGTGCTGAACAACCCGGAGCACCTGCAGGTCAACAATGTCAGCGACCTGAACGCGACTACGCGCCAGCAGATCGTCATGGCTGACCACAATGTGCACAAAGAGCAGATCCTGAACTGGCTGCTGGCCAACGAGACCTACCAGAAGGCTATCGTGTTCACCAACACCCGTGCTGCGGCGGACCGCATCTACGGTCGCTTGGTGGCCCAGGACTACAAAGCGTTCGTCCTGCACGGTGAGAAAGACCAGAAGGACCGCAAGCTGGCTATCGACCGCCTCAAGGCCGGCGGCGTGAAAATCCTGGTCGCTACCGATGTGGCTGCCCGCGGCTTGGACGTCGATGGCCTGGACATGGTGATCAACTTCGACATGCCACGCAGCGGCGACGAGTACGTGCACCGTATCGGCCGTACCGGGCGTGCCGGCAACGATGGCCTGGCCATCTCGCTGATCTGCCATGGCGACTGGAACCTGATGTCGAGCATCGAACGCTACCTCAAGCAGTCGTTCGAGCGCCGCACCATCAAGGAAGTCAAAGGCACCTACACCGGGCCGAAGAAGGTCAAGGCGTCCGGCAAGGCCGTTGGCGTGAAGAAGAAAAAGACCGACGCCAAGGGCGACAAGAAGAAAACCGGCGCCAAGTCGCCGACCAAGCGCAAGATCGCCAACCGTCCGAAGACCGACAACCTGTCGCTCGTCAGCAAAGACGGCATGGCTCCGCTCAAGCGCCGCAAGCCAGAAGCACCGGCTGCCGAATAAGCCGGGGCTGATGTGAGAAAACCGGACGTCGTCCGGTTTTTTTATGCCTTCAGTTTTTCGCTTTTGCGGCTGCTTCTCTCAGCTCTTTAAGACGGGCGTCGATCAACTGGCACTTGTCAGGGAATTCGGCGCTCTCGGTGTCCAGGTCCATCTTCTGCAGCTCGTCGTTCATCTCTTTGGCTTTGCTGGGGTTCTGCTCGGTGAGCTTGGCCACTTCCGTGGCTAACTGCTCACGTTTGGCCGTGGCCTCGTCGGGTGTACAGGCCCAGGCGGGCAGGGCGGTAAGCAGGGCGGCGGCGATGGCCAGAGTTCTCAGGGTATTCATGGTTCGGACCTCCTTGGCAATGATGTACGGTTGAGGGGGCGAACGTCTGGAAAGTTCAGAGAAATGACGCCCGTCCGATGGGCTGAACGGCGCATGACGGTACGGGTCACACCTTTTGACGGGACACTTTTCCATGCCCGCAGGAGGAATCAGGATGACGACTTACAACTGGGATTTGATCGAGCGTTTGCTGCACGAAGTGCAGAACGGCGAAGGCAGCTTCGCCCCGCGTAAATACGCCGAACAGGAAGCAGCCGAGAAGGCCACGGCGGGCCAGGACACTGGCAATCTGGATGCGTTGAAAAAGACGGCAGCAGATTATGAAGCGCTGCTGTTCAAGCGCGGCTTTATTGAATCGCGCCCCGAGGAAGAGGGCGGTAATGGCGAGAATTTCATTCTGACGCCGCTGGGTGCCCAACTGCTGGCGCTGATCGACAGCTCCATTCCCGGCAACGATCATCCGCGCCAGGTACTGGATGAGCAGGCCGATGCGCTGGACCCACAGACCTTTGCTGAAGTGGCTTCCAAAGCACAGATCGCCTGATTCTTGTCACGCCCCGGCGCCCCAGGGCGCTGGCGCGAAACTGTCGGATCGGTAATCTGCCGCTAAGGTTGCTGACAGCCGGCGCCGCCTAATCTGCTGCCATTCAACTGACGGGCTTGAATTGGCATGCACCCTCTCACTTCTCGACGTACCTTCGTCAAAGGCCTGGCCGCCGGCGGCCTGCTGGGCGGGCTCGGGCTTTGGCGCCCCCCGGTCTGGGCGCTGAGCAGCCCCGGCCAACCCACGGTGCTGGCCGGCACGGACTTCGATCTGTCTATCGACCAGACGCCGGTCAACCTCACCGGCCAGGCACGCACCGCGTTGACCATCAACGGCAGCCTGCCGGGTCCGCTGTTGCGTTGGCGCGAGGGCGACACGGTGACCCTGCGCGTGAAAAACCGCCTGGCCGAGCCGACCTCGATCCACTGGCACGGCATTCTCCTGCCGTCGACCATGGACGGCGTGCCGGGCCTGAGCTTCAAGGGCATCGAGCCGGGCGGCGTGTTTGTCTATCAGTTCACGGTCAAGCAGCACGGCACGTACTGGTACCACAGCCATTCTGGATTCCAGGAACAACAGGGCGTGTACGGCCCCTTGGTGATCGACCCCAGGGAACCCGAGCCTTATACCTACCAGCGCGACTACGTGGTGATGCTGTCGGATTGGACCGATGAAGACCCGGTCGCCCTGATGAAGACGCTCAAGAAGCAGTCCGACTACTACAACCTGCACAAACCCACCGTGAGTGATTTTGTGCGCGACGTGGGCAAGCAGGGCTGGTCGGCCACGGTCGCCGACCGCCGGATGTGGGCGCAGATGAAGATGAACCCCACCGATCTTGCCGACGTCAGCGGTGAAACCTACACCTACCTGCTCAACGGCCAGCCGCCGGGCCTGAACTGGACCGGGCTGTTTCAGGCCGGGGAGACGGTCCGTCTGCGCTTCATCAACGGCTCGGCGATGACGTATTTCGATGTGCGCATTCCGGGCCTGAAAATGACCGTCATCGCCGCCGACGGCCAGCCGGTGCAGCCGGTCGACGTCGACGAATTGCGCATTGCTGTCGCCGAAACCTTTGACGTGCTGGTGGAACCCACCGCTGAGGCATACACACTGTTTGCCCAGTCGATGGACCGCACCGGCTTTGCCCGAGGCACCCTGGCCCGGCAGGCAGGCGCGATGGCCCCGGTGCCGGCGCTTGACCCGCGCGTCTGGCTGAGCATGCAAGACATGGCCATGGGCGGCATGGACCACGGCGCCATGGCGGATATGCCCGGCATGGAAGGCATGGACCACAGCGCCATGGGCGCAATGCCGATGCAGGCCCACCCGGCCAGCGAAGCGAACAACCCGCTGGTGGACATGCAAGCCATGAACCCGGTGCCCAAGCTCGACGACCCTGGCATTGGCCTGCGCAACAACGGCCGACGGGTGCTGACTTACGCCGATCTGCGCAGTACGTTCGAGGACCCTGACGGCCGCGATCCTGCGCGGACCATCGAGCTGCACCTTACCGGGCACATGGAAAAATTCGCCTGGTCATTCAATGGGGTGAAGTTTTCCGATGCCGAGCCCTTGCAGCTCACCTATGGCGAGCGCGTGCGGCTGGTGCTGGTCAACGACACCATGATGAGCCATCCCATCCACCTGCACGGACTGTGGAGCGACCTGGAGGACGAGAACGGCCAGTTCCAGGTGCGCAAGCACACCATCGACATGCCGCCGGGCTCACGCCGCAGCTACCGCGTGACCGCCGACGCCTTGGGCCGGTGGGCCTATCACTGCCACCTGCTGTACCACATGGAAATGGGCATGTTCCGTGAAGTGCGCGTGCATGAATGAGGAGGCGAGTATGAGTCAGCGTGTTTTAGCGGTTTGCATGGCGCTGGTGTTCAGTCCGCTGGCGACTGCCGAGGAAGAGTTCCAAGGGATGAGCCCGGCGATGCCCGCGTTGACTGAAAGCCGCACACCGATCCCGGTGCTGACCGATGCGGACCGTGCGGCGGTGTACCACGAGCCGGGCGGGCATCGGGTGCATGACAGCGCCGTGCATTCGATGCTGCTGCTCAACCAGTTGGAATGGCAAGGCGGTGAAGGCAGTGGTGCGTTGAATTGGGACGCCAAGGGCTGGATCGGCGGTGACGTCGACCGCCTGTGGCTGCGCAGTGAAGGCGAGCGCAGCGCCGGGCGTACCGACAGTGCCGAAGCCCAGGCCCTGTGGGGGCATGCGATCAGCCCGTGGTGGGATCTGGTGGGCGGCGTGCGCCAGGACTTCAAGCCCGATGACAGCCAAACCTGGGCCGCTTTCGGCGTGCAAGGCATGGCGCTGTACAACTTCGAAGCCGAGGCGACGCTGTTTGTCGGCGAGTCAGGGCGCACCGCGGCACGACTGGAAGGGGACTACGACATCCTGCTGACCAATCGCCTGATCCTGCAGCCGACCGCCGAACTCAACTTTTATGCGCAAAACGACCCGCAACGCGGGGTGGGCGCGGGCTTGTCGGATAGCGAGCTGGGCCTGCGATTGCGTTACGACGTTCGCCGCGAGTTTGCGCCTTACGTTGGTGTCAGCTGGAACCGAACCTATGGCCAGACGGCGCACTACGCCCGTGAGGAAGACGAAGACATCAGCCAGGTGCGCTGGGTCGTCGGCGTGCGCCTGTGGTTTTGAGCTTTTTCCTATACCTATAACTCGCCGCCTGGAGCGGCCTGGAGCCTTGCATGTCTGTGTTGAAAACTGCGTTAGCGGGTGGCGCGCTGTGGACCGGATTAATCCTCAGCCTGCCGGCCTCGGCCCACCCGAAACTGCTGTCGTCCATTCCGGCGGCCGGCGCCCAGGGCGCGGCGCCGGCCGTGATTGAGCTGCGTTTCTCGGAGAACCTGCTGACACAGTTCTCTGGCGCCAAGCTGACCATGACCGATATGCCCGGCATGCCCAATTCGCCGATGCCGGTGAAGGCCAGCGTGGCAGCCAGCGCCGACCCCAAGGTGATGCTGATCAAACCGGCGTCCATGCTGACGGGCGGCACCTACCGGGTCGACTGGCGGGCAGTGTCATCCGATACCCATCCGATCACCGGTAACGTGGTGTTCAGTGTCCAGCCATGAGTGAACTGAGCCAAATATTGCTGCGCCTTGCGCTGTATCTGGACTTGATGCTGGTGTTTGGCCTGGGGCTTTTTGGCCTCTACGGCCTCAATGTTGCACAACGTCCTTTGTTGAATTTCAAGAAGCTGCTGGGAGGGACGGCGAGCCTTGGCGTGCTGCTTTCGATCGCGTCGATGTTAAGCATCACCCAGGCCATGAGCGGCGCCACGGATTGGCCGACGTTATGGCCGCACCTGCAGATGATGCTGACGCAGACTGACCTGGGCTGGACAGCGTGCCTGCGCATTGTGGCGCTGGTGCTGGTCACCTTTGTCAACCTGCCTCTGGCCACGCTGTTTGGCGGTGTCGCACTGGTGACCCTGATGTGGACCGGGCACGGCGCGATGCACGAGGGCGCGCCTGGTGTGTGGCACATGCTCAGCGACAGTGCGCACCTGTTGGCGGCGGCAGGGTGGGTGGGCGCGTTGGCGGCGTTTGGACTGTTGCTGATGCGCGCATCATTGGGAGATGCCCGCCGCGTGGAGGCATTGGCTGCCGCACTGGCGGGGTTCGAGCGCATAGGTGCGGGGTTCGTCGTCGTACTGATCGTCAGCGGCGTGGCGAATTATCTGTGGGTGGTCGGGCCGAATCTGGACGGCCTCACCGGCGGTATCTATGCGCGCCTGTTGAGCCTGAAACTAGGCGTGTTCGGCGTGATGCTGGGGCTGGCGGCGCTCAATCGCTTCCACCTGACGCCGTTTCTGCAACGCGCCGTGGCAGCGGGCGGCCCCGCGCCGGCCATTGCCGCGCTGCGGCGCAGCATGGCCCTGGAGTTCGGCGCCGTGGTGCTGATTCTTGCACTGGTGGCATGGCTGGGCACTCTGTCGCCTACTTAGGACTCGGCGCTCTTCAGGCATTTGAGTGCCTTGAAGTCACTGCGTACGCCGTCGATTTTCTGCAGGAGTTTCAAGCGTTGCTGCGGCGTACTTTCGGCCATCACGTCGACAATCAGGCTGCGCGCCGCGGCTTCGGTCTGGGCGTAAGCCGCACGATATTGCGGGGTCCACAGGCTTTCGCGGTCCACCAGCAATTGCTGCATTTTCTTCGGGAATTCGGTGCTGTGGCGTTGCTGCACGGCGTCGATAAATTGCGCCTGCCAATGGGCGCGGTTGCCGATCCATTCCTGATTCTGCTCGCCCAGGGCGATGGACCAGGCGGTGACACGATTCTGCTGGCTGGTGCTCAGCGGGCCCATCCAGGTGTCCAGGCGTTTATTCATGCGCTCGGCGCGGTCCTTGATTTGCTGAGCCAGCGGCGGCTTCAGGTAATCGTCTTGGCGCTTGCGCAGGTCCTTGGCCAGGGCGTCGTTCATTTCCTTGACCTGTTGATCATCCAGCCCCTGGAGCAGTTCGATGGCCGAGGGAGTGATCTCACGGGCGATTTCAGCAATGGCTTGTTCGGCTTCGGCGGTACGCGTCTTCAGCGCCGCGTCGGTGACTTGGTTGTCGTCGACCATCTGTTGCAGGCGATCGAGCCAGTCCAGGTAACCGGGCAGTTGCGTGGTGCAGTGCCAGGCCAGGTGCTCCTTGAGTTTGTCGTTGAACCAGCTCTTCTGCCCGGCGTTCATGTCCAGGTAGTCATTGAGGGTCCAAGGGATGATCACGTCCAGGTTGCGATAGGCCAGCCCCACGCGATTGCAGCCGGCGAGCGCCAGGCTCAGGGTCAGGAGTACCACCAGCAGTTTGAGCCGACGCAGCATGGGCGTGTCCTTGGGCAGAGAGAGTCAATGCATGTGAACCCGCGCCGGGCGCGACAGTTCAGCCCATCAATAAAACGAGCGCACGGCCTTCAAGGTCAACAGGCCGTCGCATTGCGAATTGTGTCCGGAGTAGGCCGAGCAATCGCCGCCGCTGAGGCTGGAATCGCTGTAGATCAGGTCCAGGTCGATGCCCTTCCAGGCACGGGAGAATTGCACCGACCAGTCGCTGAAACTGCTGACGGTGCCGCCGTCTACCGAAGCCGGCGTGCCCAACTGATGAGTGGTGTACTTCATGCTGACGCCGATGCCGAAGGGCTGGGTGCCGCCGAGATCGGCGAAGATTGTGCTGTCCTGGCGGTCCGGGTCGTTGCTGAAAGAGGCGCCGAAGCGATTGCCCAACAGGTTCAGGCCGCCATAGAACTCCTGGCTGTCGAGGGGGCTGAGCTTGGGGTAGCTGTAGTGGATCAAGCCGACTTCATAGCCGAGCGTCTGGTCGAAGGGGTGTTTAAAGCCCATGTAGGAATCGACTTCGAGAGTGCTCGCCGAGGACAGGCCCATGTTGGGCGAGAATTGGCCGAAGTACAGGCCACTGTCGTGGCTGAGGTCCAGGCCGCCGTGGAAAGAATCGCTGCCCGGCGAGGTCGGCTTGACCAGGCCCTGTGCCATGCTGCGGCTGGGGGTGGTGCCCAATTTCAGGTCGAAGTCGCCCAATTCGCGCTGGAAGATCTGCGCTTCGGCAAGAGGGCAAGCCACTAATGTGCTGACCAGAAAAATGCAGGACTTGAGCATGCTTCACTCCATGAAAAGCGAGGAGCAGTAATGGAGAACATCGGGCAGATGCCCGTGCTAGACGTGTGCAAGGATACCGACGAATGCCAGGCGATGAGGCCCGTTCGTCGATTAGCGCAATATTGAATATAGGGGGAGGGTGCTTCGGGCTCTAGTCCTAGCGCCTTGAAGGCAAGACGCTTAGGGACCAGGTGTGCTGCGCGGTATTACTTTTTACCCAGGCTGATCTGCTTGGACGGGCCGAAAGTCTGGCCGCTCACGCCCTTGGCAATTTGCTGGATTTCACCACCGGATTTGAGGAAAGCAGCGATTTGGCTGTTGATCGATTCGCTGGTTTCAACGGCGGGAGCTGGCTTTGCTTTGCTGTTGGATGCTTTTACGCGCATGGCGGCCACTAACCTGTAGAAAATTAACTTGGCCAGGCATCGTACAGGAAATACTTGACAATTGCTTGGCAAATATCCCCTTGGAATAAGTCTCACGCCCGGATATGGCCAACGTTCATCTTTGAAATAAGCAGCTAACTTGCTGTTTTAGCTCGAAACCCGGCGGGTAGTCGGTGGCGGCGGCACGGCCAAATCAGGTTGACCGATCGGACGAGCGGGGCAGTGCCATTGGAACGCCACCCATCCCGTGATTTTTGCGGCGCGCGCATACGGTTTAGAAGGCGGCCCACGCAATAAGGGCATTGGAAAAACTTGGTAGCCTCAATATAGCCAAGGGCAGCAGCTTTATCTGCTGTGCTCTACGAATGCGGAGTATTGAAATTTCCAGATGCTTCCGTTCTGAATCTCTAACTAATATCAGCGTGCATCATTTCGTCACTTTCAAAATGAAAATTAATCTGCACATCTTAGTAGCTGTAAAAGATGCTGTTTTTTCTTAAAAAAAGCTGCGGTGTTAATGGCTTTTGGCGCTCGAACGCTCTTTCTTGGGGCTCTTGCTGTCGGTTGGTAAGTCTCTGTCGACTCGTTCGATCCAGTACGTTTCTTCAAAAGCCTCTCTCGGTCCTGCAAGATGCGAAATCATTAGTACCCCATACAAAGCCACAGCGGGCCTAGCCCTACTGCAAACAACGCCCCGGCCTCTGCCGGCATAAGCACCCGCCAACCCCGCCCATACCCCCAGTCCGCAAGGGCCCGGATGACTGCCTCAAAGTCGCGGCTAGAAGTGGCGCTACTTGCAGCGCAAAACCAACGTACTGGGCCAAGTGCTGGAACTGGAACACCTGCCCGCGTTGAACATGCGCAGAAAGGTCGGCGGTGGCTTCGTGCTGCTGATGCCCGGCGGCAAGTACCTGCATTTTGAAGAGGATCAGGTTGAGAATGTGATGGACTACGACGTGGAACAAAACATCTACGGCGTGCCCGACTACCTGGGCGGCATGCACGCGGGATTCATCTTCTACACCAATAATCTGAACCTATCGGAGGCGGGTGAAGAGCGCATGCAAAGCCAGATCGGATCGAGCAAGGGCGTGGGGAATTTTCCGTCGTTGTTTGTGAACATTGCGGGGGGCGGGGATAAGGCGATTCAGATTATTCCGGTGGGGGATATTGCGACAAAGGATGAGTTTGAGTGGATCAAGAACATCACTCGCAATGACGTGATTGCGGCCTGGCGGATGAACCCCTGCGTTGGCGGGGTGTATGCCGGAGAATGCGGCGGAGTTTGGGGATGTGGAGAAGATTGATCGGATGTATATAAATAACGAGATACGACCGATTCGGCAGTTTTTTATGCAGGTGAATGGGCGGTTGCGGTAGGGTCGCAGCGTGAGCTGGGCTTTAAAGTAAAATTATAATTCTATTGTTGAAGATCAAAATGGCAATTAAGGTGTTTTGTGGTTTAAACGCAGCTATTTTTAATGGCACGCTGGACTGCAAGTCAGCGTGCTCTCAAGAGAAATACAATGCAGTTGTTTAACTTGTGCGACCGCCATTTTGATAGTGATCCCAAATCCATTGAGGGGTGTTGTCCCCAGGCGGTTTCGGAGTATAAGTGGACGGCCCAATTGCAGGTTCTCCACTGGGGTACAAGTTGCAAACACTCTCGTAGTCTTCTTTTGTTTTCACATTTTCACGGTTGAGAATTTTCAAAGCTTCACTCTTGTCCAATATCGATGTGCACGGATTTTTAGCCATCGCAATAGCCAACTTTTCCAACTCTTCGAAAGGGAGTACCTCGACTTGGGTTCCCATAATAACCTCCGCATTTATTAAGGTAAGACACCATTCAAAGTTAGTTCAAAGTTAAGATATTGACACCTGTGATAAATGACAGTATTTAAGAACGGTTTGTTATTAGCGTTGGTGCTTTCGCGTCATAAATGTTGGAAGGCGGGTTAGGTGTCACAACCTTCACTTGGAACGTACTGTGGAACTGGCGTAAAAAGCACTACGAGATGCTAAACGTCACACTCTGAGTACGCCAGCTTTGAAGGCTAGCCGCCGCTCAAAAAACCTTACGGTTCAATTTTCCGAACTCTGTAAGCTCGCATCATTCAGGCGCCCGGAGCTGTGCACCGGGCGCGAAGTGCTTACTGCGAATCCCGTGCACTTGGCTCGAAGGAAAAAAGCAGATCATCGATGATGGCCTTACCCATTTCACCCAGGTAATACGAGGCGAACGCGAATTTCTCTGCTCGGGAGTCGACGGCGGCCTCCAGCGAGAGCATTTTTGCGTAGTAGAGGACGTGCGATGCGTGTTCAAGGGCCTCCCGAATTGGGACGCCTGCGTTGACGCGGAAGAGTTTTAGATCGCTTTTGTTCTCTCCGCAGTCTGCGAAGGTTACAGAGCCGATGGTTTCGACTGGGGGGAGGGTTGCTCATTGCTGATCTCCTGATTTTCGGAGGTTCTGAGCGGGCGGTGCGGGTTGAATCGAGGTTTTTTCGTACGGCATTAGTGTGCTCCTTGGTACTACCCAAAAGAGCTGCCAGTCACGATTCCAAGCGTGAGGGTGGCAGCTGTACGCAGGTTGGAATCCGAGAGGAAGCGACTCGGCAGACACAAGGCCTCCCACGCACAGCCGCCAAAAAGCGCAAAGCCCAGGCACAAAAAAGCGCCTGCTCATTGTTCGACGACGCTATAGCGTCTTCTTTCTCGGGATTCCACGCCCGGTCGCTGGTGCAGCGACGTGAAGGAGGTTGGCGCGAGGGGATGAAGGCTGCAACTAGCTGTGGATACCTTGCTTAGGCTGGCGATCTTCGGTTCCCAATACTGATGGCGAGGGATCAGTAGCAAAATTTCCATTAGCTGCTGGGCCTTGAGCGCTTCCACTTTGAATATGACCATGCGTTATGCGCATTTTAGCCTTGGGCATTTGGCAGAGGTGGTGAACCTTAGCCCCTTGGCAATCGACCGTGGACATTTTGTGGAGGATAGCCGTTGGATTGTGAAGGACGAAGCGAACGATGAGAGTACAATCGCTGCATAGTGGCGATAGGATTTGTTTTATAACTGTATGAAGTTAATGGAATAATTTCTATTTTTTAGGGTTTTCTCGAGTGCGCGCTGCGCTGTTTACGGAGAGAAGGCCGGTTTTTTGAGGGTATTGGAAATGGCTCTAGTCGGGCGCTACAACAGCTTACAAGTGGTAAAACACACTAACTTCGGTTTGTACCTGGATGGTGCGCAAGATGGCGAAATCCTCTTGCCTAATCGGTATATCCCCAAAGATATTCCCAGTGAAGATGAAGACTGGCTTAACGTTTTCATTTACCTGGACAGCGATGACAAACTTATCGCCACCACCGAGAAACCCAAAGTTCAAGTCGGCGAATTCGCCAGTTTGAAAGTGGTGGAAGTCAACAGCATTGGTGTATTCCTCGATTGGGGTTTGCCAAAGGACCTGTTGCTGCCGTACTCGGAAGAAAAACGTCAGATGACCGCCGGTGAATATTGCGTGGTGCACGTCTACCTCGACAAGCACACCAGGCGCATCACCGCCACCGCACGTCTTGATCGCTACCTGGACAAGACCCCGGCCAACTACGTCGTAGGCCAGGAAGTCGACCTGCTGGTGGCCGAAGCCACTGACATGGGCTTCAAGGCGATCATCAATAACAAGCACTGGGGCCTGATTCACAAGAACGAAGTGTTCAAGTTCCTGCGCCCGGGCAAGGAAGAGAAAGGCTTCATCAAAGAGATCCGCGCCGATGGCAACATCAGCCTGAGCCTGCAACCGGTTGGCCAGGAAGCGGCCTCCAGCCTGAACTCGAAGATTCTTGCCAAGTTGCGCGAAAACAACGGCACGTTGCCGGTCAGCGATAAAAGCGACCCGACGGTAATCAGCAACTTGTTCGGCGTCAGCAAGGGAAACTTCAAGAAGGCTATTGGTGCGCTCTACAAGCAAGGTCAGATTGTGATCCACGCGGATCGTATTGAACTTAGCTGAGTAGGGTTTGCTCTTCTGTAGGAGCAATGGGCTCCTACAGAGGTTGCGTCAATGTCCAAAAAGTCTGTGTTTGCTTACCTCGGCACCTTGCTTGCTTTCCTGGTGCTCGACGGCCTGTGGCTCGGCGTCCTTATGGGCCCCACTTACAAATCCCTGCTGGGCCCGCTGATGCTTGATCAGCCCCGCCTATTGCCCGCAGTGCTGTTCTATCTCCTGTATGTCCTCGGTTGTGTGGTGTTCGTGGTCTTGCCCAGCATCAGTTGGCAGCGCGCAGCGCGTATGGGTGCGCTGCTGGGGCTCGTGGCCTATGGCACCTATGACCTGAGCAACTGGGCCACGCTGCAAGGCTGGGCTGCCGGGTTGGCGATGATGGACATGGCCTGGGGTACCTTTTTGACGGCGGTATGCTGCACGGTTGGGCACCTGTGTGCACATCGGGTGCACCGATGATTGTGTACAGGATTTATGTGCACCGTTGCTGAGCGTGGTCCCCACTACGAAGGTACCTTCAGCCCCTTTGAAACGCCGTTGTAGAGGGATTGTGTGCCATTGGCACGTATTCTGCTGACTATCTCGTATACAAAACTTGCCGCCTTCCGTATGCACCCCCGCGACGGAAGCGCAGGCCGGTATGACGAGGAGCCCAGCGATGACCGAACAATTGCCCAAAGGCTATAGCCCACGCCTGTACAACCAGGATCTGGGCCCGCTGCCGCAGAAGTGGAACTGGTACAACATCTTCGCCTTCTGGATGAGTGACGTGCACAGCGTCGGCGGGTATGTATTCGCCGCCAGTCTGTTTGCCCTCGGGCTGGCCAGTTGGCAGGTGTTGATCGCCTTGCTCGCCGGTATTTGCATCGTGCAATTGATCGCCAACCTCGTGGCCAAGCCGAGCCAACAGGCCGCCGTACCTTACCCAGTGATCTGCAGGCTTGCCTTTGGTGTCTTTGGCGCGAATATTCCTGCGGTGATTCGCGGTCTCATCGCCGTGGCCTGGTACGGGATTCAGACCTACCTGGCGTCCAGCGCGTTGATCATTGTGGTTTTGCGATTTTTCCCACAGATGGCGGTGTATGCAGAGCCGCATTTCGCCGGGCTGTCCTACCTGGGCTGGTTTGGTTTCCTCAGCCTTTGGGTGCTGCAAGCGGCAGTTTTCTGGGCCGGCATGGAGTCCATCCGCCGCTTTATCGATTGGGCGGGGCCGGTGGTCTATGCGGTGATGTTTGCCCTGGCCGGTTGGATTGTATGGAAGGCGGGCTGGTCGAACATCAGCTTTACCCTGGCGGAAAAATCCCTGTCGGGCTGGCAGGCGTTCGGCCAAGTGATCGTGGCCACTGCGCTGGTAGTGTCGTACTTCTCAGGGCCAACCCTGAATTTCGGCGATTTCAGCCGCTACTGCCGCAGCATGCAGGACGTGCGACGCGGAAATTTCTGGGGCTTGCCAGTGAATTTCCTGGCGTTCTCCTTGGTGACCGTAGTGATCGTCTCGGGCACTTTGCCGGTGTTTGGCGAGATGCTCCACGACCCGATTGCCACGGTGTCGCGTATCGACAACAACATGGCCGTGCTGCTGGGTGCGTTTGCCTTTGTGACCGCGACCATCGGTATCAATATCGTCGCCAACTTCGTGTCCCCGGCGTTTGACTTCGCCAACGTCGCACCGAGCAAAATCAGCTGGCGCGCCGGCGGCATGATCGCGGCGGTCGCCTCGATCTTCATCACCCCATGGAACCTGTTCAACAATCCGCTGATGATCCACTACACCCTGGATATCCTCGCGGCGTTTATCGGGCCGCTGTTCGGGATCCTGCTGGTGGACTTCTACCTGATCAAAAAACAGAAGATCGACGTGGATGCACTGTTCGATGACAGCCCAAGTGGCCGCTATTACTTCGACGGCGGCGTGAACTGGACGGCGGTCAAGGCCTTGGTGCCCGCGACACTGGTAGGCGTCGCGATCACCTTCACCCCGGCGTTGCAGGGCATGGCCAACTTCGCCTGGTTTACCGGCTGCTTCCTGGGAGGGCTGTTTTTCCTGGTGCTGGCACGGCGCGAGCAGGTGCGCACGCAAGCGCCGCTGGTTGCCGGCTGACCAATATTCCTCCCGCCAGGAACAGGCCTGTGCCGGCAATTACCAATGCCGGTCGCAGGCCACCGCTGAGGTGGCTGCTCACCGACGCCAGCAAGGGCCCGCTCAATTGGCCGATGGCAAAGCTGGCGGTCAGCAGCCCGGTACTGCGCTGGTAGCCGTGTGGGGCCACCTCCCGCAAGCGCGCCATTACGAGCTGCATGCAGGCCAGGAATGGCCCGCCGCACAACAGAACCCCCAGCGCTAACCCCCAGCCGTTACCCAGCAAGCACGCGAACACCCCGGCCGCTTGCAGCCAGAGGGTGGTCATCAGCCAGCGGCGGGTAGTTTCCGGGTCTTTGCGACGCAAGGTCGCCACCCCCACGCCCACTGCTGCGAGCAGGCCGAAGCACGGCCAGAACAGATCGGCTTGCCAGGCGCCTTTGAACTGGGCGCTGGCCATCTGCGACAGGAAGGTGGCTGGAATGATGTAACCCAGACCGAAGAGTACATAAATCCAGCACAGGTGCGTGATGCTGCCATTACTGCCCGCGTCGTTGTGGCTGGTGACAGCGGCGCTGGCGCAGGGCTGCGGCAAGAACGGTAGGATCGCGAGCAACATCACCAATGCCACCGCGCCATAGACCAACCATAAGGTGGCGGAATCTTGTCCCAGCAGGTTTGAGCCGAGCGCCAATAACCCGGTCAATAGAATCCCCAGGCCCGGCCCGGCAAATACCAGGGCACCGAGGCGCGGCCGTCCGGCGGCGAGTGCCAGTGGCTGGCTCAAACTGGTGATCATCACCAAGGCCCAGGCGCTCGCCACACCCGTGCCAAAGCGCAACAGCAGGTGCGGCCAGAATGCGTGGGCCCAATACGATGCAAAGGTCAGCAACACACATAACCACAGCCCGCCGTACAGACGACCGCGCACATGGCGATGGCCGCGGGCGAAAATCGAATCCACCGCGCCCACGAAATAGCCGAGGTAGTTGGCGGCGGCGATCAGACCGGCGCCGGTCAGGTCGATCTGCCCTTCGCTGAGCATATGGGGCATTTGCGGGGTGAGGGCGAAGCGGCCAATGCCCATGGCCATCATCAGGGCGATGGAGCTGGCGAGTAAGCGAACGAGGGGTGACATGGTCAGGTGTCCTGCTGAGAAACGAATGACCGTCAGCCTAAGGTGCATTGACTTTCTGTAAAATTGAATAATAGTGAGCAACTTGTTCAGTTTTGGAGAAAGGTATGGAGTTCAGTCAATTGCGGATTTTCCAGGCCGTGGCGCAAGAGGGCTCCATCACCCGTGCGGCAGAGCGCCTGCACCGCGTGCCGTCGAACTTGTCGACCCGTCTCAAGCAAATGGAAGAACAACTCGGTGTAGAGCTGTTCGTGCGTGAACGCCAGCGCTTGCAGCTTTCTCCGGCGGGCAAGATATTGCTGGACTACAGCACTCGCCTGCTGGCTCTGCACGACGAAGCCCACGGCGCGGTGCGGGGTGGGCAACCGGCTGGCGATTTTGTGCTGGGCAGCATGTACAGCACCGGCGCGGTACATTTGCCCAAGCTGCTGGCGCGCTATCACAAGGCCTATCCGATGGTGAATTTGCAGGTGCAGTCCGCACCCAGCGGTGAGCTGCTCGAAGGTTTGATCACCGGGCGCCTGGACGCCGCGTTTGTAGACGGCCCGCTGACCATCGCCACACTGGACGGCGTGCAGCTATGCGAGGAAAAACTGGTGCTGATCTGCGAAGCCGATCACCCGCCCGTGCGTGGTCCCCAGGATGTTGCCGGCCGCTCGGTGTTCACGTTCCGACGCAGTTGTGCCTATCGCACCCGCCTGGAAAGCTGGTTTGCCCACGAGCGCGTGGCCATGGGACGGGCGATCGAAATCGAGTCGTATCAAGGCATGCTCGCTTGCGTGATTGCCGGTTCCGGGGTGGCGTTGATGTCCCAATCCATGCTCGACAGCCTGCCGGGCAAGGACAGCGTGTCCGTTCATCCGCTGACCGGGCAATTTGCCACTGCGACCACCTGGCTGATGTGGCGAAAGGGTATGCTCGGCGCTAACCTCAATGCGTGGATTGATCTGCAGCAGGTCGGTCAGCCCGAGGTCATGAAAGACAGTCGCGCCATTGCTTGACCGGTTCGTCAGCATTTGGATGGATTTGGTAATAGTTCGTTGTGGTTTCGTTCAAGCAATACGTAGGACTTAGGGCTACTATCAATGTAGGAAAGGGCGACAGAACATGCGCCTACCAGCATTACCCTCAAAGGGGGCAACCATGAAAGACAAAATTCAAAACTGGCTCCATGATCTGGGTGTTGCACTGGGCTTGATCGAGCCTCCGCTGCAGCCGGTGCCGATTCGTACGGATGATGAGCAGCGGCGTCCACGTCGTAGGTAAGGTCTGGTCTCCCGATCGCAGCGGGTTTAAATGTGGGAGCGGGCTTGCTCGCGAATTCGGTGTGTCAGTTGATGGTTAAGTTGACTGATAAACCGCATTCGCGAGCAAGCCCGCTCCCACATTTGCTTTGCATCAAACGAAAAAGCGGCTGCGATATCCAGCGTCTTACCCGCTGACATATCCGTTTGAATTCTCTTCACATCGCCTCTTGCATGTCAGTCATTGGATTTTAGCTATCGGAATCGGACTACCGTGTTGTCAGAATTATCTGGCTTATTTTATTTTTAATATAAGCGTAGGTTGAATTTTATTAGGAATAGATATGTATCGTTTGCGTTTCTGTAATTTCCTAAAGAGGGCTGATGTATGAGTTAATTCAAAATCGCTGGAGACAAAGTTATGATGCGCTCGCCCATCCCGCCAGTTGCCGCGTCACTAATCGCCATTGCTGAACATGTTTTGCATATCGCACCTGTATCGAAAGCCTGGAAGGCAGCCGCACCCAGCAACGTTGTTTTTCTTCCCCCATCATTAACCAAACAAGCTCTGCTCATACAGATCGCATTACTGCGTCCGTCAACCCTCATAGTCGGCGACCAATCCATTGATGAAGATGTTATCGAGCAATGGCGTGTATCTCACCCATTTGGAGACCTCTGTTTGATCCGCAGAGGTACAAGTCTGGATAAGATACGGATAGATCTATGCGAGTCCAACAGTATTCGAGTGGTCAATACGCCCGGGGTCAACGCCCCGCATGTTGCAGCTTATATCGCGCATTGGCTGACACTGGCCAATGGTTCCATCCCCCGTGACATCAGTGTGCTGGGATACGGCAATGTGGGCAAAGAGTTGGTCAAGCTGTTACTTGATCGAGATCCGGATGTTCGGATTAAAGTGTTGAGCCCACGCGGCCGAGCGCCCCACCCTACCGGGATAGCGTCCACCGATAGCCGAGTGTCATTTGTGATGGACTGGTTCGAGGCGCTGCAGGGTGCCAGTGCTGTCGCCATCTGTTTATCCCTGAATGATGAGTCCACCCATCGTATCGACCAGGCCCTCATTCAGTGTATGCACAGACACGCTCGTCTGATCTGCGTCGCCAAACCGGACGTGTTCAGCGACGATGCTTTACAGACCCTCTCAGAGGCTGAAGACATCCAATTGGTCTTGGATTACGGGCCTACGACATTGGACGCGTTTCGGATGCGTACACATGCGCTCGGTTGTAGTGTCACCACTTGGCGCAGACCAGCGATGCTGACCGTGCAGGCGGCAACCAGCGAAGACTGTCATTGCGACCTTGATTACGCCGTTTCTGTTCAACTGAGTTTGATGGCCTTGCGCGGTCTTGTCAGGCGTAAACTTGCACACTCATTGGCGATTCCCTCCCTGCATGCAGATATTGATGCGCCGCATATATCGATTATCGGCAGAGGGATTAACGGCCTGCTCCAGGCTGTGATGTGTCGCTTGGCGAATTATCAGGTCACCGTCTATGGGGGAAGTCGGGAGAGTGATGGCGCCAGTCATAAGCGTGTGAACATGCGCCATCTGTCAGCGACAGAGACGACTGCAAAGCCGCTACATAATGACTATCTACTTTCCGGAAATCAGCATCTTGCAGTTGAGTGCAACCGCGCCGGCATTGAGTTGTTTGAAAAACTCCTGGCTGACAACCCGTCGCTGGCGCAATTCGCGCGAGCGCGGGTTGTACGCTGTTACAGGGAAGATGCGAGTGGGGTAGTTGCCGCGATATGTGAGCAACGCGACATCGAAAACAGGCCGTGGCCTAGTGGCAAAACTAAGGGCGAATTCGCAGAGATCAGTCAGCAACAGTTTCTGAAGCGTTATGGCGTCCCAGGAATCAGTCGAGCTATTGAGGTATCAGGCTACGATGTCGAATTTACCCATCTAATGGATGAAATAGAGGCGCTGTTGCAGCGCTCGGGGGTTCAGTTCGATACTCAGCATCTGAGTTCAGTCCAGATTGCTGAGCTGAGCAGAGAACACTTCGTCGTCACTGCTATGGGCGTAGAGGAGCCAGAAGTTATCCCGATCATCGGCTGGTTTTTCAAGCTGCGCGCTGTGGATAATGAAGGGGCCGAAATTCGTGGTCTCAAGCTGCAATACGACCTGCCAATTGGCGTCATGAACTGCCGCCTGGACGGTGACTGTATTCTTGTCTCCGGTGGACAGGTTCCGCCTGACTCTGCGCCGGAGTACAAGGAGCAAATCCTGACAGCGTGTCTGGCCGCTGTTTCTCTGCACTTTCCAATGTCTTACCGCAGTGCAATCGAAAATGGCGACTTGCACATAGTCGAATGTGCCAGGCCTGGCACCTCCGATGGACTATCGATTGTTTATTGGGCCGCCCATCATCAAATCGCCGCCGGAGGAACCTATGCCGCGGGCACAACCCAAGGATTGGTCTGGGCCTCCCTGGTCCAGGAAATCATTCAGGCAAACCAAAACCTGTCCGTTGAACGATAAAAAAACGGGCGCGACATCCGACGTCGCGCCCGCTGAAGAAACCGTTTCAATTCTGTTGGACGTCAAGCCACCGGAGTCGCCACCGCCTGCGGCCGACGCGACAACAAGCTCACCAGCACAAAACTCACCAACCCAACCGCCAGGCTGTAGTAAATCGGCGTGTTCGCATCCAGCCCATCCTTGAACATGAACACCAATGCCGTCACAAAGCCCAATGCCATGGACGTAATCGCCCCCGACGTGGTGGCGCGCTTCCAGAAGATCGCCCCAATCAACGGGATCAACATGCCGCCGACCAACAGGTTGTAGGCCAGGGTCAGCGCGCTGATCACATCGCTCACCACCAGTGCGATACCCAGCACCGCGATACCGGTCAGCATCGTGAACAGACGGTTGATATTCAGGCTCGATTGTTTGCCGCCACGCAAACGCGGCAGCAGGTCTTCGGTCAGTACCGTGGAGGCGGCCAGTAAACCTGCGCTGGCGGTGGACATCATCGCCGCCAGTGCTGCGGCAATCACCAGGCCACGAATCCCGTCCGGCAGCGACATTTTAACGATGGCGGCAAATGCGTTGTTGACGTTGTCCAGGTCCGGAATCAACACATGGGCGGCCATGCCGATCAGGGCACAGGCCAGGCCATAGAGGATGCAGTAGAAACCGGCGAAGGTGCCCGCGTACTTGGCGACCTTTTCGTCGCGGGCGGTGAACACCCGCTGCCAGATGTCCTGGCCGATCAGGATGCCGAAGAAGTAGATCATGAAGTAGGTGATGATCGTGTCCCAGCCGATCGCGGTGAAGCTGAAACTGGATGCCGGCAACTTGGCCACCAGTTCATCCCAGCCGCCGACGCGGTACAGGCAGATCGGCAGCAGGATAAACATCAGGCCGACGGTCTTGATCACGAATTGCACGATATCGGTAAGGGTCAGCGACCACATGCCGCCGATGGTCGAGTACAC
>Ga0308161_1001402_pt1 | contig 29276 bp, 30 predicted proteins | sample PhyFR2_FD_201034 | JGI IMG/M metagenome (GOLD analysis project Ga0308161, IMG submission 201034) | Phyllosphere microbial communities from UC Gill Tract Community Farm, Albany, California, United States - DLSLF.R2 | ecosystem: Host-associated > Plants > Phyllosphere > Unclassified | place: USA...
AGTGAAGCTTATATACCTTTTATACCTAATGGATTTATTACACCCAGGCACGGTCAGGCCACCCGCCACAGCGTCACTTCGTCAGGGGGCAGCCAGTATTCGTCCCGCTCCTGGTCCCAGGCTTCATGTTCGCCAACCTGACTCGTGAGAAAACGATCCAGATACGCGTGCCAGGAGGCCCGCTGCAGCCGATTACGACGTATGTGCGCCTGGTAATCCTCCAAGACGCCCAGTCGCGCGGCCAGATTGGCGAGATCGATGGCAACGGTCTTCCATTGGCCGTTGTCCCGGCGGATCATGCCGAGAGCTTCCATCTCGGTAAGGGCTGCCGTCACGGCGTTGCGGCTAATGCTGGTGGAGCGCACGACGTCAGCGGTGGTGGGGGAGTGGCGGGCTCGTTCGATGGACTCGTATACGAGAGCTGCGACGTCTCCTAGGGCACGGAACACGGGCCGCACAGCGTGGATGCGGCCCTTGCGCCACATCAGTTCCCTGGCCAGTTGTTCATAGTGTTGAGGCAGCTGGATGAGATAGACGTCGGCTGCCTTGTGACGCGCGTCCGCCACTTTGGTGAGAATGCCATCTGAGGCCTGGGCCAGAATCGGCAGCAGCCGCGCAATGGTGACGTGGTGTTTGCCCAGGGCGACCGCGAGAGTGCGGCACCCAACGTCGAGAAGGTCGGTTTCTTTCGCGCGCATGTACCCCAGCAGTCCACGGATCAGCAGGCGGAGGCTGAGGCCTTCCCGGCCTCTAGCTGCCAGCCGGTGATCCAGTACAGCGAACAGGATGTTTTCCAGATCGTTGACCAGTTGGTGGATTGATGCAGAGCTAGCGTTGAGTGCCCCCCCTGTGGGTTTAGTGGGGCTTGTGTTGTTAATAAGGGCATTGTTTTTCCCTGTTTTACGGGGACTGCGTTTTTGGGCTTCGCGGGCATTGGTGAAGGCCTGGGCCTTGGCCCATTCAGTGGGCAGCAGCCGTGCCTGTTTGGCCGGCGTGCCGTACAGGGCAGCTAGGCCCGGGAACTGCCCGGTGAGTTCGTTCTGTACGTCTTCCAGGGCCCACCCACACGCGGAGAAGTGATTGAGTACGCCCATGCGTGCTTCTGAGGGGCTGGCGTACTTGGCTGTGTCGTAGAGACCGGTACGTGCGATTCGCCGCAGCGGAGATTCGCTGTGACCAGCGATGGGCAGCTGCGCAGCAGTAGACCTGGCTGTTGGCGCTGCTTTGGCCTGCCGTTCTTTGAGGACGCGGAGGCGGGCCAGCTCCGGCGCCAACGCAGTTCGAAGGGCTGCTAGTGCGCGCGGGGAGTTGCGGACGCGGAGGGTGGCGTAGGCCTGCGACAGGGGAGTGAGGAGAGTCTGGTGGCCGCCGGCCTTGTGCTTGGAGCCAGGGACACGGATGCACCCGTCGGTGATGTTCTGGTGCGGGCTTGGGTCCAGGCTCGTCGCCAGAAGGCCGAGGGCCTCGATGAGGTCTCGGGCTTTGGCCGCGGTAAGCCGTTCCTGCAGTGGGATGTAGATGTGCCTGCCGCCGCTGGGGGAGAAGTCCTCCACGAAGCTGACGTTTGCTTCCTGGAGAAGCTTTCCAAGCCGTGCCGCGTCTGATTCAACGACGCCCTTCACTGCCTTGGAGGTATCTAGGTCGATGCAGAGCGTGGCTACGGAGCCGTCCACGCCGTGGATCATCACTGCTGCCGGTCGTTCGGGCAGTGATGCCGTGATCGTGGGCGGGGTCGCGGGCCGGGGGTACTGGAACCGTGCGCCGATCCACCGACCCAGACGGTAGGACGGCTGACCGGCAATCAGTGGTGCCAGGACCCAGGCGTCTTGTGGCGTGACTTGACGTACGGCGGCGACACTCTCACGGGCATGCGTTGACGCGGAATTGACTTCCGGTACCATGGGGAACAAGACCTTTCCGTAAGGAGGGTGTGAAAACGGGAGCGTCCTCGAATGAGGAAGCTGCTGAATAGTTCAGATCGCTGTAACTGCCAGGAAACGTGGATCTGAACGGATACTTAGTGAAGGCCCGCCTTGTGCGGGCCTTCAGCTATTTAACTGGCCTTCGCAATAGGCAATGCCTCCTGCAGGCTGTCGCGGTCTGCCCATGCGGGCAGGCCGTCTGCTTCGAGTTCGAGGTGAATCAGGATCTGTTCCAAGCCCTGCGAGTCACTGAGGCCCATCCGCCTTGAGACTTCGCGTACGAGGTCTTTGCAGTGGGGCGGGATCGAGTAGTTGGCCTGCACATTGTTCATGCCAGTGCCGCGTTGGCGGCGAAGAACGGTTCCCATATGGCTCACCCTAGCCTTAGCCCTAGGGCTAAGGTTTCCAGACACGCCCGTGGGCTCGGGGATTCTTTCGGGCCCCGGTGCTTTGCTAAACGTGTGGCTGACGTCTCGGGCAGGGACTCGGCGTCCCGTTGTAACTATTGTGCGCGCGCAGCTTTCTTGACCGCCGTGTGACAGATTGCGTGAGCTCATTGCTCCAATATGTCATAAAAACTGGAAAATTTAGATATGGGACGACCCGCTGTTCGATTATCTGTTCCAGGCGCGCCGTACGATGGCATCAACCGCCTTGGGGCTCGCCTCGCTCTCTCCTGCTCCGCCGGAGAATGCGCTGCGAAACAGGTCCCCCGTAGCCTTTAGTGACCTGAAATAGCGCCCCTGGCCGTCAATACGCCATCGGGAAATTCCAAGGTAGCTGGCAGCTGCGCGCCGGTCCATGCCGGCCAGCAGGCAAACTTTCACAGCCTCATAGATGACGCGATAAGCAGCCTCATGCTCCCGCGGGACTTCCGCCAGGACGCTCTGAACGGCTTTCTGCGCTTTTTCTGGAGTGGTCATTCTGCTGCTGCCTTCCTAATCGAGGGAGAGGGCGGAGCCCAGGTCGGCCTCAACCTTGCGCTTTCTGCGGGCGTAAGCGAAGAGTGCAAGGCCTACGACGACCAGGGCGGTGGATGCGTAGGAAACGAGCATGTAGAGGTAAACCACATCTCCGGCCCCAAACCACTCGATGGGGTAGGCACCCGCGCGCAGCAGCGAGAGTGTGAAGCCCGCGGCAATCATTCCGGACGCCGTGCGGCCTGTGCGCAGTGGGTTGTTTCTGGAATCGAGGTAGGCCGGCCGCACAAGAGGAAAGACGACGTAAGCCACATAGAAGAGCACCAGCCAGATGTTGATGCGGACGCTGGGCTGGGTGGCAAAGTCGAGCATCTGGGGCGATGAATAGGGGGCGTCTGTGGCCAGGACGGTCCAGAGAAGGCCGGCCGACACGAGCCCCAGCACTGCAGCCCCAGGCGCTCCGACGGTCCAGCGCCGTGCAAAGGACGAGCCGTAGGCGAGGCTTAGGTGGCCGCCGAGGAACGCAACAGCTACCAGGGCGCAATACTTCGAGATGAGGTCGGTTGCGTTGTGGATCGGCATCATCGAATCCAGCGGGTAATACACCGGCGGCAGCAGGAGCAGGTAACCGATCGTGAGGAAGATTCCCGACAGGGCAATGCTGCTGGCCTTGCCCCGTAGGGCGTGCTGATAGCCGGTGGCCGGTGTGTTGATGCGCTTGAAAGTCAGGCTTCCCAAGAGGATGAGCATCAGCGTCACAGGGACAACGGACAGTGGATTCACCCGAGCAGCTCCGTCATTTTCTCCGCGTATTCCCGGGCCTCTTTGCGCTGTTTGACCCGTCGCTGCAGCAGGTTGATCCTGCCTGAGATCAGCTCCACTAGGGCATCATCGGAAATCTCAAGTAGCTCATCCTCGCGCGCACGGGGTTGCCAACCACCCTCGGCCGGTAACACGAGGCCGATAACGACCAGACCCGATGCGAAAGAGGTCCCCGCTGCTCTGGAGGCTGCTACTGCCAGCGGCGGTGTCAGCTTGTTTTCGGTCAGCTGAGTAAAGATGTAGGTCAGGGCCATGCCCGTTTCTTCGGCCATGCGGTGCCGCAGTTCGCCAGGGTCGATGGCATCGATCCAGGCCCGGTTGGAGCCTTCGTGCGGAAAGTCTATGAGCGGGATATGTTTCCGAAGATCCCGTGGATAGTGCTTCTTGGAGGTGCGGAACTGCAGCTCCGCCATCAGATCGGCGTGATGGACCTGGCTTAGCACTTCTGCTGGTGTGGGCTCGATCGGCCGGGTGTACATGTCCCTGTATGGGTCAAAGGCAGCCAGCGCTTCCAGCACGTTCATTTCGGACGCCCGCGCCACGGCAACGACTGTCGATTCCGCAACGTTTCCGCGCCGCAACTGGTTGCCCAGAGTGCCGCGATGTAGGCCTGTCAGGGCGCTCAGAGCGGCAGGGGAAGTGCTGATGGACTGGGCGTCCAGCCAGCTCTTGAACTCTGAGGCTGAGACGGGCACAAACACTCCTTGGACGGACCGAACATGACAAGACGGGCGCAACAGATTCTGCTAAGATGCTCCCAATAGTTAAGTTTTCAACCACACTTAACTAATGGTCTTATTTTCCATCCTAGCCTTAGGGCTGAGTTTAGCCGGGATGGGTTTTCCGCTCGGGGGAATAGGCCCCGGATTAGCCCAGGGGAGGGGCGGCATGTCTTTGACAGTCGGTCGAGCTGCTAGCACTGTTGCTGTCGCTACCGCCCTTACATTGGGGTTCGTTGTCGTGGTCCTTGACGATGGCGGCTCTCCGGCCCAGGCGGCTTCTGCTTGTGTCGCTCCTGGGACCGCAGCTGAACCGGCATCCTCAACGATTTCCGGCAGCACAGTGGCCGGGTTCGACGGTGAGCAAATGAAAAACGCGGCCGCCATTATGAAGGCTGCGGCTGATTTGAAGCTGCCGGTGGCTGCCCAGTTGATCGGTGTCCAGGCTGCCATTGGTGAGTCATCGTTACGGGTCATTGATTTCGGGGACGGCGCAGGCCCTGACTCCCGCGGGCTGTTCCAGCAGCGGGCGAACGGTGCGTGGGGTTCCTATGAGGACCGTATGGACCCTCACACCAGCGCGACCAACTTCTTCAAGGCCCTGCAGAAGGTCGAGGGCTGGGAAACCCTCGAACCGACCATCGCTATTCACCGCACGCAGCGGAACGCGGACCCGAACCATTACACCCGCTTCCGGGAGCAGGCCACGCAGATCGTGAAAGCCCTCGGCGGGGAATCCGCAGCGTTGGTGGATCCCTCCGGGGTGTGCCCGGCCGAGGGGAACCAGGTTGTCGGGGACATTGCCGGCAAGTGGGTCAAGCCTCTGCCAGGGGCTGACATGACCAGCGGCTACGGCCCGCGGCCGGCCCCGCCCGGCACTGCCGGGGGAGTGCTGGCGAACTTCCACTACGGCATCGATTTCTCCACCCCGGGACATGCCGGGACGGTCCTGGCGATCACGGATCTGAAGATCGTGAAGATCCGCAACCTCGACGGCCAGTTCGGGACCGGTGTCACCGGGCAAACGCTCGACGGGAAGCTGACCATCGGCATGTACCACATGGAGGCCGGGTCCCTGAAGGTCAAGGAAGGCGACATCGTTGCTGCCGGGACTCCACTTGGGATCGAAGGGGCCACAGGAAACGTCTCAGGCCGGCACACGCACATGGAGTTCTATGCCGGGGCTCTGCCGAACCCGATGATCCCGATCAACGCCACCATCGACCCCACCCCGATCCTTCAAGAGAAAGGCATCCTGTGATGCGTAGAACCGCACTCGCCCCGGCGCTGCTCGCGGCCGCAGCGCTACTGACGGCCTGCGCCGGGACCCCCACCGCAGACAGCACGGCCACCGCGACGGCCGCGCCGACCATCACAGCCGACGCTGACGGGAATTCCACCGGTGACGGTCATGACCACGACGAAGCCACGGAGCACTATGACGGCCCTAACGTCACCTGGGATGCCGGCGCAGAGCAGACAGTCAAGGACACCGCCGGAAAGGCCATGGCCCTGTTCGGCCGTCCCACTGTGGAAGAGAAGACCTGGTTCAGGGATCTCGAACCCATGCTCGCCGCCGAGTACAAGGAGGATGCCCGCTACATCGACCCGGCCCAAGTCCCGTTCTCCACCGTCACCGACGGTCCGGCGATCAGCCGGGAAGCACAGAACCCCATGACCGTGACCGCCACCTTCGACACGGACGCCGGGCCCTGGACGATGATGCTCCACCGCATCGGCCAGGACGATCCCTGGCTTGTGACCTCGATCAGCCCGGTGAGTGCCCCATGAATGCCCCGGCCACCGGCGCGGATGAGTTCGGCACGGCACCGCTGTTCACAGATCCGCTCACCAACCCGGACAGTCCGGGACCGGCACAAGCAATCGCGACGGCTGCCCCGTTGCTGTTCCAGGAACCTGTCCCACAGATTTCCAGAAGTCAGAACCCCGCGAATGAAAGGAAGACCCGATGAGTACCAACTGGTCAGGCGCAGAGCGGAAGTCACGCGCCCCCATCAGCCTGCTCGATCCGGAAACCAGCGCAGAGGACAACACCCCGGAAACGGCAGAGGCCGCCGTCTCCGAGTCAGCACCGGATAAGGCACTTGCAGCAACAGCTGCGCCGGCCCCGCTGGTCAGCGGCCGGCGCAGCGCCTCGGTGCTGCAAAAGGACAACTTGAACGATGAACTGCCCCCGGCCACTGGCTGGCAGGCGTTCCTGCGGGCAGTGACGTTCGGTCTGGTCAAGCCCAAGGTCGGCGCGGCCGAGCTGGCCCGCCGAACGGACCTCTCCGCGATCCAGCGGGTCTATTCCCGGCCCATGCGCATCATGGTCGCCCAGCCTCTGGGCGGGGTCGGTAAGACCATGTGCAGCGTCGGGATCGGCTCCACCTTCGGGATTCACTCGGGCCAGCACGCCATCGTGTGGGACAACAACGAAATGATGGGCACCCTTGGTGTGCGGACCAACGCAAACGGCTCCACCCGTACCGTGTGGGACCTGCTCAACGTCCTGGAAAAGTTCGAAACCATCGAAGCCCGCAAAGGCGACTTCTCCTACTACACCCGCCACCAGGGAAAGAATCAGTTCTCCGTCCTGGCCTCCGACGAGGACCCTGACCGGATGAAGTCCATTGGGGCCGAAGAATTCAACCGGATCCACACAGTGGTTAGCCGGTTTTACGACACCATCGTCCTGGACACCGGCAACAACACCCGCTCCGAGAACTGGTTGGCTTCAATCGAGGTCACAGACCAGCTCGTGATCCCGGTCCGGCTACAGCGCAACGCTGTCGTCTCAGCCCTCCGGATGATCGAACAGCTCGAATCCATGACCGAACGCACCGGGAACCGGCACTACAAAGACCTGGTGAACAACGCCGTGGTCGTCGTGACCCAGGGCGGCGGGGCGAAAGTTTCAGCCGCCGATCGGGCGGACCTCCGTGCCCAGCTCGAAGGTACGGTGCGGGCCATCATCGATATCCCATACGACGCGGCACTCGATAACGGCTCCATCATCGACTGGCAGCTCGTGGGCGATCCTGCCCGCCGCGCTTTCGAACGCGTGACCGCCGAAATCGCTGCTGGCCTGCTCGAGGTAGATAACCGCACTGCCCACGCCCCTAACCACTTCACCAACCGATAGGAAACCCCATCATGTTCATGAGCATCGTCAACGAAGTCATCGTTCCCGCGGCCGCCAACAACCCCCTGGACGGGGTGACACCGAACATCAACGTCTTCGGCGTCAAGTTCCAAGGCGCGATCCAACTCATCCTCGGCGGCATCTGGGCGTTGGTCCTGATCCTGGTTACCGCCGCATTCCTGATGAACTTGGGCAAGTGGGGCGTCGCCCGCCAGCGCGGCCACTCCGACGACATTGCAGACGGCGCAGACGGCGCCAAGCGCAGCGGCATCGCCTTCGCCGCCGTCGCCGGCGCCAGCGTCATCATCGGCGGCATCCTTGCCCTCACAGCAGCAGCGGGAGCCTAGTCCATGCAGAAGCACTGGAAGGCGCTTACGGCGGTAGGAGTTGTGATCGTCGCCGTTGCCGTGGCCGTAATCCTCATCAGCCGTCCGACACCTTCCGCTGAACAAGAACCCAGCTCACTTCAGGCGTCCGGGAAGTTCGGGTTTCCCGTCTCCACGATCAAGATCGGTGAAGGAGGAACAAAAACGGCCGGTGATGGCAAGACCATCACCGGCTATAGCGGCACGTGTGATTCCGCCGCCCAGGCAGCGGCCAACTTTGCTCCGCTGCTATCGGAAGTCAATCTGAAGACCTGGGCGGACCAAAAGAAAACCCTGACTGAGGTTTCCGTTCCGGGCCCCTGGTTCGAAAAGGTGACTTCCGGGGGAGACCTCATGACCACCACCAAGAATCTGCCGTCCGGCGCTTTCGATGGCGGGTGGGTTTCCCGTTCCGACGTGGCTGCCGGCGGCCTGTACCGGGTTGCCAGCTGCGAAGAGAAGAAGCGCGCTGTGGTTCAAGTCTTCATCGGATCTTTGAATGCCCAGGTCAAAACCGTTCCGGCCGGGGGCTTCGGAACGGTTCCGATGGAACTGACCTGGGATGGCGACTGGAAGATCACGGACGCCCGACAGTCTGCCGATGACCCGAATTTCGGCGGCCGCGTCCAAGACAGAGGACCTGCTGGAGCGACGCCTGGAGAACCCACTGGAGATTTTCCGGTGTTGACCCAGGACCTTGTGAACTCGGTGTTCGCGGACGTGCGCAGAGATGGGTGGATTGAGTATGCGAACGCTAAGCGCTAATAAGACGATTCGCCTGGTCGCGGCCCTATTGTCGTTGTTCCTCAGCCTCGGGGTTATCACCGCCGGACCTGCTCAGGCAGCGGACGACATAACGAAGTCCGAGAAGTTGAACGCTGATCAGATGAAACGCCTTGCGGGATTGCCCGATGATCAGAGGAATGCGATCCGGGACAGGCTGAACCTGGAGCTTGGCAAGACAGCTTGTGGTGACATGGCCTTCTACGCGGCCATGGGCGGAAGCAATTGTGAGAATGTCGCGGCAAAGGCCTTTGAGACGTTCCTGACGACGCCGGAGAAGTCTCTGGACTACGGCGGGGACACTGCGTCGTTCTGCGCCGCGCTGCCCTCTGCGGGAGCGCCTCTGACGGGTACAACCTGGTGCACGGGCGGGTCGATTATTCAGAAGTTCGCTCCCGTAGCTGGCGCCGTTCTGCGGACCGCCATCGCGGTCCAGCCTGGTGGGCAGTTCGTGCTGGGTGCGGTGGACACGGTGGCCTTTATCGCCAATGCCAAGGATGGGTTTGAGAAGTTTGCGAACTCGACCAAGGAGGCCGGCGTCTCGGCCACGAACGAGGTCCTGGTGAACCTGTTGAAGGTCTCGAAGTTTGACGTCGATGAGGGTTTCCGGACCACGTGGGCGATCTTTTCCGGGCTTGGGATCATCCTGCTGACCCTCATGTTTTTCAAACTCTTCCGGGACTACTCGGACGAGAAAATCGATCCGGACTCCATGCGTGAGTCCGTGCTCTGGTATGCGCCGTTGGCGATTCTCCTGGCCTTGTTCGGTCCGGTCCTGGGCTACGTGGCAAATAACGCGCTGATCAGTCTCACGGAGTCGATCAGCCCGTGGACGGCAAACCAGATCGGGACCTTCTCCACGACCATTTCCCGGTTCGCCTCGTATGAGTCGAACGGGGTTTTCGGCCCGCTGGCAGCTGTACTGCTGTTCGGCCTGCTGTTTATCGGGGCGTGGGCACTCCTGGGGCTTTTCGCTCTGGCGCCGATCGCCCTGTACCTCCTGGGCGTAGGTATCGCGTTAATGCTCGGATTCATGATTCACCCGGAGCACCGGGCCCGGGTCGGCAAGGTCGGGTCGCTGTGGCTGGGAATCGCTTTGTCCAAGCCGCTGCTGCTGTTGATCATGGGTGCGTTGTTCAGTTTCATTTCCTCCCGCCCCGCGTTCCAAGGCGGGGGAACCAGCGATGCGCTGGTGAACGCTTCATCTGTCTTTATTGCGGCCGCCGCGATGGTGGTCCTGGCGTTCTCGCCGGCATTGCTGTTCAAGTTCGTCCCCATCCTTCCCTCTTCCGCTACCGGGCTGGGTGCCAACCGTCCCTCGATTGCAGGGGCGGCGATGGTCGCCGGAGCCGGAGCCGGAATCGGCGCGATGATCCGTCAACGCCGCACAATGCAAGCCCAGTCCGGCCCGGCTAGCGGCGGCCCAGTCGGCCCGAACGGCGCAGGGCAGCGGCAAGGTAGTCCCGGCCTTCCTGTCGGGCCTGACAACGGTATGACCGGCTCGCCGGCAGGCGCTGGGACTGGCCGTCGCAGTGCTGGCCATGCCGGCCGGGAGGCGTCCGGCGCCCAGGATCCAACGCCAACTCCTGATACCCGCACCATCGCCCAGGCTCAGCGGGACGATCGGGCCGGGACACCGACGGGGAAGGCTGCTGCAGCGGCGCGCAATGGCGCTGCCGCCTTCGGTAAGGGCACGGCAACAGCCACACGGGGATCGGCCAAGATCGCCGCGGGCGGTGCGACAGCGTTCCTCCTGGCAGGACGTGAAGCATCGCGGCAGGCTGCGATGCGCGGCCGTCAGGGCGTGCATTCGATGGCCCCGGATACCGATCACATCAGCGGCCGGTAATGAAGCAGTTTGTAGCGGGCAGTAAGGAAGCGGGGGAGTAGGTCTGATGGGACGCATGGTTGTTGTCGGTGGTGAGGTTTCCCGGCGTGGTTTGTGGGGCGGGAACCGCACCGGTCCTGAATGGATCGGCCTGAGCACCGCCTTGGCATTGGGACTGGTGACGGTCATTTCCCTCAAGGACGTGATCGTGCTGGGCCTGATCCTGGCCGCGGCCATCGTCGGGCTCGGGGTGGTCTTGACCACGCCGAGCAAGATTACCGGGTACCGCTCTCTGGGGGCGTTGATCGTTGAACGGCAGCACCAGCGGTCCCGCCGCAAGAACAAGTCCGCGACGTTTGTCCCGGTGAAGTTCCGGGACCAGACCCGCATGGTGAAAGCCTCTAAGGCTGATCGGGCCCGTGCCGATGAGAAGGGCATGATCGAGGTTCCGGTGAAGCACCGGAACAATGCCCCGCTGATGGTCGGGACGGTCCGCCCGTTCACTGTGCAGACCCCGACGGGGCCGATGACGGTTTTCCGTCACGGCGGGAAGATCAAAACCCCGTACTACACGGTGACCGTGGAAGTGATGGGTTCTTCCTCCGGGATCCGGGAGGAAAACCGGGAAGACTCCGCGTACGTGGCCCGCGGTCAGTTCCTGGCCCGGATGGCCCGCCGGCAATCCCTCATCACCCACGTCCAGACGCTCTCCCGCGCGGTCCCGATGGATTCGACCGACCACCTGCTGTGGATCAAGGACAAGCAGGCTCAGGGCATCAACCGGCTGCTGATCACTTCCTACGGGGACCTGGTCCAAACGTTGCAGTCCCGTTCCGAGCAGCACCGCACCTACGAGACGTTCCGCATTCCCCGCTCCGCTGCGTTGTCGCTGAAGGCCTCCAAGCTCGGCGGCGGTGACACCGGCCTTGGGCTGGCTATCCATCAGGAAATCCGCACCGCCCTGGCGCAGGCGCAGATGATGGGCGGGATCCAGGATTACCGCACCCTGGGACCTGAACAGATGGCAGCCCTCCTGCGGCACCTGCAGGACCCGGATTTCGACATTGACGATGATGAGAACGCGGACCTGGCCGACTGCTGGCAGCACATGGACGGGGATTCCTCGGATTCTTCGGTGGTCATCAACGGCCACTGGCACACCCGCACCGGGTACGTCCCGGCTTCAGCGTTCAGCCCCGAAGCAATCCCCGTCTCCGCCCTGCAATCGTTGGTCTCCGGGATCCAACCGGCCGTGGTCCACACCGTCTCCATGGTCCTGGAACTGGCCGATGCCCGCACCGCCCGGGGGAAAGCCCGCACGGACGCGGCCATGGACCGGGCCAAGGGCAAGGAAGTCGCGAAGTCCGGTGTCGTGACCGACGGATCCGAAGAAGTCCTCATGGGCGCCTCCACCCAGCGGCTCCTGGACCTCAAACCCGGTTCCGGGCACCACGGCGCTTCCTACGCGCTCTACATCTCCTACTCCGTGGAATCAGAGGACGAGCTGCTGGCCACCGCCGATCTGATCGAGGCTGCGGCCGCGGACGCCGGGATCGAATTCATTGACTGGATGGATCACCGCAATGACCTGGCCTTGATCACCACCATGCCGTTCACGAGAGGAATCCGATGAACACCCCCAAACTCATCAAAGGCCTGCGGATGCCTTGGGCCCTGACCACAAAATCCCGCCGCACCAAGCGTTCCCAGACCCGGAAACAGCGCCTAGCCGCAGAGAACAGCGTGGCCGCCGCTACCGGAGATGCCCTGGCAGCCAAGCGCCGTGCAGGAAAAGACAGCCGCGAAGCCACAGCGAGCGTGCAGTGGCATTGCGAGCGGAAGAGCTCGCGGGCCTCCCGGCTGGGGTATTACGATCCGGCCGCCCCTGGTGTGTTGTCCTCGACCCGGCAGATGGAATTTTCGCACATGGCCATTGCCTCGCCCCCGACCTCGCACCGGGGCCTGGCGTTCGGGATCGATGCAGGTTCCGGGTGGATGGTCGTCCATGACCCGTTCACGTCCTACGGCAACGAGCTCGAATCCCCGAACGTCTGCTTCATCGGGGACCTTGGCCAGGGCAAGTCCTCCGGGATCAAGACTTGGGCGGTGCTGCGGCAGCTGCTCTTGGGCCGCCGCGTCGTGGTGATCGACAAGAAGTACCAGCTGGACCAGAACGGCGGGGAATACACCTCCCTCGCCCAGCGCCTGGGCATCACGCCGGTGAAGTTCATGGTCGGCGGTGGAGGGGCCAAGATCAACATCCTGGACCCGCGTATCGCTGCCCGGCTGAACGAGGACAGCCACGACGACACGGCACTGTCCACCCCGGCGGGTCAGTCCATGCTGGTCCGTGCCGTGGTTGAAGAAGCCCTGGGCCGGCCGCTGCTGCCCAAGGAGGGCAAAGCCGTCCGGATAGCCCACAAACAGGCGCTCCGCACGGCGGCCGCGAACAACGAAACCGCCCATATCCGCCACGTCCTCTCAGCGCTCTACGCACCCGACGCGGACGCCGCGGCGGCCTCGAACCTGTCCGTGAAGGAAATCCGGCAGTGGGGCCAGGACCCCGCGTTTGAACTTGAACGCATGATCGAAGATGACCTCGCCGGCCTGATCGACGGCGAAACCAGCACCGAAATTTCCCTGAACGCAGGGCTGACCGTCTTTGACGTGTCCCTGCTCCCGGAGGACGGGCCGGCGCTGGCGATCGTCATGACGATCATCAACACCTGGCTGGCGAACACGCTCTACCGGCAGGAAGAACCTGTCCCCACTGTCCTGGTTATCGAAGAAGCCTGGCACACCGTCCAAGGCTCCGTTGCGAAGGTCACCCGCCGCAACACCAAGCTTTCGCGGGCCCTGTCGCTCTCGTGCATGTTCGCGTTCCACCACATCTCCGACATTCCCGGAGACTCCCCGGCCATCGCCATGCTCAAAGAGTGCGGAACGGTCCTGCTCTACAAGCAGCAAAAATCCGATGACGCCTGGGCGTGCGAGAGGATGTTCAACCTTCCCGCCGGGTCCGCGGCCGATATCGCGTCCCTGACCAAAGGCACCTGCATGATGCGGATCGGCGGGAAGGATCCTTTCATTGCCATCCACGTCCGCAGCGCCCTGGAAATCGAACTCACCGACACCGACAAGGCCATGAAATCCACGGCCACCATCAACCAGCACGAAACCGACACCCAGGAGGAAGCAGCATGAGCGCGACCAAACGTATGTCCACGGATTCAGTGATGAAAATCGGCCTGGCCGTCATCGTGATCGTCCTGGTTGTTCTCGGCTGGGTATCGGCATTCCTGGGAGAGTTGCTGACACCCACAGGGATGCCCTGGACCGACTTCTCCGCGCTGTCGGCAAAGATCAAGGCCGGCGAATTCGCTTGGCCCGGTGCAGCCACGTGGATCCTGATCGTCCTCGCTGTCCTGGCCCTCGTCGGCGCGGGAATGCTCACGGCCCTCTTTGGCGGGAACAAGCACCGCGACGACGGGCTGCCCCGCTACAAGGACCTCGAAAAGCGGATGGGCAAAAAAGCCGCCTTGGCCAAGGCCAAGCAGTCACTGGAACTCCCGGACGACGCCACCGAAGAAGAGATGATTGTCGCTCTGTGCAAGCTCGACGGACAGACGCTCTACGTCCAGCACGAAGACTCCATGTGGGTGTTCGCCCCGCAGCGCTCCGGTAAGACCCTGTTCCTGGCCGTCGGGATCGTCCTGGACGCACCAGGTGCCGTGATCGCCACTTCCACCAAGAATGACCTGCCGATGTTGACCGGTGTTGCCCGGCAGCGCAAGGGCGATGTGTCCGTGTTCGACCTTCAGGACATTTCCGGGTGGCCGAACAAGGTCCGGTGGAACGTCATCACCGGGTGCGAGGATCCCGACGAGGCACTGGCGCGAGCCAAGGCCTGGGCAGGCGCCCAGCCCATGGGCAACGTCAAGAACGGGGACTTCTTCAACTCCAAGGCCTCAGCCGTCCTTGGCCGGTTCCTGCACGCCGCTGCTTTGGGTGGTAAGAACATCGAAGACGTGGTGCGCTGGTCGAACAACTTCGCGGATAAGGAGCCCTTGGAAATTCTGCTTGACCACGGCGCTCCCGCAGCGTTCTCGGACCGCCTGCGGGCCCTCACCACCTCACGGGCCGGCGAAACGGTGGACTCAATCCAGGAAACCCTTGCCGGGCTGCTCGAACCGTTGTCCTCACCGAAGGCCATGCAGATGCTCAGCCCTGCGGAGGGTGAAGGATTCGATATGGAAAGGTTCCTGGAAAAGCCGAACACGGTGTACCTGCTCACGGACGGGGAGCGCTCACCGGTCGCACCGTTGGTGGCGATGTTCGCCGACTTCATGTTCCGCAAAGCCCAGCGCATTTCCCAGTCCATGCCCGGAGGCCGGCTGTGGCCGGTGCTGACGATGGTCCTGGACGAGGCGCCGAACGTCGCCGCCATCCCGGACATGGCCAGTGCGCTGTCGGATTCCGGCGGTCGTGGGATCCGCATCATCGGGTTCAGCCAGTCCTTTGCGCAGAACCGGCAACGCTGGGGCAATGAAGCCGCCACAGCAATCCGTGGAACCTCCTCGATCAGGTTGTTCCTGCCGGGCCTGGAAGAGCTCGACGAGCTGGACAGGATCGCCCGGGCCGCGGGGACTACCCGCAAGGAACGAGTCTCCACCTCCCAGGGCCGCGGTGGATCCTCCCGGACCATCAGTGAGGAAGAGCGGCCTGTGATCCGTGGGAACGAGATCCAGCAGCTTCCAGTGGGGGAGGCCTTCATGCACTACAGCAACGTCGCCCCTGCGGTAGTGAAGCTCATGCCGTGGTGGGAACGTGCTGATGCGGATCAGATCAAGTCAGATAAGGCAGCTGCAGGAGAGATTGTCAGGAAGGTGCAGGTATGACCCAGCACGGCCATGAGCAAGACGATGGAGTGGATGAGGCCGAACTGATCCAGCAGTTTGTCATGTGGGTTGAAATGTTCGTCCACGATGTTGAAGCGGTTCCCGACGAACCCACCGGCCGGCACTGGTGCCCTGAGTGGTGGCAACACCCAGAAGCTGTAGCCCGCTTAAAGTCCCTATTCGAGGCTTACAAGCAGGCTGACGAGGACAACACCATGTCGGCCTGGTGGGTCCAGCACTGGGACCCACAGTCCCGCACGCTGTTCTCCGCCGCCGGCCCCTTCAAAAACTGCCAACGGCAGCACGCATTCCTTGACCGGGCACAGGACTACACGCCGCGGCTGGTTACGGTGCCGCCGCCGGTTGACTGGAGTCCATAGAACTGGAGCCCACTCGCTTGTTGACGGAATCGCTGTTATCGGCGTTTATAAAGATCTGTGGGAGACGCCGCATAGCCAGTAGGCGCTGGCGTTTGACAACGCCAGCGCCTACCAAAGGCTGTTACGTAGAGAAAGTGGCTCTCAGACTGTTAGTTCGTCAGTGCTTGTGTCGGAGTTTTCGGCTTCGGGTGTTGGGTGTCCATTGAGCGTTGTTAGGGCCAGTACTCCAGCGATGACGAGAATAGCGGCGGCGACTAGCAACGCTGTACTGTAACCCGCTGTGAGAGCTGCCCCGAGGCTGACGCCGGCGCGTTCGTGCGGCGCTGAGATGGTGGCCGCGACAGCGGCCAGCACGGCTAGACCGAGAGCGACGCCGATCTGCTGGGCTGAGTTGAGCAGCGCCGAGGCGATCCCTGCCTTGTCCTGGTCGACGTGGTAAACGGCGGCCTGTGTGAGCGCTATGACGCCCAGGCCGAATCCGCCGGCGAGTACGAACATGGCCGGTGCCAGGTGGAGCCAGTAGTTGGCGTCCTCGGCGATGGTGGAAAACCAGAGCGCAGCGACGGCGCTGAGGAGTGCCCCCGTTGCAGCGACGACACGCGGTGCTATCTTCAGCAGAAGCTTCGGGGCACTACCGGCGCCCAGTATGAGTCCGGCAGCGAACGGCAGCCAGGCAGCACCGGTCTGGAGCGGGCTGAATTGCTGGACCTGCTGGAGGTAGAGGGTGATGACATAGAAAGTGCCCATCGGGCCAATGGCGAGCAGGAGCATGGTGGCGTAGGCGCCGGCACGGTTGCGGTCCCTGAAGAGGCTTAGGGGCACCAGTGGGTTTTTGCTGCGCGCTTGAGTGACCGCGGGATGACCCTCGGCTGGGCCATCTACGGCGAGCGAGTTGTCCTAGGCCACCTAGAGCCCGAAGGCGGTTCCATGACCGTGTTCGAACACGAGGTTGGTCTGGGTGCCTGCGACGGCAGGATTCGAGGACAAGTGGTCCAGTACGAATTGACGGATGTGCTCGGTGTTTTTGGCCGTGATGTGGATCAAAAAATCGTCGGCACCGCCGAGCACGAAGAACTGCTTGATTTCGGGAAGGTCCCGTAACTCGTTTCCGAAGGCGTTCATGAGGTGACGGGCACCAGGCCTAAGCCGCACGCTAACCAGGGCTTGGAGAGGCAGGCCCATCGCTTCGGGTGCGACTTCGACGGTGAACCGCTTGATCACCCCGGACTCTTTAAGCGCCTTAAGGCGGGCAAGACAGGTTGAGGGCGCAAGCCCCAGGGCTTCCGACAACGACTGATTGGTTCGCCTTGAATTCTTGGATAACAGACCCAGAAGCCTCTGGTCGACTTCGTCCAGAGTCACCTGCTGCAGTTTCTGCGGGTCGGACACCATGTAATACTCCTCACAGTGCAGGAATTTGCCGGTTACTGGCATTCTGCCGTAGATCCTGTGCTGAGACACGCCTAATCCGCAGTTTCTGTCATTCTTTTTCCCACAAGCATCAATCTCCCCAGAAAGCGTGAGCATGATCATCTCCGTCCCCAAGGAAATCAAGAACAACGAGTTCCGCGTCGCCATCACAGCTGCCGGCGTACATGAATTCAAAGCAAACGGCCACGACGTGCTCGTGGAAACCGGTGCCGGCGTTGGTTCCGGCATTAGCGATCAGGAGTACGCACTCGCCGGAGCTGAGATCGTTGAGACTGCGGAAGAGGTCTGGGCCCGAGCCGACATGGTGATGAAGGTCAAGGAACCCGTGGCGTCCGAATACCGCCATTTCCGCGAGGGATTGCTCCTTTTCACCTACCTTCACCTTGCCGCGGAGCCCGCACTGACTCAGGCGCTTGTCGACTCCGACGTCACGGCCATCGCTTATGAGACGGTGCAGGAAGGCCGGGCGCTGCCGCTGCTCGCACCCATGTCCGAAGTAGCCGGCCGGCTCTCCGTTCAGGTCGGCGCGACCTCCCTCATGGCGCCCGCCGGCGGCAAAGGCGTGCTGCTCGGCGGCGTACCCGGCGTCCGCCCCGCGAAAGTGGTGGTCCTCGGTGCAGGTGTCGCAGGCACCAACGCCGCCGCCATGGCCCTCGGCCTCGGTGCCGACGTCACCATCCTGGACATCAACATCAACCGGCTGCGCGAACTCGACGCCCAGTACCAGGGCCGGCTCAAAACCGTGGCGTCGAACTCGTACGAGATCGAAAAGTCAGTTATCGATGCAGATCTCGTCATCGGCTCCGTCCTGATTCCGGGAGCGAAGGCCCCCAAGCTCGTCACCAACGACCTCGTTGCCCGGATGAAGCCCGGCTCGGTCCTGGTGGACATCGCCGTGGACCAGGGCGGCTGCTTCGAAGACACCCACCCCACCACGCACCAGGAACCCACCTACGAGGTCCACAACACCATCTTCTACTGCGTGGCCAACATGCCCGGAGCTGTCCCGAACACCTCCACCTACGCGCTGACCAACGTCACACTCCGCTACGCGGTTGCTTTGGCCAACTACGGCGTCAAGGGTGCTTTCGACCGGCTCCCCGCTCTGGCGGGCGGTCTGAACGTGGCGGCGGGAAAGGTCACCCACAAGTCTGTCAGCGATGCCCATGGACATGACCTCGCCGACTGGCAGGACCTCGTAACGGTTTAGGACATCGGCTGTGCCTGCCCGAGAGAAGGCAGGCACAGCCCGCTCCATAGGAAGGGGCACGGTATTAAATGGCATTTCACCTGCAACCCAAATGGCAGCCGCTGGTTGGCCAACTGGTCATCGTGAAACTTCTGGATAAGGAGATCCGCCGCGGAGTTGTCGATGCAGTAACCGATGATGATCAAATCCTGTGGCTCGACAGTGACGGCGCCGAGCCCCGCCGTCTCTTTCACCGGGCAGACGGTTTCAAGGTGTGGGTCGACTATAGATGGGAAACCGACAGGTTCAGCCTCTGCCCTGATTTCCAGCATGCTGCTGCACCATGAGGTGCGAACACTCCGCTGCGCCTGGACGCGTACAGGTTCTGGAACAGCTGCATGACGAAAATGAGTTAGCAAGAGCCATTACTCGGCTGCGCTCTGAAACAGTCCAAGAGGAAGCTTCAGGCGTGCTTGTCACCTGGCACGGCCCCTGGTCCTACACCCTTGAGCTCAGCCAGCAGATTCCTCCTGGACTCGTCTACGAGTGCGTCGCCCCTGAACAACTCAACTGCTGAGACTGATTCAGGAACGGTCTGACTGATCGAGCCCATCGCCGCCCCTCCCCCAACGGTGGCGGCGGGGCCCCTCCAGCAGGCTGTCGACCTCAATAACGAGCCGACCGGGGTCCACCGTCCCTAACGGATGGGCACCAGGCACACAGCCGGTGCGAACGCTATGCCCGCAGTACATATCGATCATCTGTGCCGGCGCGACAATGGTCGAATATGAAGAGTCGGTAAGCCACTCCCATTTCTGCTGTGTCGGGAGCGGGAGCACCACCGGCCGTGTGCAACCTGGCAACGAGAAGGAACCCCTGATGTCCGAACCTACTGTGGAAAGAGCAGATCTCGGCATGGCCTGGGCGGTGAAAGAGAGCTTTGTACAGTACGTGCAGTCTATGCGCGATGGACGCATACTCCTGCGCGAGGGTGCTGCCGTGACAAATACCCGGCAGTTCTATTTCCCGTTCAGGAGCCTGGATCATTCTGACGGGGACAACTTTGTGCTCCAGTTCGGTGGAGAGGCCCGCTTCCTCGCCCATCACGGGCTTATGTCGGTCTCGATTTGCAACCCAAAAATAATAGTCGGGCCCGACGGGGCATGCCTGTCCATCGAACAAGGAAACGAGATCGTGCACCTCGCCCATCTCGACTTGCCGGCGGTGTCTGTGGAAGACGGCATCAACATGTGGGCAAATGTCCCAGTAGCTCTGACCAGCGCAGGAGCGGCTGTTTTCGCAGATAGCTATTCAGCCGGAGAAACGCTGGCTCCGCTGACCATGAGGGCACCATCCTTTGTGGAAGTATCCTGACCCCGTTCTGGGGTGAACTGGCGGTACCAGCTGGGACAAGGTCCTGGGCCAGACATGAAGACGCCGTGCTTTGCCCCGCTCCATACTGGTGGATCCGGGCACGAGGTACTGGCAAGGGCCTGTTCCTGCCCGCAGACTCAATGAGTCCACGGGCAGGAATTGCTGCATCGACTAGTGTCTAACATCCACCCGCGGCCGCAGCGCCACCACGCACTGTTGGTTATTGAGTAGCCACCGTTGCCGTGGTTCGGACCAGGTGGGCGAAGCGTCGCGCCATCGCCTCGGTATGCTCCCTCACGATCTGGTCTTGATTCTCGAATGCTTTCATTCCGCGGCCGGCACGCTCGACGGCAACCGTGTCATTCTCATTGACTAGGGACAACCACTGGCGGTAGACCACCGGCGAGATCTCCGGGTGAAACTGAACTCCCCATGACATCTCGCCTACCCGAAAAGCCTGATGCGGATACTGGGCCGTCATCCCGAGCCATACTGCTGACGGCGGGAGTTGGTCGATCATGTCCCCATGCATGGCGCCTCCGAAGAAGGGATTTGGCAATCCGGCCATCAAGGGATCCTCGGCAGCATCGGGCCGTAATGCCACCTCGACGACCCCCGCCTCGAGGCCTTGGTCTCCTCTGGCCACGGTCCCGCCGAACGTCTGTGCCATCAACTGAGCTCCAAGGCAGATCCCTAGTGCCGGTTTCCTCTGGCTGGCGGCGACCGCCATAAGGCGCCGGATGTCGGTAAGCCAGTGATAGTCACGGTCGTCCAATGAGCTCATGTCACCGCCAAGAACCACCAGAGCGTCCTCCTGAATCACGTCCGGGATCACGTCACCACTGAAAGGCTGGATAATTCTGGTGGTTATCCCCTCATCCTGCAGCCAACCACCGAGACGGTCCAGCGGGCAGTGAAAATCTGGCTGTATGACGAGTGCCTGCAGGGTACCGGTACCTCGGGGCAGGTTTGGCTCATTGGTCATTCTCAAAATTCCTTATCGGGCGGTCGGGGTTTCAGCCTGCGAAACCCCGGGTTGTGAGGGACGTTGGCATTCCTGGGCGGTTAACCCGGACACCGAGGCCCCTGGCCTTTAGTCCCGGACCCAGGCGGACAACTTCAACGTAGCGAACAGCACGGCCGGGGTTGCAGTGCCGGTTGCACATTAGGATCCGAATGTGTGTGCCTTAGAGAGCATGGTGCTCCTGGGCTCACCCGAATATTCCTCAGCGGACCCCGGCCGCTGCTGCCGCCATTGAAGAGTCATTGAGGAACAGCACGGTGGCCTTCACGCATCGCCAGTCGCGCAGCAATGCCCGTGGGCAGCCAGTCGCCGGCTTCTTCGAATGAATGACCGATGAGCTGCTCTACGCGCTGGAGCCGTTGCCGGAGTGTGTTGCGGTGGATGTGCAGTTTGGAGACCGTGTCGGCACTGGACCCTTTATTGGACAGGAGCATGGCGACTGTTTCGGCCAGCTGGGTTCCATTTTCCGCGTCGTAGCGCATGAGGGATCTGAGTTCCGCGAGCACGTCCCTGATCTCCGCAGACATCCCCTCCCCAAGAAGGGGCAGCTCCTGCAGGTGTTCTATGTCGCTGAAAGAGGTGACCCGTCTCCCGGATGTCCTGCCGACCAGTTCTGTCCAGGCCAGTGCGGTTTCAGCGTCTGAGAGCGCTGGCTGCAGAGAGGCGACGTCCCGCGCCAGGGGACCTACGCCGGCGAAAGCTGAGACGCCACGGTGTTCGTCGAGGTCAGAAAGAGTCGTCTCCAGCTTCGCCTTGATCTCTTCTCCGGAGCCGGAAGGGGTATCGATAAAGAGCAAACTGAGGGGGCCTTCCGTGAAGACCAGGGATCGGGGGCCGGCCAGCTCCTGAAGGTAGGGGGCGATGCGTCTGGACACCGCGTCAGAGTCGAATTTCAGCCGTTTCACCCGCACCAGGACCGGCAGAGTGCGGCCCTTGGACCATCCTGACTCCTCGAGAATGCGGGCGAATGTGCTCGTGCCGACGCTTCGGAGCAGGCGTGAAGCATGGGATGAGCCGACGGACTCCAGTTCTACTGCTTCAAAGAGGGCGGCCAGCTGAGAGCAAATGGCGCTGAGCCGATCGAGCTCTCTGGTGGAATAACGGCGTGGACGATAGCACGTGACGATGCCCCGGGTGCTCGTCAGGCCAAAGGAGACAGATATCCGCTCGTGTCCGGCGAAGTTGGATTCAATGAATTCGGACGTTGCTGTTCGTGAGTGAGTGGTTCGAACTACGATTCCGCTTCGCTCGCCCTTGTCCATTGCGATGGCGGTGGGCGGCGATGTGGCTGCACCCCGGCCGAAATATTCAATGACGCAGCCGTCGGAGCTCATGTGCTTAAGAATCGCCTGCGTGGCCACTTGGGCGCATTGTAGGACGGAAGTGGCGGAGTTGATCGGGAAATCGACAAGGAAGTGCGCAGCTGCGGATTGGCGCCGCAAGTCATCAACCGTCTCAGCCTGCAGCAGGCCGCTGGCAAGCAGCACTCCCACCTCGTCAGCAATCAGCTTTGACTCCCAGGTGAAGGTTTCCTCCTCATATGACCAGAGGCTGAACACGCCAAGGAGGGTCCCGGTCGGTGCCACGATCGGGACAACCAGCATCGAATTGAAATCTTCTTCCTGCAGTTCACTGATGCTGGCGAACCTCGGGTCCTGCTGAATGTTCTTGTTTAGGACAACCGACTGTCTGGTGAGCCCTGCCCAGCCAGTTACACCTTCGCCGAGGCGAAGGGTGATTCGTCCCACTTGCTGGCTTTGCACTCCAGGGGTGCCTGCGCGCATGACAAGGACTTGTTCCTGTTCATCCCACAGGTAGACGAAAACCCCTGCTGAGTTTGTTGCCCTGGCTACCAAGTCCACTGCTCTTTGGGCAAGCGCGAGTGGATCGGGTCCTTCCATCATGAGCTGCGTGAGCTCGGACAGGGTGTCTGCGCGAAGCTCTGCTATTTGGAGTTTGCGGCGATAACCTGCGGGCAGAACCTCATTCGGTTGCGGGGCCGCAGGCTCAGCAGGGGGTTTCATCGTTTCAGCTTAGAAGGCTCATGCCCAGGGAGGCCCGGCTGAACTGCCTTGGCGCGTTGACGCCGATCCAAGCCACGTCCTCCTCCGCAGATCCAACCCGGTACAGGGCGGCGTTGCGTTCCTCCGCAGCGTATACCTGTACAAGTTCGCCTGCCGTCGGAAGCATTCCGTGCACCTGTACCTTTCGGCCGAACTGCTCCGTCCACCCGTACGGAGCCTGTTCCAGTTCGCTGGAGTCGAAGCCTGCGAAGTATTCTGCCAGGGCTGCGCCATGACGTTGGGCCTGGGTCCAACTCTCGAACCGCCGAAAGGTTCCGTCCTCGGCCCGCCGGGCCGAAACGTCTCCGATAGCGAAGATCCCGTCGGCGATTTCACCACTGGTCAGGAGGGCCTTCCCGTCCGCAGTGCAACGGACTCCGTTGGAAATGTCGAGCTCGCTGTAGGTCAGCCATTCGGTGTGGGGGCGTGCGCCGACAGCGCTGATCACCAGGTCGGCGTGCAGGTCCAGGCCGCTGACCCGGACCTTCCACTGCGCATCCGTTTTCTGAATGGATTCCACAGCAACCCCAAAATGAGTTACGACACCGGCCTGATGCATCCATGCCTTCGCTTCCTCTCCCAGATGTCCTGAAAAGAAGCGCTGCATTGGTTGCGGAGCCAAATCCACTACCGTGACGGCAAGCCCACGCTGGGCGAGTGTAGATGCCAGTTCCGCACCAATGGTTCCCGCGCCGATGATGATTGCACTGGCAGCTCCTGCATCCACGGCGCTGCGCAGGGCAAGGGCGTCCTGCGCGGTTCTGAGGCTGAGAACGCCCGCTGGCTCGTTCGGCAGCCGGATTGAGCCGGCTCCTGTGGAGATGACGACGGCGTCAGCGGCTACTTCTCCGAGCTTGTCCGTCAGGACAGTCCGCTTGTCGGTGAGCAGCCCGATGGCCTTTGCATTGAGGATCGGCGTAGCCTCCGGCCACCACTCGGCCGGTTCGACGGGGCCGGTGCCAAGAAGGAATTGCTTGGACAGCGGGGGCCGGTCGTAGGGCGCGTTCGGGTCTGAATCAACGACTATAAATTCGCCTGCAAAGCCCAGCTCGCGGCTGCGTTCAATCAGCATCGCCGACGCAACCGAAGCACCAATGACCGCAACCCGGTCTGGCAGATGTGTCACGATGCCGAAACCTCTGATGCTTTCTCGCTGGCCTCGTTCGTTTCACGTTCCAGGATTGCCCGTTCGGGGCAGTTCCGGATGGCCTTGCGGACGTTGGGTTCATCGCCGCTGTTTTCGCGGCCAGGAATGACGTGCGCGTAGCCTTCCTCGTCGATCTCAAAGGTTTCGGGTGCCAGAGCCCAGCACCGGGCGTGGCCTTGACAACGCCCTCCGTCGACCCAAAGTTCTCCCATGGTGATCAAGCTCCAATCTTGAGGGTAAGCGGGCCGACGCCGTGCCACGGTTCGTCGTCATTCGCCCGTTCAAAGTGAGGGACAGCCTTCAGGAATTCCTCCATGGCGATAACCATTTCGGCGCGGCCAAGGTTCGAGCCGAGGCACCGGTGGATCCCTCCGCCGAAGGCCAGGTGGCGGTTGTCTTCACGGTCAATCTTGATGTCGTTGGGTTCTTCGTAGACCTCCGGGTCACGGTTGCCCGCGCCGAAGACGAGCACAACGCGTTCGCCAGCCTTGATTTCCTGGCCCCGGACAACTGTGTCCTTCTTCGCGGTGCGGGCCATGGCCTGGACCGGGGAGAGCGTCCGCAGGAATTCTTCGGCTGCGGTGGGGATCAGGTCCGGGTCTTCCCGCAACTGCTGCTGGGCCTGCGGGTTGCCGGCCAGGTACCAGAGGGCGGAACGGATCGCCCAGGCGGTCGTGTCGAGCCCGGCGAGGAAGAGCAGGTAGCAGTACGACAGCAGCTCTTCCCGCGTGAGCTTCCGGCCTTTCACTTCCGCTTTCAGGAGCTGGGTGATCAGGTCATTGCTGGCGTCCGCTTCCGGTCCGGCCTTTTCCCGTTCGTCCAGAAGGCGGTCGAAGTAGTCGTTGAGTTCGCGTCCGGCCGCATATGCGGTTTCCGGATGCGCGGTCCGCTCATAGATGATTTCGTCGATCCACCGGTCGAAGATTGGCCAGTCCTGTTCCGGATATCCGGCCAGGCGGCTGAAGATAATGGTCGGCATCGGGCGGGCAAGCTTTGCCGAGACATCAACGACGTCTCCGGCTGTGAGGACTTCCTGGCACAGCTGCTGAGCGGTCTCCCGCATTCCGGGTGTCAGCTTTGAGATGTTCATGGGGGTGAACATCGGCAGCAGGATTTTGCGGAAGTCAGCGTGGGTCGGCGGATCGATGTCGATCGGAATCAGGGGGACGTCAGTGCCGAACGCCGGGAGGAGCATTGAGGGTCCGACCGCGAACGTGTCGGGGTCCTGCTCGGCGTTGAAGATATCTTCGCTCTTGGTGATGTACCAAAAGCCTCCATACTTGTTACTGTGCCCGACAGGTCCGTTGGCTAGGATGTCCTGGTATTCGTCGAAAATGTTGTCGAGCGACCGTCCGTGGAAGTCAAAGTCTGACTTGTTGTGGCTGAGTCCCCGCTCAGTTTCTGTGCTCATGAGAATTGCTCCTGAAGTGGTTTCTGTGACTGTGCGTACGCTGCGGCCTTCTCCACGAGATCGACGAAGAGGGCCTTCTGGGCTTCGTGGTAGTCGACCATGTGCTCGGGATGCCATTGGACTCCGATGAGGCGGGCATCGTCGGCTTCAATTGCTTCGATAACATCGCCTTCCCGTCCCACGACACGAAGGCCTGTTCCGAGCTTTCCCAAGCCCTGGTGGTGGTAGCTGTTCACGGGAATGGTCAGGTCTTTGGCGATCCGGGCAAGTTCGGAACCGGGCTCCAGTTGTACCTGGTGCCATGGTTCATGAGAGGGATGGTCCTGCCAGTGCCCCCTGTCCGGGCTCACTTCCTGGACGAGGTTTCCGCCTCGAATAACGTTGACTAGCTGCATCCCCCGGCAAGTGGCCAGGATGGGCAGGCCGCGGAGCATGGCCTCGTTGTAAAGCTCGATTTCGAAGTCGTCCCTGATGTCGCACACGTCATAGACCGTGTCGGCCGGGTCCTCCCCATACAGCCGGGGGCTGATGTCACCGCCGCCGGTGAGGATCAGCCCGTCGAATCCTTCAAGCGCCGCATCGGGGATCATTGCCGTGGACGGAAGAATGGCGGGACGGCCGCCTGCGGCAAGCACGCCGTTGGCGTAGGCCATGTTCTGGACCGTTGAAGGCATCGGGCCAAAGGCGGTATCGACGGTCTGCCGGGCCGCGGAAATGGCAATAAGGGGCGCCCGCATGTCAGTAAACCAGCCAACCGCCGTCGACGTGGATGGTGGTACCGGTCACCCAGCTGGCCTCGTCGCTGGCCAGGAACGCGACTGCGTTGGCAACGTCGGAGGGCCGTCCGATTCGTCCGAGCGGCGTGCGGTCGAGCAGGAACTTCACGGCGTCCTGGTTCTCCAGCACGGACTTGGTGAATGGGGTCTCGATGAAGCCGGGGGCGACAGCGTTGACGCGGATTTTGGAAGCTGCGGTTTCGATGGCCAAAGCCTTCGTGAACATAAGAAGTGCACCCTTGGATGCGTTGTAGTGGACCTGGGGGTGTCCGCTGCTGGCGATGACGATGTGGGCCTCGACAGAGGTGATGTTGACGATGGCACTGGTTGAATCGTCGCCCCGGGCGGCAGCGCCCTTCTCCAGCAGCGGCCGTGCGGACTGGCTGACCAGGAACGGTCCGGTGGAGTTCACGGCGAAGACCTGGTCCCATTCCGCTACGCTCACGTCGTCGAAGTTGCTGCCCTTGACGATTCCTGCGTTGTTGACGAGGGTGTCGAGCCGGCCGAATTTTGCGTCGATCTCGGCCATGCCGCTGCGGACCGAGGCTTCGTCGGCGACGTCCATAACAACAGGCACCATTTCCGGGTGCTGGCCGATCAGACGTTCGAGCGCGGCCTCGTCACGGTCCAGGGCTACGACGGTGGCGCCCTCCTTGAGGAGCTTTTCTGCGATGGCAAGGCCGTTTCCGGACGCGGCTCCGGTGACTGCAGCGATCTTTCCGGGGTGAGTGGTCATTGGGTGCTTCTTTCTGAGTATTTAAAAAATGGAAATGGAGCTCTTAGCGCTGCACTCTGCGCTAGATGCGTTCCAGGTAACGTGCGATCTCGAAGTCGGTGACGCTGGTCTGAAGCTTGCGGAGCTCCCAGCGCCTCGTCTGGACGTAGTGGGTCACGAAGGTTTCGCCGAAGTACGCCTTGGCGACCTCGCTTTTTTCGAACTGTTCGATGGCCTGGTCGAGTGTTCCGGGCAGCTGCTTTACCTGGTGTCCTTCCTCCAGGGCGTAGGCGTTTCCTTCCACCCGCTTCGGGGCGGTCAGTTCCTGCTCCACGCCGTGCAGGCCGGCAGCGATGTTAGCGGCGATGACCAGGTAAGGATTGGCGTCAGCGCCCGGTACCCGGTTTTCAATGCGTGCGGCGCTGCTCTTTGACGGGATGGACCTGATGGCGACCGTTCGGTTGTCCAGGCCCCAGGTGGCGCTGGATCCGGCCCACTGCCCGCCTTCGGTCCGCTTGTAAGAGTTGATGGTGGGCAGGTAGAGGGCCGTGAGCTCCGGTGCCGTCTCGACGACGCCGGCCAGGTAGTTGTATCCGATGGCGCTCAGTTCGCCGGGCTCCTCGGCATTGGCGAAGGCGGACTTGCCCGACTGCGGATCCCAAAGGCTCTGGTGCATGTGCCCGGAGGAGCCGGCCCACTCCGGGTTGATCTTGGCCATGAATGATGCCGTGTAGCCGGCCTCAGCTGCAACCTCCTTGACGGTTGCCTTTAGCCGGAGGGCGTTGTCCGCGGCTGCGAGAGCATCCGAATAGTGGATGTTCATCTCGAACTGGCCCGGACCGTTTTCACTGTTGCTGGCCTCGATGAAAATGCCCTGCTCAGACAGGCGGCGTCGGATCTCACCGATGAGGAACTCGGTGCCTGTGTCCCTGACGAGGCTGTAGGTGTGACTGCCCGCCGTGATGGGGGTCAGGTCGCGCCAGTCCTTGGCGGCAAGGTCCGTCGGGGTGCCTTTGAGCAGGTAGAACTCGAACTCGTAGGCGCAGACTGGCGAGTATCCAAGGTCTTCGGCTTTCTGCACGACTCGCTTGAGAATGCTCCGGGGACAGATTGCCGCAGGCTCGCCCGACATCTCGTAGGCGTCGCAAATGACGGAAGCCACGCCGGGTTCCCCCGGAACGACCTTCAGGGTACTGAGATCGGGGAGGAGCGTCACGTCAGGGTAACCCGTGTCCCACCCCGTGTAGCTGAGATCAGAAATGATTTCGTCCTGAATGTCCCAGCCGAAGATGATGTTGCAGATATTCGTTCCGCGCTCAGCGACGCTTTCCAGGAAGTACCTGGCAGGGATGCGCTTGCCGCGCCATACGCCGTCCAGGTCCACGACGCCCACTTTGAACGTTTTGATGTCGTTGTCGGAGACGAACTTTTGCAGTTCGTCATGCGCTGACGCGGCTGAGGATTGATCCTGCATGTCGATGGCCTCGAGTTCGTGGAGGTCCTCCGGGACCTGTGTGATGGGATTCACTATGTACCTCTTATCCTCATTGATATTGGTTACTAAAAACACTAAGAGCGGGGTCCTTTTGGCGTATGTGCAAGGTGCACATCATGATTGCCGGCTACATGCATTCGGTAAGCCAGGTCACATTCCTGTGCGGTAGGCAGGCCAAGGCTTTTCCCTGTTCTGCCCAGTACCCAGGACACGAAAGCCATGGTGCTGGGCAGGTCGAGCGGGGCCTAGTAGACGTCCTTGACGTAACGTCCTTCGCTCTTCAGGGACTGCAGGTAATCGTGCGCCTTTTCGGGGGTCATTGCGCCGTGGCTTCTGAGCACCGCCAGCAGGGCTTCGTCAATGTCAGGTGCTATTTGTTTGCCGCCGCACACATAGACCGAGGCTCCACCCGATAGCCAGGCAAAGATGTCTTCTCCTTCTTCGCGGATTCGGTCCTGGACATAGACCTTGCCCTGTTGATCCCGGGAGAAAGCCACGCTGAGGCGGTTCAGCACGCCGTTGCTTTGCAGTTCTTCCATTTCCTCCTGATAAAGCCAGGAAGGCTTTTCATGGCGGTCCCCGAAGAACAGCCAGTTTCGTCCCCGGGCTTGTGAGACTTCGCGGTCACGGAGGAAGCCACGGAACGGGGCAACTCCGACGCCCGGACCGACCATGATCACGTCAGCTGAGTTGTCGTGGGGCAGGTGGAACTCGTGCGCCGGCAGCGGGAAGACTTTTATGGTTGTCTTGGTCTGCGCGGCGGACTGGAGGAATCCGCTGCATGCACCCGAGTGCCGGCGGCCGGCGGTCTCGTATTGCACAGTGGAGACCGTCAAGTGGACGCGGTCGCCGTCAGCGAGGGGACTGGA
>Ga0308161_1001404_pt1 | contig 29142 bp, 24 predicted proteins | sample PhyFR2_FD_201034 | JGI IMG/M metagenome (GOLD analysis project Ga0308161, IMG submission 201034) | Phyllosphere microbial communities from UC Gill Tract Community Farm, Albany, California, United States - DLSLF.R2 | ecosystem: Host-associated > Plants > Phyllosphere > Unclassified | place: USA...
CCTTATTGACATGATCAAAGCGCTACCGATCAATATGCGTATTATCGGTGAGGAATATCGCGATACCGATTTTTCTGGCCGTTTATATTGTGTGGAGGAAAATATTGAAATTTATTATAACAAGCGTACGCATCGTTTTTCAAGTGCTGGCTTACGTAAAGTTGTCGCAGATAAAGAAGCAGAGAAACATTAATTTATTATGAGCAATATTATACATGTTGTTTTGACGGGTGGAGTAGGTAGTCGATTATGGCCTCTTTCACGTAAAAGTTACCCTAAACAATACTTAGATTTATTTAAGGATGGTTCATTGTTTGAGATGACGGTTAAGCGTAATCAATCCCTTTGCGGACAAGTAATCGTTGTGGGCAACTGTGACAACCATAGCTTGAGCCGTGAGGTCATGGAAAACAATAAAATAAACTATATTGACATAGTCGAAGCGACTCCTCGTAATACGGCAGCAGCAATTGCTTTTGCCGCCTTTGCCGCTCAGCCCGATGATATATTAATTGTTACACCGTCAGATCATGTGATTGTTGGAGAGGATGCGTATGCAGAAGCGATCAAAGCTGGGATAGAAAAGGCTAATAAAGGGTATATTGTTACCTTTGGTATACAGCCTACGCGTCCGGAGACGGGGTATGGTTATATCGAATATAAGGATGATAAGGTTTTGTCATTCCGTGAAAAACCCAACCAGGATACAGCGGAGGATTTTATTGAACGTGGTAACTTTCTATGGAATTCGGGCATGTTCTGTTTTCGTGCCGATACCTTTCTTGCCGAATTACAGACTTTTGAGCCCAAAGTATACGCGACGGCTTTCAATGCCTGGCAGCATCGTAAGGATGGTGAATTAGATCTGCAATTATCGAAGGAAATTCCTTCTATTTCCATTGATTACGCCGTCATGGAACGGTCAAAGAAAATTCGTGTTGTAGCGACTAGTTTTCAATGGTCTGATCTAGGTTCGTTTGAATCGATGTATGACTATTTGAAACAAACAGGGCATCCTGTCGATGAAAATGGCAATATGGTCATTGGTACAGATGTCTATACGGCTTTTGTCGGCTTACGCGACAGTATTCTTGTACACACTAAAGATGCGATTTTGGTCTTGCAGAAAGAGAAATCGCAAGATGTTAAAAAGATATATAATACACTCGAACGTCATCAATCCAAATTGATTGACTAAAATTATTCAGGGAGCGTGATCATTTTAGCGCTCCTTGTTCATGCTTCCTTAATCTAAATTCATCTTTTTGTTAATTTTATATTCTAGAAGGGATGGGTGTTAATAATAAAATAACATCTCGTATTTCGTTGATTTTAAGTCATTTGCAAAATGTCCCTTGTTTGTCCCTAGCAAGTTTTGTTGATAAAAGCAGTGGCTGAAGTATATTTGAGTATGGTCGGATATGAATACTGACTATTGAAAAAGCCATTTCATTTATTTAACATATTCTTATGATACCTGCTATTACGCTATCTATCTTAGTATTGATCACCCTTTATTTTTTGTTGCGAAAAAGAAAATTCGAGCAAAGGTTTAGTCGACGCGTGGGGATGACGGTCAATTATATGTTTCAAGAAAGACCAGGACAATATAGTGGAGACCGAAATGTGAAGAGTGGTGTATTTGTCTTCAAAGCTGAAAGGAATGACGACAAATTGAAAAATATTGTCATCCGTAAGGTACGACCATTGAATTCAGCTTTAGGAGTCAATCTGGAGCAAATTTTGGTTATTCCTTTTGAACAAAAAGATACACCCAATTCAGATGTTTCTGTTCGTTTTAAAGTGATTAAGCGTGGGGCAAGAGTTGAAGATCTTAAGGGTGGTCGAGTAAGTATTTCCGGTGTAATGAATTTTGAGCAGAGCCGATCTGAACCATTTACTGCTACATTGCCAATTACGGATTTATATCAGGGTGTTGAAATTTGATTATTTGAATTTTTTGTTTCGATGTACTTATTATGTGGAAGCTTTGTTTTGGAGATGTCCATTTTTTGTGGAACGATCAATGTTCCACGTGAATTTATTTAGCATAAATTGATGTAAGTGTTCGTTAATCAGTCTTTTTAAGATGAATTCTTCCTCAAATTAAGAGCTCTTTGGTAATAAATAACAATTTCTTAATTTGGAATAATTGTTTGTATTGAGTACTTTTGTTACTCGATTTAGACTAAACCCATGCTGGAATCTTTAATTACATCCAAAACACGTCTGAATTTACTGATCAAATTTTTTGTATCCGCAGGTAATCAAGGTCACCTACGTGGGTTGGCTGACGAGTTTCAGGAATCTACCAATGCCATTCGCAAAGAACTTAATCAGTTGTCTGAGGCCGGTTATTTAGAAAAAAGTATAGCGAAAAATAAAATACTATACCGAGCAAATACGAACCACTCATTATTCAAGCCACTTCAAAGATTAATTCATACGTATTTAGGTATTGACGATATTGTAGAGTATATCCTTCGTAAATCTGGAGATATTCAGGAAGTTGGACTTTTGGGGGATTATGCTGCGGGTATAGATTCTGGAAAAATAAATGTGTTAATTTTAGGAGAAAATCTAAATCAGGCATATTTATTGCTGTTAGCGGACAAGGTTGGGAAAAAATTGGCTAAGGAAGTTAATCTTTCTTTCGAAAAACCTATAGAAGAACAACGTTATATAAGCTTGTATACAAATAATTCCACTATATAATTACTTTCAATAAGATGAGTAAAATATTAATCACCGGCGGGGCCGGATTTATAGGATCTAATCTCGTAGAGCATTTTTTGGGTAAAGGGCAGCAAGTTGTTGTTTTGGATAACTTTGCAACTGGACATCGCCATAATTTGGTACAACATAGCAATAATCCAAATTTTGCTTTAATTGAAGGCGACATTCGTAATAATACGGATTGTCAAAAGGCCGTTGAGGGAGTTGACTATGTTTTACATCAGGCAGCCTTGGGATCTGTTCCACGTTCGATCAAAGATCCACAGACGACTAATGAAGTAAATGTAACTGGATTTTTAAATATGTTGGTTGCTGCTCGTGACGCTGGTGTAAAACGTTTTATTTATGCGGCATCGTCTTCGACCTATGGCGATTCAGAAAACCTACCTAAGGTAGAAGATATCATTGGTAAGCCCTTATCACCTTATGCGATTACCAAATATGTCAATGAATTATATGCAGATATTTTTTCAAAGACTTATGGCTTAGAAACTATAGGGCTTCGCTACTTTAACGTATTTGGCCGTCGTCAGGACCCTAATGGCGCTTATGCTGCTGTAATACCTTTGTTTGTCAAGAAATTTATGAATTATGAAAGTCCGGTAATCAATGGTACTGGCGATTATTCGCGTGATTTTACTTATATCGACAACGTTATTCAGATGAATGAACGTGCAATGACTACGGATAACGTAAATGCAGTCAATACGGTTTACAATACCGCCGTTGGAGACCGTACGACCCTAAATCAATTAGTCGCTTATCTGAAAGAGTTTTTGACAGAATACGATGCTGAGATTGCGAAGGTAGAGATTATTCATGGGCCCAATAGGCAAGGAGATATTCCTCATTCGTTAGCTTCAATTGACAAAGCGCGTCAGTTATTGGGCTATGAGCCGACTCATGTCATCCGTGAAGGACTGAAAGAGGCTGTAAGATGGTACTGGGATAATCTGAAATAAGATCAATCAATTAAAAAGACAAAAAACAAATGAAAAAAATAGCTGTAATTGGATTAGGATATGTCGGCTTACCGCTTGCAAGATTATTTGCGACGAAGTTCCCGGTTTTAGGTTTTGATATTAACCAAAAACGTATCGATGAATTGCGTTCAGGGAAAGACCTAACATTAGAAGTTGAAGATGATATTTTGCAAGCTGCCTTAGTGAAGGAAAATCCATTTTCTACAAATACAAAAGGTTTGTATTGTTCAAATCAATTAAGGGATATTGAGGAGGCAAATTTTTATGTAGTAACTGTTCCTACGCCGGTAGATAAAAACAATCGACCAGATCTGACGCCATTGTATAAGGCATCTGAAACAGTCGGCAAAGTATTAAAGAAAGGAGATATCGTAGTTTACGAATCAACAGTATACCCAGGTGTTACAGAAGAAGAATGTATTCCTGTACTAGAGAGAGTTTCAGGACTGAAATTTAATGAGGATTTCTTTGCTGGTTATTCGCCGGAGCGTATAAATCCAGGCGACAAGCAGCATACAGTTGAGAAAATATTAAAAGTGACTTCAGGTTCTACGCCTGAGATTGGAGTTGAAGTTGATGCTGTTTACAAAGAAGTCATTACAGCTGGTACGCACTTAGCACCATGTATTAAAGTTGCTGAAGCTGCTAAAGTGATTGAAAACTCACAACGTGATATCAATATTGCATTTGTCAATGAACTGGCTAAAATCTTTAATATCCTAAACATCGATACTCATGCTGTATTGGAAGCGGCAGGTACCAAGTGGAACTTTTTACCTTTTAAACCGGGATTGGTAGGAGGGCACTGTATTGGTGTAGATCCTTATTATTTGGCTCAGAAAGCACAAGAGCATGGTTATCATCCAGAGATTATTTTAGCAGGTCGTCGTTTAAATGATTCTATGGGTGAGTATGTTGCTTCCCAAGTCGTTAAAACAATGATCAAAAAAGGGATTAACGTCAATGGTGCTGAAGTCTTGATGCTTGGTGTAACATTTAAGGAGAACTGTCCTGATGTGCGCAATACGAAGATTGTGGATGTAATCGCTGCTTTGGAAGATTATGGTGTCAAAGTAACTACCTTTGATCCTTGGGCGAACCCAGCTGAAGTGAAACATGAATACGGAATAGAAAGTGTTACAGAATTACCCGTTAGTAAGTTTGATGCAATAGTATTAGGGGTGGCACATAAGGAGTTTGTAAATGTGAACTTAAATAAGCTAATAAAAAATCAGTCCGTCATTTATGATGTAAAAGGAATTTTGGAAAACGTCGATGGTAGACTTTAGTGTTTATGAGTAATGTGTTACTAAATAAATCATTTCAGGGTGTCTTATGGACATTTTTAGATGTTATCATTAATAAGATCGGGGTTTTTGTATCTACACTGATTATAGCACGCATCCTTGGCCCCGAGGTTTATGGGTTAGTAGGAATGATCACTGTATTCATTACAATTGGGAACAGTTTAGTAGATAGTGGAATGTCGACTTCCTTGATAAGAACTCCGAGTATTAGTGCGAAAGATCTGTCAACAGTCTTTATTGGCGCTTTAACAATCAGTGTCGTGGTGTATCTAGTATTCTTTTTGTTTGCTCCTTTAATTGCTAGTTTTTATAAACAGCCGATTCTTGAAAATGTAATAAGAGTATATTGTTTGGTATTCATTATTTCCGCATTCAGAGCTGTACAAAGTTCAATGTTAATTCGTGAGCTTGAATTCAAGAAAAATACATTATTGACCTTACCTGCAGCGCTATTGTCTTCTGTTACCGGGATTATTCTGGCAAAAAATGGTTATGGTATTTGGAGCGTTGTCTATATGTTCGTTTTGCAGCAGCTTATCTTGACTGTTCTATTGTGGGGCTATTCAAATGCTAAGATTGATTTTTCTTTTTCCAAAGAAATCTTTAAGAGACATTTTAGTTTTGGATATAAGCTCACTTTATCCGGATTACTAAATACTGCTTTTGGAAATTTAAACAATGTGTTGATAGGAAGGTTTTATCCTGTCGCTCAATCAGGATACTATGAACGAGCTTATTCATTAAATCAATATCCGGCGACTGTATTTACAGCGATAATAAGTAAAGTTTCAATGCCTGTTTTATCAAAAATTCAGGACGATAAGGAAAAGGTTGAAAACGTTCTTAAAGTGTTGATGAGATACGCTATGCTTGCAATCTCATTTATTATGATTGTAATGATTCTGTTTTCAAAAGAAATAATTCTGTTGATACTCGGGGTGGAATGGGAGCCTACGGTGCCTTATCTTCAGATTATATCCCTGGGGATGATATTTTTGCCTATACATATGTTCAACATGAACGTTTTGCAGGTCTATGGTAAAAGTGATCTCTTTTTAAAGGCAGAATTGATTAAAAAAGTGTTTCAATTTTCCTGCGTATTTATACTTTATCAATTTGGAATACTTTGGATGGTATCTTCTTTAGTGTTTCTTTCTGTTTTTGAGATCTTTGTTAATTCTTTTTTCGTAGGGAAAGTCATCAATTTGGGTGTCAAGCAACAAGTTCGGAATATTTGGCGGATCTGTTCGTTTTTGTTAGTGATATTGTGTTCTTTATATATATTGAAATTTTATTTGCTAACAAGCTTTAGTTTAATTGTTGTTAACGTGTTGATTTTTATGTTATTAACAGGTCTGTATTTGCTGTATATCTTTCTGTTTGAAAAAGATATATTAAATAAAGTAATCGATATGGTTAAAAAATAACTAGATATCAGGTTAATTGTTGTAGAGATTGGAATTGGTTAGGCCAAAAGTAAATTGCCCCAATAATGAGATATTTAAAATGTAAATATTTTTAAAATGAAAAAATTATCAATAATAATTGCTTTATATAATACTGAAAAATATATAGAAAAGTGTGTGAGATCTGCCGCCTGTTTGTCTTTACCAATTGATGACTATGAAATAATTATCGTGAATGACGGATCCAATGATAATGGACCTGCTATTGTTAGGAATATTGCTTTGGAGTATTCAAATATTCAGCTAATTGACAAAGCAAATGGAGGGCAAAGTAGCGCAAGAAATATTGGATTTGGTGTCGCAAAAGGAAAATATATATTTTGTTTGGATTCGGATGACTCTATTAATGGGGATGAATTCGAACGAGCATTAGAGTACGCTGTGATAAATGACTTGGACCTTTTGCCAATTCACTTTAAAAAAATAGACGAGAATGGAAATGAAATTGGGCGTGATGCGGATAATTATAACATAATAACCGCACCAATTAGTGGAGGCGAATTTATGAATACATTCACGATATCGGGGACTATGTGGAGATATTTTTATCGGCGTGACATAATAGTGGAGCAAGGGCTTAAATTGATGGAAAGAGTTTATCACGAAGATGAGGAATTTGTTGTGAAATTTTTTAGTTTTTGTAAGAAAATTGCATATCAGAAACATAATGTATATAATTATTTACAACGATCAAATTCAACGATAAATAATAAAAACAAAGCTCACCGACTTAAGCTTATCAATGATTTAGTTTTGATTACCAATAGCTTGAATCTTCATAAAGAGAAATTTTCAAAAAGTAGTTTGGAATACAGAGGTGTATTATTGAAAGTTGAGCAGTTATCTGTTGGTATTTTTTTTAGGATGAAAAGCGATGATATGAAATTTGTCGAAGTGATGAAAATTATTTCAGCACTTAAGGGTATTGGTATTTATCCATTAAATATTAAGTATCAGAATATTAAATTTAGGCTTGCATCTATATTCTTTAATTCCAAATTTCTTTGTAAATTATATTTCCGTTGATGGATGAGATATTATATATAAGAGATTATTATTATTCTCTGCTGATAGTGTTAATATTAGCTATCTTTATTTCTTTTTTTAGCTATTTACAAAAGAGAAACTGGAGATGGATTGCAGAATTTTTGTTTCTTTTTTTTGCAGCTTATACTGTATTTTATATTGGAGATAGATCAGCGAATATCGGTGTTGACACATCTAGTTATAAATATGCATTCGAACTTTATAAAAATTCTTCAAGTTTTCAGGTAAAAAAAGATGCTTTTTATGATTTTTTCACTTTTATATGTTCAAAAATACTGGATTTCCAAGGGTTTCTAAAAGTTTGTTCTTTTCTTTATGTATTTTCTGCTTATTTCAGCTTCAAGAAAATTTTTAGAGAGAATTTTTATCTTCCATTTCTAATTTTTCTAATTTCTCCTTATTTTTTCCAATTTGGAATAAATGTAATGAGAAATGGTATTGCTGCCTCACTTTTCCTTGGGGGGATAGCATCACTGTATAAAGGAGAAAAAAAATGGAAGGTAGGATTATGGATGGTTTCTGGAACTTTGTTTCATTTATCTATGGTATTACCGCTCGCTGCGTTTTTCCTAGTCCGATATTTAAATCGTACGGCTATTATCTTTACAGCGTGGTTGTTTGCAATTGTCCTAGCTTTATTAAATGTGAATTTTTTATCTGGGCTAGTTGGTTTCTTTGATATTTTTGCGACTCGGTTTGGTGATTATACAGTAAATAGGGAGGAGACCAATTCTTGGGGTAATTTCTTAATATTTGGAGCCTTTCCTGTTTTATTTGCAGTTTTTAATATTCTGCGTATGAAATATCGAAATACGTTTTATAGCTGGATGACGAATTCGTATATGTTAATTCATATACCTTATATTATTCTAATTAATTCTCAATTCGCTTTGCGTTTAGGATATTTGGCAGAGTTTATGATGCCTGTACTATTAATATTTCCGTTGATGGAAGATTCAAAAATACAATTACAATATAGTAGACTAAAGCTGAGTTTAGTGATTTTATTAGTTTTTCTGATTAAGGGATATAAAATATTAGTATAGTGATATGATGATAACAGTTTTTACCCCAACTTATAATAGAAAAGATACGCTTCCTAGGCTGTATGACTCTCTATTAAGGCAAACTTCAAAGGATTTCGAATGGCTCATAGTCGATGACGGTAGTCAAGATAATACAGATGAGATCGTACAAGAATGGGTAAATGAAAATAAGATACTGATAAGCTATTATAAAAAAGAAAATGGGGGCAAACACCGAGCTATAAATATGGGTTTGAAGTTTGCAAAAGGTGAGTTATTTTTTATTGTTGATAGTGATGATTATCTTACTGACAATAGTTTAGAATATCTGATTAATAAATCTTCTTTGCTGACAGATGAGATAATTGGTATTGCTCCGAGAAAAGGGTATAATAATAGTAGATTGGTAGGAAAAGAATTTCCTACTGATTCCTTTATTTCTAATCATATAGAGAAAACATATAAGTTAAATTTGAAGGGCGATTTAGCTGAGGTTGTTAAAACAGATATATTGCGCCAATTTCCTTTCCCTGATTTTCAGGGTGAAAACTTTTGTGCAGAGAGTTTATTATGGAATAAACTTGCAAATAGTAACTTCAAATTTATATACGATAATACATTGATCTATATATGTGAGTATCTAGAAGGGGGATTGACTGCTAATTCTTTGAAAAATAGAAGGAAATCGGCCTCGTATGCGTCCTTATTATATAAGGAATTAGCTGAATCAGAATACTTACCTTTTAAACAAAAAGTAAGGACTTATCTAAACTATTGGAGGTTTGCATTTTTTACTAGGAGATCAATTCTAGGAAATTTTAGGTTTTTAAATTATAATTTTCTAGCCTTTCTGACATTCCCTATAGGAGTTCTTCTCAAACTCAATGACGATCGAAAACTAAAATAATATGAGGATTTTACATGTAATAAATAGCTTGTCATTTGGTGGAGCAGAAAAATTGATCGTTGATAGTTTACCTTATTATAGAGAGAAAAATGAAATTGTAGATTTGTTAGTCTTGAAAAGAAATGAGGAAAAACATCAATTTGCTATTGATGATACTGTCCAGTATTTGGGGATAAGAAATTATTATAATCCATTAATAATATTGAAGCTCATACCATATCTAAAAAAATATGATATTGTGCATTTACATCTTTTCCCAACATTATATTGGGCCGTAATTGCAAAATTGCTAATCTTCTCTAAGAAGCCAAAATTAATCTTTACCGAACATAGTACTTACAACAAAAGAAGAGATAATCGTATACTATCAGTAGCTGATCGAATTATCTATAAGAAACTGGATTTTATTGGATGTATTTCCGAAGCCACTCTAATTAATCTTAAATCACATTTAAGGAATAAGGTAAAAAATATAGCGGTAATAAATAATGGTATTGATCTAAATAAATTTCATAACTTTAAGGAGATAAAGCCGCTAGATATTTTTGAGCCAGATAGCTTTGTAGTTATACAAATTTCAAGTTTCAGAGAACAAAAAGATCAGAAGACATTGATACGGGCAATAAAATTATTACCTGAACAGATAAAACTTTTATTAGTTGGTGATGGGAAACTGAAGAACGAAAATGAGGAGCTTGTGGACAGTTTACAAATAAAGGACCGAGTTAAGTTTTTAGGAATAAGAAATGATATATTGGAACTTATAAATTATTCTAACGTTTGCGTTCTCAGTTCTAATCACGAAGGCTTTGGATTGGCGATATTAGAAGGGATGGCATTAAAGAAGGCGAGTATTGCAAGTGATATTGATGGTGTAAATGAAATTTTAAAAGGTTATGGCTTGGTTTTTGAGAAAAATAATGAGATGGAACTAGCTAATTTGATCTTGCATTTATATGAATGTGAGGATTTTCGCAATAAAATAGCTAAGCAATGTTTTGAGAGGTCTAAGCAATATGATATTAGAGAAATGGTGTCTAAATATAGTAATATTTATAAATATGTTTATGAAAGGTAGTTTTTTTGTCTTTTTTATTTTCTGTTGTACAAATATATTTGCACAAACGGATATTGTAAAATATCTACCTAAGGGTTATGTAACTGATGGATCGATAGACTATACGGTTTATCTTCAAAAAGGAATTGATGAAAATAAGAATGTATTAATGCCGAATTTCCCAGTATTAGTAAATAAGCGCGGATTGAACTTAAATAGTAATCAGACGGTTGCTTTTCAAAGTAATTCTGTTATTAAAATGAAACCTAATGCTGAACCCAATTATGGTGTCTTGAATTTAGTAAATATTAAAAACGTTAAGATTTTAGATCCACATCTTATAGGTGATAAAGACAAACATTTAAGTCGAAGTGGGGAATGGGGCATGGGTATTAATATACTATCAAGTGGAAATATTTCGATCACGAATCCCAAGATTTCTAAGATGTGGGGAGATGGTATCTATATAGGTGAAATTAATTACAAATTTAGACCACAATATAATTTAGAGAATTATTTTTCGACAGGAATTTTAATTCGTGGAGGGTTAATTGATGATAATAGAAGAAATGGTATATCTGTAATCAGCGTAAAAGGGCTTTCTATTTCCGGAACAATAATTCAGAATACTGCTGGGACAATGCCAATGGCTGGCATTGATATTGAGCCAAATGATAATGGGCAATTTCTCGAGGATATAATTTTAAGTAATATTATCACTAAAAACAATGCAGAGATAGGTATTAAATACGTTCCCGTTTCTTTTTTTGGAGATAGCAAAAAAACTGTAACTATTACTATTGAAAACTGTCACGATATCGGCTCAAAAACAGGCTTGGTAATCGGTGGAGCGAAGGGGGGATATAAAGGACCTCGACAAGATGGTCGTATTATTGTAAAGCATTTTAAATCAGAATCTAATATCACCCCGGTGTCCACTGGAAGTATTCAATATTTTAGCCCCAAAATTGAAATACAAAATCTCTCAATCTATAGAAAGAAAACTAGGGATTTGAAAAGTGAACAGGATACAAAGAAAAGCTTGTTGTCGCGGGGTATGGATGTTAATTAAAGCACCTGAAATGGAGAGAAACTTAAGAGATATTTTATTGAGGAAATAGTTCTCATATATGAAATATGAATAAGTGAAATTGTTTATTGGCTTAATGTGAATTTTTACAATCGAAGATTAACGGCGGAATGATTTAATACAAATATTTTTGTATAGTGTAAATTTATGAAAGTAACTAAAATAGTTAGAATAACTACTGTTCCAATTTCATTGAAAACGTTATTAAAAGGTCAGCATAGGTTTATGAGTGATCAAGGCCTAAAAGTGATCGGCGTTTCTTCCATGGGACCAGAATTAATAGATGTTAAGAATGACGAAGGCATTGATGTAAGAGATATTAATATGTCTCGGAAAATTACACCTTTGAAGGACCTGAAGTCATTATGGAGTGCCTATTGTTTATTTAGAAAGGAAAAACCTACGATAGTCCATAGTCATACTCCCAAAGCTGGCATTATTGGAATGTTGGCTGCGAAACTAGCTGGCGTTCCTCTTAGGCTTCATACTGTCGCTGGATTGCCTTTAATGGAATCAAAGGGTATAAAGCGCAGTCTTTTAGACTTGGTTGAAAAGCTTACATATGCGTCGGCAACTAAAGTATATCCCAATTCAAAAGGATTATTTGATTTTATCGTTTCTAATCAATATACATCTATAAATAAGTTAAAAGTAATAGCTAATGGTTCTTCTAATGGTATTAATACATCTATTTTTTCAAAAGAATTGATATCTGAAGAACAAAAGAGAGTTTTAAAAAATGAATTGGGTATCAAGGAAGAGGATTTTGTTTTTGTATTCGTAGGTAGGCTTGTCGGTGATAAAGGGGTAAATGAACTTATCAAAGCTTTTTGTAAATTGAATTATCCGTCAGTGAAGCTTTTGTTAGTTGGGCCATTGGAAAGTGATCTTGACCCTTTGGATAATGATACGTTAAGACTGATCGACGAGAATGAGCGCATTATCCCTGTGGGTTTTCAAAAAGACGTCCGTCCCTATTTTGCCATTTCGAACGCACTGATATTTCCAAGTTATAGAGAAGGATTTCCAAATGTGGTTATGCAAGCTGGAGCAATGGAACTTCCTGCAATCGTATCTGACATAAATGGCTGCAACGAAATCATCATCGAAGGAAAAAATGGAACAATTATTCCTGTTAAAGATGTAGACGCAGTTAAGAATGCAATGGAAATGATGATAACGGATAAGGAGCTTTATTTAAAGATGAAAGGAAATGCTAGAGAAATGATAACTGAACGTTACGAACAACAGGTCGTTTGGGATGCCCTTTTGACGGAATACAAAAGTTTATTAAAAGATAAAGGATTAGACAATGTATAGGCATTTTTTTAAGAGGCTTTTCGATTTTTTTATTGCCCTTATAGGTTTGATCATCCTTAGTCCCATTTTTATTGTTGTGACAATAGGGCTCTACTTTGCTAATGATGGTAAGCCATTTTTCTTTCAGTCCCGTCCAGGGTTAAACGAGCGTATCTTTAAAATCATCAAATTCAAAACAATGAATGATAAAAAAGATGCCAACGGCCAGCTTCTTTCTGATGCAGAACGTTTAACACCGATCGGATCTTTTGTGAGAAAAACATCTCTGGATGAGATTCCTCAGTTAATTAATGTACTCAAGGGCGATATGGCAATTATAGGCCCTAGGCCACTTTTGATTCAATACTTACCTTTATATGATGATAAGCAGCGACGTCGTCATGATGTAAGACCTGGCATTACGGGGTGGGCACAGGTCAATGGGAGAAATGCAATCTCTTGGACCAAGAAATTTGAGCTGGATGTTTGGTATGTAGAGCATGTCTCCTTTCTTACCGATTTGAATGTCTTTTTTACAACATTTAAAAAGGTATTTAAAAGAGAGGGAATTTCTGCCGATGGACATGCTACAATAGAACCGTTTAATGGAAATAACTAATTTTGGATAATGTATTTGTTTGGAGCAAGCGGCCATGGAAAGGTAGTAGCTGAAATTGCCGAGTGCAATAATTTAAAAATAGAAGGCTTTATCGATACCGATTTGAATAAATCGTCGTTATTGGGATATACTGTTTTTCATGGTAATCCTGAGGGACCGGTTGAAGCAATTATTGCTATTGGAAATAATGAAGTCAGGAAAAGAATAGTCAATGAGACCAGCTCGTTTACTTATCCATATTTAATACATCCTGGGGCTAATATTTCTACCCGTAGTATTTTAGGAAATGGCACAGTAGTAATGGCCGGTGCAACGGTTAATGTGGACGTAAATGTTGGTCAACATTGTATTATTAATACAAATGCCTCCATAGATCACGATTGTATTATCGAAGATTTTGTACATTTATCGCCAAATGTAGCACTGGCAGGAAATGTGCGTGTAGGAGAGGGGACACATGTCGGCATCGGAGCTTGTGTAATCCAGGGGATAACGATTGGGAAATGGGTGAAGATAGGGGCTGGGGCTGTGATTATTAGAGATATACCAGATGGATGTACCGTGGTCGGTAATCCGGGAAGAATAATAAAGAAGTAACGTTAATTTTTACCACTATGTCAGATAAAATATGGCTATCTTCTCCTCACATGGGGGGAAATGAATTAAAATACATTCATGAAGCATTTGACCATAATTGGGTAGCACCTTTAGGACCCAATGTCAATGGCTTTGAAGAGGATTTGGAGAAATTTTTAAATTCGGATGTTCAGGTAGCAGCGCTTTCCGCTGGAACTGCTGCGCTGCACCTAGCCTTAATTGAATGCGGCGTAAATTATGGTGATGAAGTGATCTGCCAGTCAATGACATTCTCCGCATCGGCTAATCCGATTGCCTATCAAGGAGCGATACCCGTATTTGTAGATTCTGAAGCAGACACCTGGAATATGTGTCCCATAGCACTGAAAGAAGCAATACGTGATCGTTTTGCAAATGGTAAGAAGCCAAAGGCAATCATTGTGGTCCATCTTTATGGCATGCCGGCAAAAATGGATGAAATATTGGCTGTGGCCAAGGAATTTGATATTCCAGTAATTGAGGATGCTGCTGAGGGATTAGGATCTACTTACAAGGGAAAAGCATGTGGTACTTTTGGCCGTTTCGGTGTATTAAGCTTTAATGGTAATAAAATTATCACAACTTCCGGTGGTGGAGCTCTGGTATGCCATACAAAAGAAGATAAAGACAAAGCTGTATTCCTTTCGACACAAGCGCGTGACAATGCCCCTCATTATCAGCATTCACATATTGGTTATAACTATCGAATGTCTAATATTTGTGCGGGTATCGGAAGAGGTCAGATGGAAGTCTTGGGAGATCGTATTGAAGCCCGTCGCGGAATGACGAGGTTCTATTCGGATTTATTTGCTGGTATCGAAGGAGTGCGCGTATTGACAGAGCCTAGCGGAGATTTTTATTCTAACCATTGGTTGGCTGCCATTACGATTGATGAGGCTTTAACAGGTGTCTCACGTGAAGATTTGCGCCTTGCGCTGTTGGAGGATAACATTGAATCGCGTCCACTATGGAAGCCAATGCATTTGCAACCTGTGTTTGAAAACTCTCCATATTATGGAAGTAATGTAGCTGAAAAATTGTTTGATACAGGACTTTGCTTGCCTTCAGGATCAAACTTGACAGACGCGGAGAAAGAACGCATTCGCATCAAGATAAAACAGGTTTTTGATAAATAAAATAGAAAAGAGCTTTTAATTTTGCTTAAAAGCTCTTTTTATCAATTTCTGTCTATTCCGAGAAATTTGGAGTAGAAATGCATAATCGGAAAAAAGATTGCTTCTTGCGGGGCATAAGGAAAATAACGCTTAAAATTCTGCCAAAGTCTTTTAGCACCATCTGGATGTACAGATACAGCACTATTTACTTTCCCCTCAGCATAGCGTTCGTCATGATAGCCAAAATTGCCACCATACCATATTTCTTCCAGCATCCAAGCTGAATCAGTATTCTCAGGATATCGAAAAGGGAGATGTGACTTAGGCAGTCCTATATAGTCTACTAGAATCTGGTGGAGCAAATGCGTCCATTTTAAGATTCCAGTCTTTTGATAGATCTTTTTTAAAGCCTCCGCATTAATTTGACTACTGTACTGGGCATACAATCTTGCCGAATCGCAAAATTGCCTCAAGCCCATTCCGAAAGTAATTAAGTGTTTTAATATGTGGGAATTTACCTGAAAAAGTTGTAGCTCAGGCGCTAATATTCTTATTGAAACATCTTGAATTTTTAAAACACTTTGTTTTTCACGATAGCTTTTGGAGATAGAACGTAGATAGGGCTGTATAAGAGGGTTTCGCAAATCGAAAAGCTGTTTGTGATGCTCAATAAATTGATTGTTCCAATTGTAATGTAAGCTAAAACTTTTTGTGTCTTCTACAATTATTCCCTTTTCTTTTATATAATCACGTGCTATTGAATAGCCATCATCCTCAAAATGCCAATCGATGTCACCACAGATCCGATGTAAGGGATTAAGATAAAATTGTGCAACACCTTGTCCTTTTTGCAAGATAGGTTGTATACCAAGCATTGTAAAAGCTTCATATTGGGAAGCTATTACTTTATTCATCTGAATGTTATGGCGTTCGATCTGATCTACACGTACAGCCCATTTTAATCGTAAAGATTGTGGAGGTAGTTGATCTTCATTTAAAAAAGCAAAGCTATCATAAATTATTCCTTCTACCGTATGGGGAATGGCCCACTTATAGATTTGAAACCAGTCATTGTCAGTCATGACAGGAAGAATTAACAGGTTATTTTGTCCCCATAAACCGACACGCAGTAATTGAAAAAAAATATCCCTAATTCGATTATCCATTATTATTCATAAATAACGCTAAGATAATAATTTTAAAAGAAAAACAGACTGCCGCTATATTTTTTTATAAGTATATTGGCAGCCTGTTTCATCAAATAATAGATATAACCTAGTTAATTGTCTTTTTTTACTTTTTTTGCGGCATATCCATGTAAGTCCTCGATATTACTGCCGAATGAGAGTGCCATGGAGCGCGCCCAATTATTAGCTATTGCAGAATAATACACATAGTATTTTCCATAGATCTTAATAAATGATGCTCGATAGATCGATCTAAAGTCAAAAGCCTGTTTATCTGAACTCCTTTTGATAATAGGAACGGGATTCCTAATAACTTTGTTATTTAGATCTGTCGCACAGTAAAATAAATCTGCGGTATTGTTGTTTGTTCCTGGAATCGTTTTATCCCAAGCACACACAATCATCTCATATCCCATGTCTGTTTTAATTACATCCATATGCCATGCATGGTATTTTGACCAATTAAATTCAACAACTTGGAAATCTTTTGGCCAGCTTTTCCCTGACGAATCTTTTGATTCGACATATCTTACCTGGCCGTCATAGCAATACCAAATCTTGTATTTCCCATTTTCAAAGTTAATTGCAGGGCTTAACATTTGGATACCATCGAAATCTATCATAGTTTCCCTTGTGGTCCAATTAATGCCGTCACGAGATGTTCTTCGATATAGTCCTGCTTTTCTTTCTTTGTATTTATAAGGACGATACCAACATTCAATTATATCTAAATCTTCTCTATACACTAGATGGGTATCACTATTATATCCGTTCTCAAATGCGAGATCTAATGGATTTGCATTAAAACCGTTGGGTAGAGTCCAATTTATTCCATCATTACTGACTGCAATGCAAGGATTTTCAATTTCTGATTCTCCGTTAGGATAAGGCGTATATGCCATCCAAAACTTATAGCCTTTCCACCCTTTTTCAAAATAAAGAACTTTCGGATGGATGTTTTCGGTATTGTTTCTATAATTTTTGAAGTTTAATATTTCAGAAGCATTTGGAGATTTATTAATATATGCTATTGTATCTGTCCTGCTACCTATTGAATCAGGAATTTCCCCACTTAAAATAGGTGGAGAAATTTGTTGTTGACTAGGTTCACTTTTTGTACAAGATCCCGCGATGCATAGGAGTATGAAAAATCCTAATGGGCTGATTTTACCTTTCATTTTTTTATGGCAATACTTTTGTTGAGCAAAAGTAGGTAATATATAGTTCATTACAAATATTTTGATACAAAAGAATGGATTAAATATTTTCTTGTAAAGAACTAGAGCATATAATACAAGTTGCTATAAAAGAAGATTATACATATTATATTGATTTTTGTATGTGTGATATTAATATAATATAAATTTGGGCATAAATATTGCTATAGAGATTGCAAATTTCGATCGTCGACTTAAATGGTTGTTATTTTTAATAACAGTTTTGAGAAAAAAGTCTATTTTTGTCGATGGATTACTAAATCAATTTAATAAAATAACGCATGCAATTAATTTCAAAGAATAATTCAGTATGGGTATTGTTGACAATGCTAATGCTGTTTAGTTCATGTGGCTCAAGGAAGTCAATGGTATATCTACAGCAGGATTCCACTCAGATAAATTCATTTTATGAGCAGCACGTACCGAAGATTCAGGCCAATGATATTTTGACAATTGTTGTTACTGCTGCTGACCCTAAGGTTACAGCACCATTTAATCCAGTAAGTTCGATGACTGGAGGAGGAATTACTCAACAAACAGATATGGCATTACGGCCTACTTATACGGTAAATGATCAAGGTGACATAACGTTACCTATGCTAGGGTCGGTACATATAGCAGGATTAACACGTTTGCAGGCTATCGATAAATTAAGAGTTGAATTGAGCAAATATATAAAAGACCCTGGGGTAAATATTAATTTCAATAATTTCAGGGTTTCCGTTTTAGGGGAGGTCGCACGTCCGGGATCTTTTATAATACCTTCAGAACGCATTACAGTTTTGGAAGCTTTAGGAATGGCTGGAGATATGACAATCCGAGGACTGCGCGAAAATGTTATGGTGATTAGAGAAGTAGATGGGCAGAAGATGGTTCATCGTTTGGATTTAACTCACCAAGGCACCTTAAATTCTCCATATTATTATTTGGCACAGAATGATGTCGTGTATGTAGAACCGAATAAATCTCAAATTAATAATTCGAAATTGGGCGCCAATACAAATGTAATAATTTCTATCGCCAGTTTATTAATTACCGTAATTTCAGTATTGACCCGATAAATAATATCAATGGAACACCAACCTATACAAAATAAAGAAAAGAAAGAAGAGGAAATCAACTTAAGGCAAATTTTTGAGCAATACGCATTCTACTGGAAATGGTTTGTATTGTCTTTAGTTTTAGCTTTTGGAATTGCAATACTATATTTAAGATATGCCCCAAAGAGCTATAATACTACAGCTAAGATTTTGTTGAAAGATGAAAGGAGTGCTTCAGCAGGCGAGTTGGCTGGTATTTCCGAGTTGAGTAGTGGCTTAGGATTAGGAACAAGCAGGGCAGCATTTGTTACTGATCAAATCGAAGTTCTATCGTCGAGGAGGCTGATGCGTAAGGTTGTTGACGAGCATCATTTGAATATTGCCTATAGCGTTAAAGGTAAGATCCGTTCATCGGAAATCTTAGAAAAGGATATGCCTTTTGTTTTGCAGGTTCAAGGTGAGCAAGATAGTCTTAGGTTGGACCTTCGTATTGTTAGCGTTGATGGCAAGCAATTACAAGTTACAGATGCTTTTTCTGGGAAGAAAACTGTTTGTGGATTTGATCAAATTTTTAAAATTGGGAAAAAAGCTATATCGTTTCATCGAAATAACCTAAATAGAATTGATTTAGGAATGGAATACGAGATGAGAGCAATCCCCAAAGATTGGGCTGTCGATGCGAATTTAATGGCTATCAATATAACTCCAAATAAGGAAATGCAATCTTACATTGTCAATTTTTCGATGGTTTCGACTTTGGGTAAAAAGGCTGAATTGATATTGAACTCCCTAATTGACGTTTATAATGCAGATTTGACAAATGATAAGCTCCGAACAACAAAAGCAACTTCCGATTTCATCAATAAGCGATTGATGCTAATTTCCAAAGATTTATCTGGAGCAGACGAAGAGGCTGCCAATTTTAAATCTTCCAATTCAATGGTCGATATGGCAACGGAAGCTGGTGTCTTCCTAAATAATGCATCTGATAATGATAAGAAGGTTTTAGAATATAGAACACAACTGCAGTTGGTAGACCATATGAATGATTATTTAAAAAGTCAGCAAGTTGGAAAACTTTTGCCTTCCAACATCGGTCTTCAAGATGCTTCTATTGGTAACGCTATTAGTGAATATAACAAATTAGTTTTGGAAAGAGATGATTTATTGAAATCTGCTTCTGATCAAAATCCGGCTGTGGTTGCTCTCAATGAGAATATAGAAGAAAGTGATAAAAATATACGGCAGTCGCTTCAAAATTATCAAAGGGTAACAAAACTTGCCTTAAATAGTATTGAAAGAAAATCTAATGAAATTAAAGGTCGCATCAACTCTATTCCTAACCAAGAACAGGGATTTAAGAAAATATCGAGACAACAACAAATTGTTGAATCTCTCTATTTACTTTTATTACAAAAACGAGAAGAAAGCGAGGTAAAAGCTGCTGCAACTCCAGATAATCTGAAAATTATTGACGCTGCTTATGGTAATGGAGCTCCTGTCTCGCCTCGTAGAACAGTAACTTTATTTGGAGCTCTAATAGCAGGTTTGTTACTTCCATTTATAGTTATTTATCTGAAGTTTTTACTAGATAATAAAATACATTCACGTAAGGATATCGAAGAGTTTGTAAAAGTCCCAGTACTTGGTGAAATACCAACGGCTGAGGACACAATTGTACATTTAAATGATAGATCTTCTCTTGCTGAAGCATTTCGTATTCTACGTACTAATATGAACTTTATGTTTGGATTGGAGAAAAAGGATGCTTCCAAGGTTGTTTTCGTTACTTCAACAATTTCTGGGGAAGGAAAGTCTTTTGTAACTACAAATCTGGCACAAATTTTATCTATGTCGGGAAAGAGAGTACTGTTGATCGGTGCTGATATTCGTAGTCCAAAAGTATTGGACTATTTAGGTTTGTCTCATTTACAACACACAAATGTTGGGATTACACAGTTTCTGATTAATCCAGATATGGATGTTAACAACATTATTATAAAAAAACCAGGGAATTACGATTTCGATGTTGTATACTCAGGTTATATTGCACCAAACCCAGCTGAATTATTAATGAATGGCCATTTCGACGATGTAATTAAATACGCACGTGATAATTATGATTATATACTTGTTGATACCGCTCCGGTAAGTTTAGTTACCGATACACTATTAATCGCTCATAATGCCGATCTAACTTTGTATGTTTCTCGTGTCAACTATTTAGATAAGCGTTTACTTCAGGTACCACGTGAGCTTTATGTTGAAGGTAAATTGAAAAATCTCGCTGCTGTGGTTAATGATGTGGATTTTGCAAGAGGTTATGGTTATGGCTATGGCTATGGTTATGGTTATGGCGATAAAGGTAAGAAAAAAGCTAGTGGAATTTCGAAGATATGGGAAAGTGTCAAAGAAAAACTCAGTTTGAAATAAAACCTTTTACTTTTTATTTGGAGTATTCAGGTTTAGTCCTACTCATTTGAGCTGGTAGATCCAATTTAATTATATAAAAAATCTTTGCTAGTATTCCCAGCAAAGATTTTTTATATTTATTGTTTTGCTGTATTTTTTTTATTTTAGTAAAAAAACATGAAAAGAGTAAGATTTGTTTTTTCGCAGATGTCTTTAATTATTCTATTAATGACATTAATTGTTTCTTGCAGCAAAGAGGGTAATATAGGCCCTAAAGGAGAGCAAGGTATTTCTGGAGCTGATGGATCAACTATTCTGAGCGGGAATATTGATCCCGTAAGTGCACAGGGTAAGCTAGGGGATTTTTATTTAAACCTAAAGTCGGGAAACTTATTTGGTCCCAAAAAAGCAGAGGGTTGGGGTGAACCTCTCAATCTGTCTGGCCCTTCGGGAGAGAATGGCAAGGACGGTAGTTCAATTTTAGCTGGTAACGGAGCGCCCCCGGTTTCTTTTGGGAAAGTTGGAGATTTTTATATAGATAAAATTAATCTTACGATTTATGGGCCAAAAACTACAAGTTCCTGGGGTAATCCTCTTAGTCTTAGATCAGTGGGAGAGAAAGGGGAACAAGGTATTCCTGGTGCGAACGGTTCAACTATTTTAAGCGGCAATGTTGATCCTACAAATGCTGATGGAAAGGTAGGAGACTTTTATTTAAATCTTATATCTGGTGATTTATTTGGGCCGAAGAGCGTGGGTGGATGGCCCCCTCCCTTCAATCTTAAAGGGCCAAAGGGAGAGCAAGGAAAGGATGGAAATTCTTTATTAAGCGGTAATGGTATTCCTGCTCCTACAATAGGAAAGATTGGCGATTTCTACATTGATAAAATCAATCAAACTATTTATGGGCCTAAAATGGAAAATTATTGGGGTGAACCGGTTAGCCTTAAGTCTAATATTGAATTAGGTGTTGCAGTTTATCTTATTAATCCTGTAACAGATCAATATTTTAAATGTGAAAAAATTAATTACAATGGATATTTTGTAGGACCCTATTATAAATCTATAGGACGAACAAAAACTATCGCCATTCCTAATGGTTACAATAGATTAAATGAATTTTATTATACCTTGTATTCGAGGTACGATGACGAACCTAAGATAAACTCTACGAAATGGATGCCATTTTCTAATGGACTTCGTTTTGAAAAATTGCAAACTGGCTTGGATGGTGGTTTTGAATATTTTGATTTGAAGATTAAAAATGAGGAATTTGATTTCGTCTCTAAAGAAATGAGATTTTACATTGATATTGAGGCGGTGGGTAATTCAGACTTTAACTCGCTTAAATACATTTCAATGCCTACTCTCGGTCTTATGATAAAATCGACTAGTATTGAAAGTGTTAATAAATTATCCAAAAATTACAGTAATGTAAATAGATATTTAAGGATAAAATGATATTGTAGTTAACTAATAGTAAGTTGACGTTAAATGGTGGCCTATGTTTGTATGGGTCACTTTTTTGTAAATTGATGAAGTTTCTCGATAAAGCGTTTGAATGATTCAGGATGATAGAACAATTTGGATTTTTTACCCTTTTCAAACCTCTCATCATATACTCCGAAATTTCCTGAATACCATACCTTATCAAGCATCCAAGCGGCATTTATTCCAGGCGGATAGATATGAAGGGGAGTGATGTTTTTGGAAGTCCGAGGTCTTCTACAAGTATGAGGGGCAGCAGTGTATCCATTTCAAAATTCCCCTTTTTTGATAGATATGCTCCAAGGCCGATGAATCAATTTGAGACGACACAGTATAATAGAGTCTCGCAGAATCGCAAAATTGGCGTAGGCCAATTCCATAAGTGATCAAGTGTTTTAAAATATGAATATTGACTTGAAGAAGCTGCAGTTCTGGAGCAAGCAAACGAACAGATACACCATTAATTATAATCGACTCCTCCTGACTTTTATAATCTAACAGTAGTTTTTTGAGGTAACCCTTTTTTAGTGGGCTTCGGAAATCAAATATTCGTTTATGATGTTCGACATGAATTCCCTTCCAATTATAATCTAGACTGAAGCCTGCTGTATCCTGGAAACTTGGATGGTTCTTTTTTAAAAAATTGCGTGCTTTGATATATCCATCTGCTTCAAAACACCAATCGATGTCACCACTGATACGATGGCTTGGATTACGGTAGTACGAAGCGACCCCCTGTCCTTTCTGCAGTATAGGACGAATACCGTGATCACTAAACAGCATAAATTGTTCAGCAATAACTTCATTCATTTTCTCATTATGTCTTTCGATCTGATCCATACGGACGGCCCATTTCAAGCGGAGGGACTGTGGTGGCAGTTGATGCTCTTCTAAAAAAAGAAAACTATCATAAATAATTCCCTCTACGGTGTGATTAGCCGCATATTTACGGATTGTATTCCAATCTTCGAATGTCAAATGCTGCGCGAGGATAAGCTTACCTTTTCCCCATAAACCTATCCGCAATAATTGAAAAAATATATCCTTTAGTTGATCGTTCATTCAAATTTTAAATATCAAAAGATTCTATGCTAAGATAATGAATTAAGAGAGAGCATTATCTTTTTTTGCAAATTCTACTTAAGGAAGTGCAAATTAGCTGTTGACTTTTTTAAATTCATTATTTATTAATATGGAAAATTATGAAACTGGTACCAATATTGCTCTTGGTTGCAAACGCAAGATAAAAATTACATTTAAATAGGAATGAAGAACAGCATTGAAAATATACAAAAGCCTATTCTAGTTATTTTGGCTGCAGGTATGGCGAGCCGCTATGGGTCCGCTAAGCAAGTAGAAAGCTTTGGGCCATTTGGTGAAAAGATAATAGATTACTCCATTTATGATGCCATTAGGGCGGGATTCGGAAAGATTGTATTTGTCATTCGCGAAGAATTTCTAGAAATCATGAAATCAAATGTTGGTGCGAAACTTCCAGAATCGGTTGAAGTTGCTTATGCCTATCAGGATTTCGATCTAAAGAAATTTGGTGTAGACAAAGTCGTGGAACGCCAAAAACCTTGGGGAACAGGCCATGCGGTAATGAGTGCGGAGCATGAGGTGGATAGACCCTTTTGTGTGATTAATGCGGACGATTTCTACGGTTATGATGCTTTTCAAAAGATGGCTGATTTTCTAACCCAAAGAGCGGATGATCATGAGATGGCGCTGGTCGGTTTTGAAGTTGGTAATACCCTTTCCGACTTTGGCTATGTCTCGCGCGGCGTATGTGAAGTAAATGGGACAAATCATTTGCACAGTGTTACCGAAAGAACTAACATCTATCGTAAAGACCAAGATATTGTATACGCGCAGGATGAAAAAGAAACAGTTTTACCCAGCGATACAAGAGTTTCAATGAATTTCTGGGGATTTACACCTAAAATATTTGAGATTGCCCGTAGTTTGTTTCCTGATTTTGTGGAAAAAAACCATGAGAATCCAAAAGCGGAGTTTTTCATCCCCGATTTACCCGATTATATGGTTAAGCAAGGTATCGCCAACTTTTCCGTACTCCCTACCGATGCAAAATGGTTTGGAGTAACCTATAAGGAAGACAAGGAAGAGGTACAGCAAAGTATTCATCGATTAATAGAGGAAGGTCATTATCCGCAACGGTTATGGTCTGAAAAAAAGGTGGTCGATGAAAGCATCTATTTAGATTTTTAAAACGTACTATTTTTAATCGATACGGTAAAAGTTCTCCTGTATTGCGGGCGAACTTTTACCGCATTTATACCTTTTATTTTGGTATTTTTGCAACGACTTAAACGTTGAAAGGGAACTTAATAATTTTTTAATGAGTAATGTATGGAAAGAGGGCTTGTCGATTAACAAGCCACGTTGGATCATTCTGTTGTTGGACATGATCATAGTCTCTATTGCTTTTTTTGCCAGTTACGTGCTGATCTTTAAGCATAGGGGCGGGGTAGAAATTGAAGCAATGCAGCAGCAGGTCATACTTGTATCTACCGTATATCTGGTTTGGTTCTGTATACTAGGAACATTCAAGGGGGTAGTCCATAAAACAGGTATCCGTGAATTACAGCGTATTGTGATGGCTATTGTACTAGCTTATTTTTCTACGGTACTTGTCTGTAAAATATTGGAATGGTCGCAACCTGACTTTTTAAAAACTATCTTTCCTTTTTCAGATACGCAATTGCTTTTTCATGCCTTGATTGCTGGGTTCGGAATGACCTTTAGCCGAGTACTTTACCGATCACTCTATCATGAGCTAATGTGGGGTAATAAAGACAACCGTATTCCGGTGATCTTGTTTGGAGCTGGAAATATGGGCAATACCACCTTTCATTTTATCCATACAACATCACGCAACAAATATCGGATTGTGGCTATCATGGATGATAATCCGCATCGGATCGGCAACCGTATCCAAGGTTTTAAGATCCACGACATCAGTGAACTGAATAAAGCGTTTGTCCAACGGCACGGAAATGCTGCTGAGCTTATCGTTGCTATCGATAATAGGGCTCCAGAACGATTAAGTAAGGTCTTTAAGTTAGCCGAACCAATCCCTTTAATTGTTAAAATTATTCCTGATACGGCACGTCTGTTGGCCGGGGAGGTTGCAACAAGACAGATACGCAGTTTACGTATAGAGGATTTGCTGGGACGTAAAGCAATCGACCTTGACAATCCTGCGATTGCGGCCGAAATGAAGGGGCAGATCGTATTGGTAACAGGGGGAGCCGGTTCCATTGGTGGGGAACTGGTTCGTCAACTTGCGCATACGGATTTAAAGCAGCTTATTGTAGTCGATCAAGCGGAATCTTCTTTATATGATATTCAACAGGAGCTGAGCTCAACTGCAAATTTTGGACGTTGTGTATTTATGGTAGGTAATGTCCGGGATGCCGTATTTATGGATACACTGTTTCAGTTCTACAGACCGACATACGTCTTTCATGCGGCCGCTTATAAACATGTGCCGTTGATGGAGGCGAATCCGTACGAATCCATTTTAACAAACGTATGGGGTTCCTATAATGTAGCGCAATTGGCGGATAAGTATGGCGTATCCAAATTTGTCATGGTCTCCACCGATAAGGCGGTTAATCCGACCAATGTCATGGGGGCTACCAAACGTGTAGCGGAAATTGCTATATCGACGGTGAATATAAATTCTAAGACTAATTTTATCGTCACGCGTTTTGGCAATGTGCTGGGGTCAAATGGTTCAGTAATTCCATTGTTTGAAAAGCAGATGCTCAAAGGTGGGCCTTTAACGATTACGGATCCGAATATTACCCGCTATTTTATGACTATTCCTGAGGCTTGTCAATTGGTACAGGAGGCTGCTGTAATGGGGAAAGGCGGTGAAATATTTGTCTTTGATATGGGCGAACCTGTTAAGATTATGGACCTCGCCAAACAGATGATTCGCTTAAAAGGATACAATTATCCAGAAGATATTGATATTAAGATTGTAGGCCTCCGACCGGGGGAAAAGATTTTCGAAGAACTTTTGGCAAATGGGGAGAATACCGAAAAGACCTATCATGAGAAGATTATGATTGCGAAAGTCAATACGCCAGATTTAGCGTTGCAAGAGGCAAGAATTGAACAATTATGTGCATTCGCCCAAACAGCCGATCCTAACGCTGATAAAATGAAATTAGTGCAGCTGGTGAAAGACATTGTACCGGAATTTCGTTCTCAGAATTCGGTATTTACTTCGTTGGATCGGTAAATTTTATTTGTCCTTGGACAGTTCGCGCGAGGTATACGGGCATAAAAGCCGATAAAAATCTTAATTAAAAGCCAGCCTACTATGACTCAGTAGGCTGGCTTTTTTTATAAAACGATCTGACCGTTAATGACTGCTCTCCTTACGAAGATGGCTACGGAACAATTTTAGTAACCCGGATTCTGTGCCAGGCTGCTGTTGCCGGCAATGGCCTGATTGGGTACTGGAAAACGATTCAGATGAGCGGAGGTACTTGGATTATGGTCCCACCACTTTTCTGTCGTGAAAGCTTTCCATCGGATCAGATCCGTACGTCGTCGACCTTCTCCTAAGAACTCAATGCTCCATTCATCCAGAATACGGTACTTGTCCATATTGGCAACAGTCACGGGGTTGGGATCAGCAGCATTGGCAAAGTTCCGTTTTCGAACGGTATTGAACAGTTCTGCCGCCTTTTCCTTGTTCCCTAATCTGAAATCGCATTCTGCAAGCATATAGTAAACTTCTGCCAGTCGGATAATCGGCATATCGGCTCCCCAGCGTAAAGTATTGTTGGCCAGATTTGGGATTGGCACTTTCACTAGGCGTACGCCTGTGTTTTCTTCTCCCTCTGACATTTTAGAGGGCAGCTGGTCTATGGAACTATATTTTTTTCCTGGCCCAACTTCCGAAAAACGTCCCACTTGGTCGACAAAGTTCAAGGGTTTGTCCTTATATTCTTCACCGCCAAGAATGGCCTCGCCGGTAGGTGTTTTATGCGGACCTACGATAAACATTCCCTCGTATTGGTCTGTACCATGATAGACGTAGGGTGCCTTGCGCAGGTCGCCTTGGTCGAAGGTTTCAAAAGGTGAACCTAACTTGAAGTCTGTTGCATAGAGTGAACCGTTTGGTTTCCTGGATGGCGTGAGGTGGGCCCCATTATTGCCTCCCATGTCCTGTGCAAAAAACTGCTTGGTATTGTAATGGTAGAAGTCTGCGTAAAACCAGTTGTACTCCAGCATCTTGAATTCGGAAGGCATAGACCAAATAATCTCAGGAGATTCGTTGTTTTTAAATCCATGCGCTCCGTTCCATTTGGTATCTAGGCTGTAGTCACCATAAACCTTATTGACAATATCCTGCGCTAGCTTTTGGCTTTCAGCATACATTGCTTTGCCGATATAGGCTTCTGCATTGAAGTAGAGCTGTGCTAGCATGGCTGCCGCTGCAGCTTTTCGGATTGCCCCTTCTTCCCTGTCGCCCGCTTTCTTTGCCGGAAGATTTTCAATAGCAGCTTTGAGCCGCTTTTCGATATGTGCAAACAGTTCTTGATCAGTATTGCGCGGTAGGGATTCCTGGTCTAATGATTCGAAAATGGGCATCCCACCGAAATAGTCCAATCCACGTAAATAGAAATAGGCTATTAGGGCATCCAGCTGTGCGAGGTCTGCTGCTTTTCGCTCATCGCTCAGGGCAAATTTGCCGTAGTCCAATTTGCTGAGGTCGCTCTTGGTATCAAGTGCCAGGGCAACCCCCATTAGGGTACCGCGCCAGCTTCCCCAGACCCAGTTGTCATCTGCAGTCCAACGATGGTAATGATAGCGTTCATTCTCGCCGCCATTATACCAGTGTCGTCCCTTGGTGGTAATGGCAAAATTGTCTGCTGTATATTCCTGTAGGCGCCAACGGTCTTCGCCCATATACCATTTGGCATGGGTAAATGGTCTAAACAGGGCCGCTTTAATGTCTTTCTCACTCTTGAAAAAGGTGTCCGGAGTGACCGAACTATAAAATTCCTGATCCAATTTGGTGCATCCAGAGAGCAATAATGCTACGGATAATGTTGCCATGGAGATGTATTTTTTCATGTTTGTCATGCTAGCTTTAAAAATTTACTTGTAAGCCCATCATAAAAGTCCTGGTCTTCGGATAGACATTGCGCTCTTCAAATCCCGGTTCAAGACCATTGATATTGACTTCGGGATCCAGGCCACTGTAGTTTGTAAACACAAAAAGGTCACGTGCAGTGGCATAGATACGCATTGATTTCAATGGTTTGATCCAATTTTGGTTAAACCGATAACCGATATTCAGTGCGTCAACTTTCAGAAAAGTACCTTTCTCTAACCAGTAGTCGCTCAGCTCTTTTTCTCCTTTGATGTTTTTATGTTTGTCGTATGCCTCTTCCAGTACATTCTGTCCTTTTACATTGGGTAGGCTATAGTACATATTGATCATATTGAACACATCGTGGCCGATCCAGCTGCGCATATAGATGCT
>Ga0308161_1001408_pt1 | contig 29073 bp, 13 predicted proteins | sample PhyFR2_FD_201034 | JGI IMG/M metagenome (GOLD analysis project Ga0308161, IMG submission 201034) | Phyllosphere microbial communities from UC Gill Tract Community Farm, Albany, California, United States - DLSLF.R2 | ecosystem: Host-associated > Plants > Phyllosphere > Unclassified | place: USA...
CTCAGCGCCGTCGCCGCCATCGCCGCGATCATGCTGCTGGCCGGCCTGTGGCACGGCATCGACCGCGGCGCGCTGATCACCGTAGGCCTGTTGCTGGGACGACTGCTGCCGTATCTGGTCTCGACCCGGCAGAGCTTCCAGCAACTGCGTTCGGCGGCGCCGGCGTTGGAGCTATGGCAACACTATGTGGGCCTGGGGACGGCAAGGGCGCTGCCGGCAACGCCGCACGCGGCCACGCCCATGCATGGCCCGCTGCGGATCCACCGGATCGGCCTGGCGCCGCCGCTGGCCGCGGTCGCGATCGGCGAACTGATCCTGGCACCCGGCAGCATGACCTTGATCTGCGGACACTCTGGCGCCGGCAAGAGCAGCCTGATGGACGTGCTCGCCGGCATGGTCGAACCGCACGTGTTCGCCGCGCAGTGCGATGGACAAACGCTGGATTTCGGGGCGTACCGTGCTTTGGTCCGGCATGGCGCCTATGTCGGTCAGAGCGTGCGACCGTGGCAGCACACGGTGCGCGACTGCCTCGCCTGGGCCGAGCCGGGCGCCAGCGAAGCGGCGATGTGGCAGGCGCTGCGCGACGTCGGCCTGGCCGCACGCCTGCAGGCTGGCGCGCAGGGCCTGGACACTACCTTGAACAGCGCCGCCGCCAAACTCTCCGGCGGCGAACTGCAGCGCTTGCTGCTGGCACAGGTGATCCTCAGGCAGCCGCGGATCGCCTTGCTCGACGAAGCTACCAGCGCACTCGACGCGGTCTCGGAGAAACACGTGCTGTCGACACTGCGGCAACGCCTGCCGCACACCGCGTTGGTCGTGGTGTCGCACCGGACCAGCCTGTCGGCCGTTGCAGACCGCTGCCTGCACATGGCGCGCCCGGCATCGGCGCCATTCCCGATGGCGCAACAGCCGCACTGAGCGTCGCCGCGGGCGAGGCGCGATCCGCGATGGCGTGCCGCGCCGGGAAACGCCGTCGTCCGTATTGCCGACTTGCACGGAACCGTCTACCGTCCATGGCCTCGACAGCATGCGCGCCTGCTGCTCGCCGGATCACCGCCCTACGCACCGCATCGCCCATCACAGGCGATGGCGCAAGGTAGGGGCAGGGCGGACACCTGGCCGCCAGGAGCGGCGTTCTGAACGACACGATGACCAGCGGTGCCCGGGAACTGTTGAAATGGATCGCCTTGCTGCTGATGACCGGCGATCACGTGGCGAAGGTGCTCGACGACGGCTACCTCCCGGTCGTGTCCGAACTCGGCCGTGTCGCGTTCCCGTTGTTCGCCCTGGTCATGGCCTACAACCTGGCCCAGCCTGGCGCCGACGTGCTCAAGTCCGTGCGCAGGCTGCTGCTGTGGGGAATCCTGGCCCAGCCGGCGTGCGGACTGGCGTTCGGCTACTGGGTGCCGTTCAACGTGCTGCTGAGCTTTGCCCTGGCGGCGGCGGCGATCTGGAGTATCCAGCAACGGCAATGGGCCTTGCTCGGCATGTGCGTCCTGGCGGCGCCGCCGCTGGTGGACTACAACTGGGCCGGACTGATTCTGGTGCTGGCCGCCTGGTGGGTGTTCCGTTTGCGCGCGGTGCCGCAGGCGCCACGCCAGGGCGCCTCCCAGCACGGCTTCCGCCACGTGATTGAACACCGCTACCTGCGCATCGCCGTGCTCATCGCGGCGTTCGGACCGCTGTGCTGGTGGAACGGCAACGGCTGGGCCTTGCTGGCATTGCCGGTGATGGCGCTGCTGGCGAAGCGCGATTTCCCCATTCCGCGGACGCGCTGGGCGTTCTACATCTACTACGTGGGGCATCTGGCGCTGCTTGCGGTGTTGGCGAGAACGATGGCCGTACATGCTGCTTGAGACGTCTTTCCCAAGTGCATGGGTGTAGCATGCACGCATCAAAGAAAGCCGATCCAGGGTCGATGAAGAAAGCGAAACAGGCACGGCGCAACGATCGATTCCGCGATCTGCACGGGGCGTTGCTCGAGATCGTCGGCGTCATGAACAGGCCGCAGCGCGACGAGGCGATGATTCGGGAAGCGGGAATTTCTCTGGAACGCGCACTGTTCCCGCTGCTGGTGCTGGTGGAACGGCTCGGGCCGATCGGGGTCGTCGAGTTGGCCGATCGCGTGGGGCGCGACTACACCACCGTCAGCCGACAGGTCGCGAAGCTGGAAGGCCACGGCCTGGTCGATCGCCGGGAAAGCGCCAGCGACCGCCGCATTCGCGAGGCCATCATCACCGAGAAGGGCAAGGCGATGACGGACCGTGTCGACGAGGCGCGCAAGCGGATGGGCGTCTCCGTCTTCGCCGATTGGGAGGAGCGCGATATCGAGGAATTGGTCCGGCTCATGTGCAAGTTCGCCGACGACATCAAAGGCAAACTTCCCACAGGCTAGAGACCGACCGCCGCCAGGTAATCGGCAAGCCCCTGCGGTTCGCCGACCTGCGCGGTCATGCCGATATAGCCATCGGGCCGCACCAGCACCACATCGCCCGGCCACAGCCCGTAGGCCTCTACAAAATGCCCGCCAATGTCGCGTAGATCGCCGCGCTTGCCAACGGTATATGCCTGCACATCACGATGGGCCGGCAGTGCCGCGTGTTCGATTTCGTAGCCCAGCAGCGTCCAGTGCGTCCCCTTGAACAGCTCGAACAGGCGGGTCGCCTGGCCTGTCGCGCCGAGCAGCGGCGCATCGGGCGCGCGCATTCCCGAGGCGATCCTGGAAGAAGAAGCAGGCGCCTGCACCAACACCGAATCGTCGTAGTACAGGTCCAGCTGTTGGGTCTGGCGGCCGCGGCGCATGTCGCCTTGCTTGGCCGCGTCCAGCAGCTTGACCGACAGGCCGAGCATGCCCGCGGCGATCGGGCGCCGCTCTTGCTCGTAACTGTCCAGCAACGCATCGGCGGCGCCGGCGATCACCGCGGCCAGCTTCCAGCCCAGGTTGTAGGCGTCTTGTATGCTGGTGTTGAGGCCTTGCCCGCCGGTTGGCGGATGGATGTGGGCAGCGTTGCCGGCCAGGAAGATGCGGCCGACGCGATAGCGATCGGCCAGGCGGGCGTTCATCGCGTAGGCGGAGGCCCAGAACACCTGGTCGATGCGGATATCCGTGCGCCCGGTACGCGCCGCGATCATGGCAATGAGGCCGGCCGCGGACAGGTCGACTTCGCCCTCCAGCGGAATCGGCGCCTGCACCTGGAACAGGTCGGTGCCGGCAAGCGGGCACAGCGAGACGTGGCGCTGCATGGACGCTTCGTTGAAGCGGTGCAAGCAAGCACGATCCAGACCGCGCAAGGCGACGTCGGCCACGATGGCGCGAACACCCAGCGTCTTGCCAGGAAAATCGACCGCCAGCGCGTGCCGCACGAAGCTGCGCCCGCCATCGGTGGCGACCAAGAAGCGCGCGCGAATAAGGTGCGTGCCTGTGGCGTCGGTTACCTGGGCGATGACGCCCTCGGCGTCCTGCCGCACATCCACCAGCTCGCACCCTTAACGAGGGGCATGCCCGAATTCGGCCAGCCGCTGGCGCAGCACGCGCTCGGTCAGGAACTGCGGCACCATCAACGGTACCGTGTACGGCTCGGAAGGGCGCGCCGGCGGCGCTACTTCGGCAGCCGCGACATGGTCGCTGCCGTCCTCGCCGTACTTCCGCTCGGGCGGGTAGGGGCCGCCCGCCGCGGCGAGCCGATTGGCGATGCCCAGATCCTCGAAGATCTCCAGCGTCCGCGGCTGGATGCCCTTGCCACGCGACCCGCCGAACGGCGTGTCGATCTTGTCGATCAGGCAAAAGCCGACCCCGCGCCGCGCCAGTTCCAAAGCCAGGGTCAGGCCCGCCGCGCCAGCGCCGCAGAGCAAGACATCCAATGGGTTGCCATCGTCTTTCACGCCGCCTCCATATGTGCAAAATGCACCTAACTGGGCGGCAGCCTATGCCTCTTGGGGAAAGAGTGCAATATGCACATTACGCTGATCGAGGCACTTCCAGACCTTCGCATCGGTACTATCGAGGCCGCCCGGGGAGAAGGCCTGCGGTGCATTGATTTCTCCTCCAGCGGTATCTCCTCGATGTGCCTGCTGCCGGGCGTGGAGCACGCTGAGATGCCTGACTCTGGTCCCGCTCTCACTTGGTCACCTGGCCATCCGCCTGATCGAGATCGGCGCGCTGAAAGAGGGCGGCCTCCTGGCCACCAATCGGTGCCCACGCAACTCATGGCGATAGCGTGGCAGGCTAGCTATGGCCGCTGGGCATGGAAGTAACGATTCTCGCCCGCGTCGACATAGCTGCGGACGAGGACCAAGCCTGCCTCCGCAAGGAGGCGGGCATATGCGTCTTGTCCCAGCGAACGGGACTTGCGGCCCGTCATCAAGTCGGCCCACTCGCAGACTTGAGCGGGAGAGGTAAATAGAAAATGGCCGCCGGAATTCAGCGCCGATGCAACTGCGAAGATCAGTTGTCGCTGTATAGCGGCGGGCAGCAGGAAGATGAGCCCGATCGCAACGATGCCATCGAAACTCCTGTCGAAGAAGGCCGAGGCTTCTACCGGCTCGCAGGCGACGCTGGCTTTCGGGAAGCGTTGTTGGAACTCGGCTACCATCGTTGGCGAAGCATCGACTCCGTAGATCTCGAATCCATCTGCGACCAGCGCCTGCGCGACGGGGATGCCGGTTCCACAGCCAATATCTAGAACGGCACACCCGTTCGGCAGGTTCCGCGCCCAGGCTTGCACTACATCGACGCCGATGTCGGACTGTTCGCGTATCGCGATGAACTCGTTTGTGACTGCTTCCCAGCCATTTGACATGTCGCGCGTGGGAGTCATGCGTCGGCTCTCTTTTGCCTGGTTTTGTCTGTTCTGGCCTGCAACGCGATGCTGGCGATGTGTGCGAAAACCTAGCAGAACAGTTCGTATGGCTCAAGCAAAATTGCATCAAGTCGCCTGCAAATCACCGATTTCCGTGGCGTCATACTGCAGAGGGTTAGATGCTTTTAGAGTATCTGTCGTGATGGTCGACGGAAACGATGTCGACCAAGACCCGCTCCTATGGTCCTTCGCATGCAAGCCCGGTGGCCTTCACGAGCCATGCGGACCTGGGGTTTGAACATTGTTGCCATCGACCAGAATGATGACCGGCTCATGGGCGGCAGCCTGCTCTTGTGTATACGACGAGTAGGCGCAGATGATGATGTGGTCGCCGACCATGGCTTTTCTCGCCGCTGCTCCATTGAGACATATCTCTCCGCTATGGCGGGGCGAGCGAATCGCATAAGTTGTCAGGCGCTCTCCATTCTCGACATTGTAGATTTCGATGTGCTGGAACTCGCGGATACCGGAGCTTTCAAGCAAAAGTTCATCGATACCACAGGATCCTTCGTAGTGCAGGTCGGCTCGCGTCACGCGGACACGATGAAGTTTGGCTTGAAGCAGAGGAATCAGCATGCGATGAATCTCCATGAAGTGTCGTCCTGGTCGGTGCACTTGGGTCGCGCGGTGGATCGATGCGCCATGCTTCGCGTTCAAGACTGGCCTGCGGCCCATCTGCCGCGTACTCGTCGGGTTGCCTTGTTCCTAGTATCCGGACTGTCCAGAATCGTCTTGGTCGGGACCGGCCAAGTCTAAGAAAACAGGTGTCGTTGATCTCACTTGCAAGTTCTCCTTGACGCCGCTCTCGGCGGTGTCTCAGCGGGTCGCAGCGTTGTTTGTTCCAATCGCAATGACCGATCATCCCTGGCGGCGCGACGGAATCGAACGATTTGCAGATAGCTTTGGTGATCTAACGCATTGGATGCGCGTGGCGCTCGCTGGAAGACAGGATCAAGTGCAATGTGCAACAGGAAAACCTTAAGTGGGCGAGCTGACTCAAGGTGCAAATGAAGAAGGCGTGATCCACGGATTGGACGGTGGTGCGTAGCGACTTTCAGTACACGCCGTGCGCTTTTTTGTGGGCAGAAACATGCTACTACCATGGCAATACGCGGAGCAACCTTCAGGAGGTGTGCCAGCCGCTTCGGCGTGAACGACATGTTCCACGCGTTCCTCCGTCCAAACATCGACGATACTCGTCGGGCGATCAGCCGAGCTGTGTCGCGACGGGCTTCTTCAATTGCCTGCGCACACGCAGCAACGCTTGGATCGTACAACTGAAAATCGCACGTTCGCAGTGGCGCCGCAGGCGCGGCGTTGCAACGATTCGGCTGTCTAACAAGAGCCAAAGGCACGCTTGCCGCCACGGCACTTTTTTGTCTACGGAATCGAGCGCGAGCTGGCTATACTCGTGCTCGGTCAGCTTGTATCCGAATGAACGGATCATGTCATGGAGCGTACATCGCGCCATGAAATGCTGATGTTTTGCAGTTGCGAAGCAATCGTTTCCGGAAATGGATTTTTAACGTTTCCGAATTGATGTGCGCTCCCGAGTACAAGTGGCTCGCATCACAGTATCGACTTTGTTGATCGACTGAAGCACGAGCGTTTCCAGGAGTTGGAAGCTACCTTCTATCACCACTTGGATAGGTGAGGCATGAGGCCGGAAAATCTATTCGTCAGACCGAATCTTGTCACTGAGCCATTGTTCAATCGCTGGTACGCGTGGTCCTATCTCGTCTCACCTGCGAGTTCGGCATTGTATCTGGCCAACCAGCAACTCAGGATCCTTCAGTCTTTCGTTTCGGCCCCGCAGGTGCATGCCAAGGCACTTCAAGACCGCAAGATGATCGGTGGTCCGTTTGTCGATCATCCAGCGACGAAAGCCGGCGAAATCCGCTCTCTGATGGAAAAGACGGTTGCAGCGCGACCGCACGCGCTCGCTTTCGCCAAGGCCGTCAAAGAGCTTTATCAGTTGCTCGAAGAGAACGCGGACGGGCATTCCCTCGAGCCGCTGTACAGCCGAGTTCCCGACCTTTTGCGCGGCTATGTCGAGCTTGTCTACGATCTCAATCACGCGCCGTCGGTGCGTTTCATGGAAGGTCTGTTGTATCGCAGTCCGCTGTTCGACGAGACCAGTCAGAGTGTGACGATGTTCCTGGCGCATCAGGACGGGCGTTCGTTTGCGTTCAGTACGCCGAGGCTGCCCTCTGCCGCTGCCGTGGATCTTCCGATTCGGTTTGCCGATTCCAGGCTCGATGCGTTCTATCGCGCGAAGTCCGAACCCGCCGACTACCATTACTTGAAGGATCTACTTGGGGTAGAGAAGCAGCAGGAGCAAATCTTCTCCACATTCTTCACCTCGCAACCGCCCGTAGTCGACAGTAACGACTGCGACGGCGTCAGGATCCGCTACTTCGGTCATGCTTGCGTGCTGATAGAGACCGTTGATGTCGCGTTGCTGTGTGATCCAGTGATTGCCTATGGCTACGACAATGGTGCGCCCCGGTTCACCTATGAGGATCTGCCTGCCAAGCTGGACTATGTACTGATCACCCACAACCACCAGGATCATTGCGCGCTCGAGACCCTGCTCCAGCTCCGGCACAGAATCGGTACGATTTTGGTCCCCAAGAGTAATCCCGGGGCGCTGGCCGACCCCTCGTTGAAGATGGCGCTCAAAAGCATCGGCTTTGCCCGCGTGCAGGAAGTCGAGGAGATGGAGGAGATCGGGATCGACGGCGGTGCCATCCGCTGCATTCCGTTCCTTGGCGAGCATGGCGATCTCAATATCCAGAGCAAGATCGCTTTTGCCGTTGAGCTCAAGGGTCGCACTATCGTCATGGCGGCCGACTCCAACAATCTGGAACCGAGGATGTACCAGCACATCGCCGCGTCCTTGCCCCAGGTAGACGTGCTCTTCATCGGCCTGGAATGCGAGGGCGCTCCGTTGAGCTGGGTTTACGGCCCGATGTTGATGCGGACGTTGTCGCGCAGCATGGACCAGTCCAGGCGATTCGACGGGTCGGATTGTGCGAAAGCGCTACAGGTCGTCGAGGTCTTCAAGCCGCAACAGGCCTACGTCTATGCCATGGGGCTGGAGCCCTGGCTCACATACATGCTCGCGGTCGATGGAAGCGAAACGTCCCACTCGATCCAGGAGTCGGAAAAATTCGTTGGGCTTTGTCGCGAGCGCGGAATTGAATCCGAGCGCCTGTACTGCAAGAAAGAGATCGTTCTTCCCGCACGCCAGGCCTCCGTTGGCAGCCATCACTAGGAGAGATTGCATGAGAAACGACGAAAGCGAAGACCTCACTATCTACAAGGTCGTGGTCAACCATGAAGAGCAATACTCGATCTGGCCGGCGGACCGGGAAAATGCACTGGGCTGGAACGATGCAGGAAAGTCCGGAACAAAAGCAGAATGCCTGGCGTACATCGAAGAGGTATGGACAGATATGCGGCCACTGAGTCTCCGTAAAAAAATGGAGGCAGCTGCCGGCGCTTAATCCGAGGAGGTGTGGCGCGATCGCGCGAATTTCCTGCGCGAAGAGTCGCGGTATCGAAGGCCACATCGAGTTCTGCTGGATCATCGAAAGAGCCGGCATGTCCGCGATGCTTTTCGCCGGCTACCAAGCGCAGTGTGTCCGCCGGTGTCTTCGGAAGGGCGGCGCGACACTGCAGGGCTAGCCCATGCTTTTTCGGAGTCATCGACGTCGCACTGCCGAAGCCAATCAGAGACAGCGCAGATGAGTTCAAAGTGGCGGAACAGGTGGATCGTTTTTCCCAGCCCGAATCCGGCTGCCAGGCTTCGCTTGTTCTGCTTCCATCATGCCGGCGGAAGCGGGCAGTTCTTTCATGGCTGGCCGGGACATCTGGCATCGATTGTGGAAGTGGCGGCAATTCAGCTGCCAGGCCGCGGACCCAGGCTCGGAGAGCCTTATATGAGGCATTTGCTGTCGCTGAGTGGGATCCTGGCACAAGAGTTGTCGCCCTATTTGGATAGGCCGTTCGTCTTCTTTGGCCACAGCCTGGGCGCGTTGCTGTGCTTCGAAACAGCACGCAGCCTGCGGCGCGACAATCAGCCGCAGCCAGCACACCTGTTTCTCTCCGCCGCTGAAGCCCCGCACCGGCGCGAGCGCGATGAACAAGTTTCCGGATTGTCCAGGCACGCGTTGATCGAACGGCTGCGCGAGTTCGACGGCGCGCCAGAGGAAGCGTTGCAGAACGATGAATTGTTGGATCTGATGCTGCCAGCGATTCGCGCTGATTTCGAACTGTGCGAGACGTATGAGTTTCGATCCGAACGGCCGCTAGAATGTTCGATGACCATTTACGGCGGAATGGACGATACAGGCGTCGATACTGGGCGATTGGAGGCGTGGGAAGAGATGACCCATGGCGCGAGCGAATTGCGCCTGTTTCCTGGCGGCCACTTCTACATCAACAGCTCGCAAGCGAAGTTTTTGAGTGCGCTGTCGACCGACATCGCCAAGCTATGTGTGTAGCTCTGTCATTTGCTATGCGGAAGTCTTGGTCGATCGGACTGCCGCGTCCGAGAAACGGCGTCGTGGCGCCGGATCCCGGTGTTAGCGCCATCGAAGGGATTCTTAAGTTATGAAAATTGTCCGGCTTGCGGCCAGGAATGCGATTCATCTTCTGGTCCCGTCCGTGGCTGCGGGCCTGATTGCGGGCCTGGGCGGCGCTGCATTGATCGCGCTCATCAACCGGACAATGAATCACCCAGAGCTCGCCACGCCCGCTCTGGTTGCCATGTATGCGACCGCGTGCGCGCTGGTGCCGCTGACGCGACTGGTTTCGGCGACGCTTCTGATCAAGCTGAGTCAGCGCATGACCTACGATCTGCGCATGCGCCTGAGCGAGCGGATCCTTGGCGCTCCGCTGCGGCATCTGGAAGAGGTCGGCACGCATCGTTTGCTCGCGGCACTGACCGACGATGTGCTGGTGATCTCCAACGCCGTTGTCAATATCCCGGTCGTCTGCGTCAACCTGGCGGTACTGCTCGGCTGCGTGGTCTACGTAGGCTATCTCTCCCTGCCATTGCTGGCGAGCATGTTGCTGGCCATCGCCATCGGGATCGTCAGCTATCTGCTACCGATGGCGAGTGCCAATCGCCGCTTGCGGTTGGCGCGCGAGCTGCAGAACGATCTGTTCAAGCACTTCAACGGCCTGATCGGCGGCATCAAGGAGTTGAAACTACACCAGCCCCGTGCCGAGACGTTTACCCATGATGTGCTCAAGGTCTCTGCTGAAGCCGTCCGCCGCCACACCACCGCCGGCATGACCGCCTATGCGGCGGCGTCGAGCTTCGGGCAATCCTTGCTGTTCGCATTCATCGGACTGCTGGTGTTCTATTTGGGCGGCGCGCTGCATGTCGGCATGGAGGTGGTGGTCGGATGCGTGCTCGTCGCCCTGTACATGATGGGTCCACTCGAGGTGATCGTGAACGCGCTGCCGGCGTTCGGCCGCGCCCGTATCGCGCTGCAGAACTTCGAACGGCTCGGCCTGTCGCTGGCCGCAGAGCCCGCCGAGCGAATGTCATCGTCGCAGGCACCGGGGTGGAAACGGTTGGAACTGGATAGGGTCGTGTTCCGCTACCGGCAGGACGAGGACAAACCCGGATTCGCCGTGGGGCCGATCAGCATGCAGCTGATGCCGGGCGAAGTCGTCTTCGTGACCGGGGGGAACGGCACCGGCAAGACCACCTTCATCAAGTTGTTGACAGGGCTGTATGTGCCGGAGTCCGGAAAGATCCTGCTAGATGATCAACCGGTCGACGACGCAAGCCGGGGCGCCTACCGGCAGTTTTTTTCCTCGGTGTTTTTTGATTTCCATCTATTCGAACAGCTGCTCGGCATCGACGTGAGCGATGCCGGCGAACGCATCAAGGCTTACCTCGAAGTGCTCCAACTCGGCGACAAGGTCAAGATCCGCGATGGCACGCTGTCTACCACCGAACTTTCACAGGGGCAGCGCAAGCGCCTGGCGCTGCTGACCGCCTACCTCGAAGACCGGCCCATTTACGTCTTCGATGAATGGGCCGCGGACCAGGATCCGGTCTTCAAGGAGGTCTTCTATTACGAGTTGCTGCCCGAACTGAAGCAGCGGAGCAAGTCGGTCGTGGTCATCAGCCACGACGACCGCTACTTCCACGTCGCCGATCGCATCATCAGACTCGACGCTGGGAAAGTATCGGCGCCGACGGAAGCGATGCACACGTCCGACGCACTGAGCCGGGCGGGATAGCGGATGCCCACGTCGATTCTTGAAGGCTACAGGGGGCCGTTCGACGGCGCGAGCGAGCCTCGGACGCTGATCGAACTCCTGCAACGGCGTGCGCTCCAGCAACCGGACGAAGCCGCCTACATGTTCCTGGACGAGTCCGGAGCGGTGGCGGCGCAGATCGGTTACGAAGCCTTGGAGCGGCGCGCCCGGTCCATCGCGCGACGGCTCGAACGGACGCAGGCGTCCGGCGAGCGGGCAATGCTGCTGTGCGGGCCCGGGCTGGATTTCCATGCCGCGTTCCTGGGATGCCTGTATGCGGGCGTAGTCGCAGTTCCGGTCAATTTGCCTCGCGTGAACCGTAACTTTGAGCGGCTGCGTGCGGTCATTGCCGACGCCGATGTACGTTTGATTTTGACCACTGCACCCTTGCTCCCAAAGTTGGAGATAGCGGCCGATCAGCTGCCTGACCTGAAACGCTGCGAATGGATCGCGGTAGATGAGGTCGAGGACGACACACGGCCCTGGCAAGGGCCATCCGCCACGGAAGACACCCTGGCTTTCCTGCAATACACCTCCGGTTCGACAGCAACGCCGCGCGGCGTGCGGCTCAGCCACGCCAATCTATTGCACAACGCGCGCCTGGTGCATCGGGCCGGCCGGCATGCGCCGGGCGACAAGTATGTTTCGTGGTTGCCTACGTTCCACGACATGGGATTTATGGTCGGGCTGCTCCAGCCCCTGTATGCGGGCATCCCCGCGGTGCTGATGTCGCCGGCATCGTTTCTGCAACATCCCAAGCGATGGCTGCAGGCGATCGCCGAACATGGCGCGACCTTGAGCGGCGGCCCCGACTTCGCTTACCGGCTTTGCGTCGAGCGCATCTCTCCTGAGCAGCGGGCCGACCTCGATCTGCGTCGCTGGCGGATCGCCTTCAATGGCGCAGAGCCGGTGCGGGCGCAGACGATGGACGATTTCGTAGCGGCGTTCGCGCCGTGCGGCTTCGACGCGTCCTCCTTCTACCCATGCTATGGGCTGGCGGAGGCGACCTTGATGGTCTCCGGCAGCGGCGGCGAAAAAGTCGCGCAGCGCAGGAGCTTCAGTCAATCTGCCTTGGAGCGTCACCGCGTCGCCGAGTCCGGCCTGAAGGACCGAGACGCAGCGACGTTGGTCAGTTGCGGGCGCGTGCTCGGCGGTCAGCGCCTGGCCATTGTCGATCCGCACTCATGCAGGCGCTGCGGCGCGGGCGAGGTCGGCGAAATCTGGGTGTCAGGCCCGAGCGTGTCCGACGGCTACTGGAACCGGCCGGAACATAATGCGGAACTGTTCGGCGCCCGGCTCGAGCCGGAGGGTGAGGGTCCGTTCCTGCGCACCGGCGATCTGGGATTCTTGGCCGACAGCGAGCTGTACGTCACCGGACGCCTGAAGGATCTGATCATTGTGCGCGGTGCCAATCACTATCCGCAGGACATCGAACAGACGGTCGAAAGCGTGCACCCGTCGCTGCGTTACGGTTGCGCTGCCGCGTTTTCGGTCGAGATCGGAGGCGAGGAACAACTTGTCGTCGTGCAGGAAGCGGAACGTCGGGAAGGACTCGATCCGCAGGCTCTGATCGATGCGATCCGGCAGGCCATTTCGCAGCGACACGAGTTGCAGACCCACTCGGTCGTGCTGGTCAGGAAAGGCACCATCGCCAAGACTTCCAGCGGCAAGATCCAGCGGCACGCCTGCAAGGCCGCCTTCGTCGATGGGCGCTTGCGCGAGATCGCGCGGGATTCGCTGCAAGCGCACGACGCCACGCCGGAAGCGAGCTTGATCCTCAAAACCCTGCGGTCCATCCCGGCCGCCAGCCGGCAGCCTCCGCTGGAGGTGTATCTGCAGGAACAGGCCAGCCGTCTGCTCAAGATTCCGTCGCGGCGCCTGGCCCACGATCTGCCGTTGTCGACGTTCGGGCTCGATTCCTTGAACGCCATCGAGTTCAAGAACACAGTCGAGTGCGACCTGCGCGTTCCGATCGCGCTGTCGCAGCTGTTCGAAGATGCCACGATCTCGGATTTGGCCAGGGAACTGGCGCAAGCCTTGGACGCGCCAGCGGCAGTACAGGCACAGGCCGCACAGGCTTCGCCGCCCGAATCGCCCGAATCAGGTGTGCCGCTGTCCTACATGCAGCAATCGCTGTGGCTGACGCACCAACTCGCGCCCGCCAGCCCGGCCTACAATGTCGCGCTCGCCGTGCGGATCGACGAAGCGATCGACTGCGAAGCGCTGCGCGGCGCCGTGCAGGACGTGGTCGACCGGCACGGCACCCTGCGCGCCGTATTCGTCGCGACCGCGGACGGTCCCAGACAGATCGTCCGAGAGCGGCAGGAAGCGCAGTTCGATACAGCCGAGGGCGCTGCGGAGCGAATGGACGAAGCGCTGATCGCGCTGGCGCACCAACCGTTCGACCTGTCGGAAGGACCAGTGTTCCGCGCCGCCTTGTTCACACGTTCCGTGCGCGACCACACCTTGCTGTTGATGGCCCATCACGTGGTCACCGACGGCCGTTCGATGTGGATGCTGCTCGAAGAAACCCTGTCCTTCTATCAGGCGCGGATGGCGGGTCGCAATAGCGCCGCGCTGCGGCCATCCTCGGATTACGCCGACTTCGTGCGTTGGCAGGCCCAAACCCTGGCGGGGCCGAGAGGCGAGGCCTCGTGGTCGTACTGGCGCGACGAACTCGAAAATCTTCCGGTCTTGGATTTCCCGATGGCCTCCCGGCGGCCGCCGGTGCGGACGTTCAGCGGCGCGGAACTGCGCTTCGACGTAGGCCCCGAGTTGGCGCAGGCGCTGCGCGACCTGGCGATGTCGAACCGGACGACGCTGTACGCAGTTTTGCTGAGCGCGTTCCAGGTGCTGCTGCATCGCTACACCGGCGCGCGCGACCTTGTGGTCGGCTCGCCGGTACAGGCGCGGCCGGGTGCAGAGTTCGAGGGCGTCGCCGGATGCTTCTTCAACGTGGTGGCGCTGCGCTGCGACCTCGGTGCGGATCCGCGTTTCAGCGAGCTGCTCGCCCAGAACCGGCGCAAAGTGCTTGGCGCCCTGGAACACCAGGATTATCCGTCGCACCTGCTAGCGCAGAAGCTGGAGTCCGAGCGCGATCCCAGCCGTTCGCCGCTGTTCCAGGCGACCTTCCTCCTGCAGAAACCGATGCTGGTCGCGGAAGGCGCGCCGCTGTCGCTGCAGCAAGGCGCCAAGGCCCGCGTTGGCGGTCTGGAGTTCGCACTGGTGCCGGTCGAACGGCGCTTCGCGCGCAACGACCTGGAACTGGAAATCCTCGAGGCGCAAGACGGCCTGCTCGGTTCGCTTCAATACAACACCGACCTGTTCCAGCGCGGCGACATGCAGCGCTTGAGCGCGCACTACCGGCAACTGCTGCTGGCCATCGTTGCCGATCCGCGGCAACGCGTTTCGCAGTTGCCGATGAGCCACGAGGCCGAGCGCCAACGGATTCTTGGGCAGTGGAGCCAAGGGGAGGGGGGGTACGTGCAGGCGATCACGGTCGATGCGCTGTTCGCGACGCAGGCGGCACGAACCCCAGAAAAAGTCGCAGCGGTGCATGCGGGTGCATCGCGGACCTTCGCGCAATTCAACGACGAGGCCGAAAGGCTGGCCACTCTGATCGAGAGGTTGAGTTCATGATCCGAAATAGTCAAATCAAGCTCGAGAAATCCGAGGCTTTCGCGGCCGGATCGCTGGCAGAGGCTGTCGCCAGGGCCGCAGGTGGCAAGGTGTTGCGCTGGTACGTCGCGCAGTCCACCGACGAGGACCTGGTGGTCGAGGTGACCACGTGCGAAGACGCGCGCGACCGGCCCGATCCGTCCGCACAGCGGCGGTTCTATCCTGGCAAGAACGTGGTGCTCAGCGTAGTGCCGACCGGCATCGGCTGCAGCATCGGCGGCTTCGCCGGCGATGCCGCGCCAGTGTCGAACCTGCTCGCGGGCGCGGCCGACTACCTCATCGCCAACCCGAACACGGTCAACGCCTCCAATTTCATCAATCTGCAAAGCCGCAACATCCTCTACACCGACGGCTACTCGATGGATCTGTTCTGCAGCGGCGCGGCCGACCTGCACATCCCTTACGCGAACCGCGTCGGGCTGATCGTAGAGAAAACCGACGAGCGCAGTCTTGCGACCATCTTCAATATCGTCAACGCGGTGCGCGCGGTCCACGGTGTCAACATCTCCGACGTGGTGGTGACCGAGGAAAGCATCGGCGGACGTTGCCACGAGAACGCGTCGAAGGGCTTCGTCGGCACGGTCGACAACCCGCGCGTGCTGCTCGATGCATGCGAGCAACTGGTGCGGCGCGGGGTCAATGCCATCGGCGTCACCACCAACATCAGCGACCTGCCGCTGCACAACTACGCCATGCACTTCGACGGCGAATACCCCAATCCGATCGGCGGGGTCGAGGCGATCATTTCCTACCTGGTCAGCAACTGCTTCAACTTGCCGTCGGCGCACGCGCCGCTGCTCAACGTCAAGCAGCTCGACTTGAAGCACGCCGTGGTCGATGCGCGCGGGGCAGGGGAGTTCGCCTCCGAAAGCGGCCTGGCCTGCATCCTGGTCGGCTTGAAGAACGCGCCGCAGATCGCGCAGCCGGCGCACGCGCGCATCGCCGATATTATCAATATCAACAACCTCACGGCGGTCGTCACCCCGGCGTCGTGCCTGGGCGGCATCCCCGCGGTATGCGCGAGCCAGCAGGGGATTCCGATTATCGCGGTGCGCGAGAACAAGACGATCCTGCGCGTGGACCGCGAGGTCATGCGGATGGACAACGTGGTCGAGGTCGAAAACTACGCGGAAGCGGCGGGGGTCCTTTTGGCGCTGCGCAACGGAATCCACGTCGAAAGCATCCGCCGGCCGCTGAAGACGCTGCGTTACTGAGAACGACATGGAGACCTCGTTCGCCGCCCGCGACCTTGCCAAGCCAGTCGAACCGGACGCTGCGCCGCATCCGGACGCGGCGCGGTACCGCGTGGATCTGCCGGGCGGCACGTGGATGCTGTGGCGTTGGGCGGCGCTGCGCGGCGCGGGGTTTCCCGCGGATCTGCTGCTGGAGCTGGGCACGCCGGATTGCGCGCGCGCGGCCGATGCGCTCAACCAGGAACAACAACGCGAGGCGGATGCGAGTCAGGGCGCCATCTCGGTGATACAGCGAGCGATGGGCGAAGCTGGCCGGCATCGCCCCGCGGCACGCAAAGCGCTGCAATTGTTGCAAGCGCCGGAGTTCGCCGCGGTCTTGCAAACCCGCGAAGACGTCTGCGACGCAGTGCGGCGATGGCGACACTCCAGTGCCGCCTGCAGCGCGGCCCAGGAGCGGTTCGACGCGCAGTTCGGCGTCGCCACGCTTCAGGTCACGGACGCGCTCAAGCGGGTCGCCGGGCGCCCGGACTTCCGCGAAGCGGTGGCCTGGCAGAACCGCCACGCGCTCCACACCGGTATCGATCCGCTGCTGCTGCATGAGGGCGTCGGCGAAGCACGCGGTTCGAAGCTTCGGCAGCGAGAGCAGCTGGTCGCGAACTATCTGCAGCGGTACTGCGTCAAGAACGACACCATCGGTTTCTTCGGGCCGGTGGGCTGGGCGCGGCTGGTATCCGATGGGCCCGCGTTGCGGGTCCGCACCGGGAGTTCGTTGCTGGCGCGCAGGAACCTGTACTTCGAGTCTTGGTGCGTGGATGCGCTTGTCGAGAACTTCGAACACCGCGGTGAGGTGCTGCCGTGGATCGCGCCGCGCCGCAGCTGCACGATGCACGAAACTGATGGTGTCGCGCATCTGCCGTTCCGCGCGCCTGTGCGGCTGTCGCCCGCGGAACGCGCTGCGCTGGCCGCCTGCGATGGCGGCCAGCCGGCGCACCGCATCGCGGCTGCATTGGTCGCCGATCCCGACCTCGGCTTGCGCAGCGCGGCCGAGGTCTACGAACTGCTGCAGAGCCTGCAGGCGCGGGGAATGCTCTGGTGGCAGTTCGAACTGCCCCGGCAACTGCGGCCGGAACTCGCGCTGCGCGACGCGCTCGCAGGGATCGAAGACCCGCGGCTGCGAGCGCCGCTCGCTGCGGCGCTGGACCAATTGCAAGCGGCTTTCGAGACGGTCGCCGCGGCGGCGGGCGACGCCGACGCAGTGAGCGCCAGCACCGCCGATCTGGAGGCGACGTTCAACCGGCTCACCGGCCGCGCAGCGACGCGCTCGGCGGGCGAAACATATGCAGGCCGGACTCTGGTGTACGAGGACTGCATTCGTGACGGCGAACTCCAGATCGGCCCCGAAGTACTGGCGGACGTGGGTCCGGCGTTATCCCTGGTGCTGGACAGCGCACGCTGGCTCGGCTACGCGGTGTGGTTCTCCTACCGCAAGATCGCGGCCAGCCTGTATGCCACGCTGGTCCGCTCCATGGGCTCGGCGCAAGTCGATTTCGTCCAGTTCTGGGCGCGCATCCAGCCGTTCTTCTTCGAGCGCCGCGAGGAGGTCGGGGCGGCGGCGCTGGCCCAATTCCAAAAGCGTTGGGCGCGAATCGTGCCGTCCTTGCGCGACGCGCGACATCTGCACTTCACCGCGGACGCACTGCGGCAGGCGGTGACGAAGGAATTTTCTCTCGACGAGCGTCCGCGCAGTCTCTCGCGCTACCACTGTCCCGACCTGATGTTCGCGGCGACGGACGCCGAGGCGCTGCGCAGGCTGGACTATCAAGCCGTGCTGGGCGAACTGCATGCCGGAATCAACACGCTGGCGTGGCCGCTGTTCATCGAGCAGCATCCGTCGCCCGAAGATCTGTTCCGCGCGGTCGAGCTCGATCTGTCCGAGCCGCGGCTGCTGCCGATCGTGCCGAAAGGTGCGTTCGGCGACGTGACGCGGCTGTTTCCAGCCCTGGCATCACCCAAGGACTACTACCTGGGATTGCAGGCCGGACCGACCCAAGTCGACGGGTCGCGCTACCTGCCAATCGGGGAACTGATAGTGGAGGAGCGCGGCAGCGAATTGCTCCTGCGCACCCGTGACGGCCGGGTGACGCTCGACCTGATGGTGGGACTGGGCCAGTTCATCGATGTCGTCACTGCAGGGCGCTTCAAACCGTTCGACATCGACGGGCACCTGCCGCGGATCACCATCGACCGCCTGGTGGTGTGCCGTGAAGCCTGGAGTTTCGCGTTCGACGCGGCGGATTTCGCATTCCGCAAGGAAGAAGCGCAGCGGTATGCCGAAGCGCGCGCGTGGGCGACCCGGCACGACTTGCCGCGTTTCGTGTTCGTCAAGTTTCCGGGTGAGGGCAAGCCGGTCTATATCGATTTCGCCAGTCCCGTCTACGTCGAGATCCTGTCCAAGCTGGTACGGCGTGCGGCCGCTGCCGGATCGCAGGCGCAGGCATTGTTCACCGTCACCGAGATGCTGCCGGAAATCGAACAAAGCTGGCTACCTGGTGCCGCCGGCGAACGCTATACCTGCGAGCTGCGAATGGTCGCGGTTGATCGCTCGGACCACTCTTGCTGAGCCCCCGGGACAAGGAAACGTAGATGCCCTCCGAGCACCGACTCATTGGTTTAATGGCCGATCCAGGCCTGCAGCTGTTGACCGGCATGCTGGGCATTCTCAAGTCCGGGCACGCGTTCGTTCCGATCGACGCGAAGTTTCCGGTCGAGCGCATCGGCGTGATCGTGCGCGACTGCGGACTGGAAGTGCTGGTGACCCAAAGCAAATGGCTGGAGCTGGCCCGTCAAGTAGCCGAATCGAGCCCATCGCTCAAGCACATCGTCTGTCTCGACCGGGTAGAGGGCGAGATCGGTACCGGTGCAGGGAGCGTGCGCATCCATGATGCGCGCGACTACCTCGACGAGCAGGCGCCCGTGTCGGCCGAGCGCGACCGAGCGACGCCGCAAAGCCTAGTCTACGTCATCTACACCTCTGGTTCGACCGGCGTGCCCAAGGGCGTACCGATCAGCAACGAGAACCTGATTCCGATCCTGCTGTGGAGCCGCAAGTATTTCGGCCTCGGCGAACATACCCGCGTTCTGCAGAACCTTTCGTACTGCTTTGATTTCGGGGTGTTCGAGCTGTTGAGCACGATGCTGTTCGGAGGGACGTTGTACTTCACCGACCGACAGGAGGTCTCGGGCGTCGGATTCTACAGCGACTTCATCAGGCGCAACCGCATCGACACCGTCCACACCACGCCCTCGTACTTCCGCGACGTGCTGGCGTTGGATGGCGGTCTCGACACGCTAGGCACCGTGCATCTGGGCGGCGAGCCGCTAAGCCGCAGCGCAGTCGAGAAGATCTATCGCGCGGTGGGCGAGGACTGCGCGGTCTACAACGGATACGGACCGACCGAGGCCTCGGTCAACGCCACCATCTTCGGCCTGAAGGCGAAGCGCGAGCTCGATCGGCTGAAGACCGAGACGGTGCCAATCGGGCGGCCAACGGCGGACAACCGGACCTTCGTGCTTGGCGCGGACATGCGTCCCGTCGCCGCGGGAGTACCGGGCGAGTTGTATATCGGCGGTCCCGGCTTGACGCGTGGCTATTTGTCGCGCCCGTCGCTCACCGCGGCGCGATTCCTGCCGGACCCGCTGTCAGCGCAGCCGGGCGCGCGGCTGTACCGTACCGGCGATCTGGTCCGCTTCGTCGACGACGGCGAAATCGAGTTTCTGGGGCGTCTGGACGAGCAGGTCAAGCTGCGCGGGTTCCGCATCGAGCTGGGCGAGTTGGAGGCGGTGCTGCTGACCCATCCGGACGTGGCCGATGCGGCCGCGGTGGTTGCCGATGCTGACTCTGGCAAGCGCCTGGTGGCGTTCGTGGTACTGCAGCCGCAAGCGGCGGCGCCCTCGGACACGCAACTGCGGACCTATCTGCGCGAGCGTTTGCCCGAGTACATGGTGCCGGTGTTGATCGTGCCGCAGCCGCGATTGCCGCTGAATCCGAACGGCAAGGCCGACCGGCGCCTGCTGCTGCAGCTGGCCGCCGCCGCGACGTCGGCCAAGAGCGCCGCGACACCGGTACAGGCGCGCAGCCCGGCGGAAGAACTGGTGGCGGCGGCGTGGGCGGAGGTGCTGGGCGTCGACGACGTCGGCGCGGAGGACAACTTCTTCGAACTCGGCGGCCACTCGCTGCTGGCCACCCAGGTGATCAGCCGCTTGCGCCATTCCTTCGGCAACGACCTGCCGCTGTACCTGCTGTTCGAACGGCCTACGCTGGCTGATTTTGCCCTTCACCTGGAGAGCGCCAGTTGGAGCGGGACCAGCGTGCAGGTGGCTGAGATCGAACCGGCGCCGCGGGACATCGACCTGCCGCTTTCGTTTCCGCAGGAACGCCTGTGGTTCTTGAACCGGCTCGAACCCGAAAGCGTTTCGTACCTGATCACCCGCGCGATCCAGATCGAGGGCCCGCTCGATCACGCGGTGCTGGAAAAGACGTTCGCCGAATTGGTGCGGCGCCACGAGATCCTGCGCACCACCTTCCCGATGGTCGACGGCCGGCCGCTCCAGCGCATCCAGCCGCCTTATGCGTTCCGCATTCCGGTGATCGATCTGACCGGCGTTGAAGACGGCGAACGCCAGAGCGAAGTCGAGCGCCTGATTCTGCGCGAGGGCCAGCGCCCGTTCGACCTGGAGCGCCTGCCGCTGCTGCGGGTGAACGTCGCCCGTCTGGGCGACGACAAGCACGTCGTGATCCTCAACGAGCATCACCTGATCCACGACGGATGGGCGCAGGGCGTCCTGGTTCGCGAGTTCCTGGTGCTGTATCGCGCCTTCGCCGCCGGCGAGCCGTCGCCGTTACCGCCGCCGCGCTTGCAGTTCGCCGATTTCGCCCACTGGCAGCGCAACTGGATGCAGTCCGAGCAAATGCAGCGGCAGCTGCATTACTGGCAAGAGCAGCTCAAGGGCGCGGAGGCCGGCTTGAACCTGCTGACCGACCGGCCGCGCCGCTCTGTCGCCAGCTCGCGCGGCGACCAGTACGAGTTCTCGATCCCGGCGGAACTATCGGCACAGCTGCGCAGTTTCAGTCGCCGCGAAGGCGCCACGCTGTTCATGACCATGCTCGCCGGCTTCAATGCGCTGCTGCACCGCTATACGGGGCAGGTGGACATCAGCCTGGGCTCGGGAATCGCCAACCGGCAGTCGCAGGAATTCGAAGACCTGTTGGGGATGATGGTCAATACGGTGGTGATGCGCACCGACCTGAGCGGCGCCCCGTCGTTCCGGGAACTGCTCGAGCGTGTGCGCAAGGTCTGCCTGGGCGCCTATTCGCACCAGGACGTTCCCTTCGACAAGGTCGTCGAGGTGTTGCGCCCGGAGCACAACCGCGGCCACTCGCCGCTGTTCCAGGGCATGTTCGCCTTCATGGACGCGCCGACCCGGGAGCTGTCGTTGCCCAATCTGTCGCTGAGCGTGATCGGGACCCACAACCACTCGGCCAAGTTCGATTTCACCGTTATCGTGCTGCCGCACGTGGAGCAGCTGGTTGGCCAGCGCGGCCACGAGATCCCGGCCGAGATTTCGGTCCAGTTCGAATACAACGCCGAGATTTTCGAAACATCCACGATCGTGCGGATGTGCGAACGCTACCTGCGGATTCTGCAGGCCGTGGTGTCGGACCCCGAACTCCGACTCGGCGAACTGCCGCTGATGGACGAGGACGAGTGCCAGCGGACCCTTCACGGATACAACCAAACGCAGACGCCGCTGGCCGATCCGGAACTGTGCGCGCATCGATTGGTCGAGCGCCGGGCGCAGCTGGATCCGGACGCCGTGGCTGCGTGCGACGAACGCCAGGAGCTGAGCTATGCACAGCTCAACAGCCGCGCGAACCGGCTGGCGCATCATCTGATCGGGCTAGGCGTCGCCGCCGAAGATAAAGTCGCGATCTGCCTGCCGCGCAGCGTCGAGTCGCTGATCGCCGCATTGGCCTGCTTCAAGGCTGGCGCCGCCTACGTCGCGCTCGACCCGGAGTATCCGCGGCAACGGCTGGACGTCATGGTCAATGATTCGTGTGCGCGGATCGTGCTGACCACGGCGGCGCTGGCCGACCGGTTCGATGCTGCGCAGGTCCACGTAATCGCGCTCGACGCAGATTGGTCGCGAATCCAGGAGTACAGCGAGTTCGATCCCGGACTCACGGTCGTTCCGTCGCAACTGGCCTACGTGATCTACACCTCGGGATCGGCCGGCACGCCGAAGGGCGTTGCGGTCGAACACCGTGGGCTGATGAACCTGATCGACTGGCATCGCACCGCGTATGCGTTGACGCCGCAGGACCGGGCGACGATGCTGGCCGGGCCGGGATTCGACGCCTCGGTCTGGGAGGTCTGGCCGTATCTGGCCGTCGGCGCCAGCCTGCACATCCCCGGCGACGAGGAACGCAATTCGCCCACCCGGCTGCTGCGCTGGCTGGCCGCGCAGAAGGCCACGCTCTGCTTCCTGCCCACGCCGCTGGCAGTGGCGGTGTTGAACGAGCCGTGGCCGGACGCGATCGATCTTCGCGCCTTGCTGACCGGTGGCGACAAGCTGCTGTGCCGGCCGCCGCCAGGGCGCGCGACAAGACTGTTCAACCACTATGGGCCGACCGAGTACAGCGTCGTCGCCACCGGTTGCGAAGTGCCGCCACAGGGCGAGCCGGAGGTTCCGCCGATCGGCCGGCCGATCGCCAATACCAAGGTCTATGTGCTGGACGCGCGGATGCAGCCGGTGCCGCAAGGACTGCCCGGCGAGCTGTGCATCGCGGGGATGGGCCTGGCGCGCGGCTATCTGTCGCGTCCGGTGTTGACCGCGGAGCGCTTCGTTCCGGATCCGTTCTCTACCGAAGCGGGGGCGCGGCTTTACCGCACCGGCGATCTGGCGCGCCTGCGCGAAGACGGCGAGATAGAATTCCTGGGCCGCTCCGATCGTCAGGTCAAGCTGCGCGGGTTTCGCATCGAACTCGAAGAGATCGAGGCGGCAGCGGTCGCGCACCCCGCGTTGCGCGATGTCGCGGTCATCGCGCGCGAAGACGGCCCGGGCGATACCTGCCTGGTCGCCTACTTCGTCCCGCAGCACGGCCGCGTGGCCTCGGCCGCGGAACTGCGCGCCCACCTCAAACAGCGGCTGCCGCACTACATGGTGCCCGCCGCGTTCGTTGCGCTCGACAACCTGCCGCTATCGCCGAACGGCAAGGTCGACCGCCGCGCGCTGCCGGCGCCGGTCTGGGCCGGCGGCGAAGGGGCGGTCGACACCAACCCGCGCAATCCGATCGAGGAAGCTGTCGCCGGGATCTGGAGCACGGTGCTTGGCGTGGAGCGGGTCGGCCGGCACGACGATTTCTTCGCACTCGGTGGGCATTCGTTGATCGCGATCCGGGTGGCGATGCGCATCAACCAGACGTTCGGTATCGAACTGCCGCTGCGCGACCTCTTCGAGGCGCCGACGGTGGCGGAGCTGGCCGAGCGTATTGGCCGCCTGAGCGATGCAGGCGCCGATAGCGGCACACAGCCGATCGCACGCCTGCCGCGCGACCAACCGCTGCCGCTGTCGTTCGCCCAGCAGCGGCTGTGGTTCCTGGATCAGCTGGAACCGGGCAAGGTCAACTACAACATTCCGGTGGCGGTGCGCCTGAGCGGTCGGCTCGATGTGGATGCGCTGGAGCGCAGCGTCGGCGCGATCGTGGAACGCCACGAGGTGCTGCGGACCACCTTCGTCAGTACCGGGGGCCAGCCGCTACAGTCCATCGCGCCCCCCGGCGTATGGCGCCTGCAGCGGCGCGAGCTAGGCGAGTTCGAGCAATCGCGGCGCGAAGCCGAAGTCGTGCGCCTGGCGAAAGAGGAGGCTGGGCGACCGTTCGATCTGTCGCGCGATCCGCTGCTGCGCGGCGTGCTGTGGCGGCTGTCCGACAATGAACACGCCCTGCTGTTGACCACGCACCACATCGTTTTCGATGGATGGTCGGCGGGGGTGCTGGTCCAGGAGTTGTCGAGTCTGTATTTGGCGTTCTCCCGCGGCGAAGCATCGCCGCTGCCGGGCTTGCCGGTACAGTACGCGGACTTCGCCCACTGGCAGCGCGAGCGGCTCGGCGCGGAATGGCTCGCGCCGCATCTGGCATATTGGCGGCAGCGGCTGCGCGGACCGCTGCCGGTGTTGGAACTGCCCGCGGCACGCCAGCGCGGCGCGGACGAACCGCCGCGCGCCGCCACCGAACGGATCCGGTTTCCCGAGACGTTGCACGCGGCGTTCCAGCGCTTCAACCGCGAACGCGGAGCGACCCCGTTCATGACCCTGCTTGCGGCGTTCCAGACCCTCTTGTATCGCTACACCGGGCTCGATGACATCCTGATCGGCACGCCGGTGGCCGGCCGCAATCACATCGACGCCGAGGCGCTGATCGGCTTCTTCGCCAACACGTTGGTACTGCGTGGGGATCTCTCGGGCGATCCGAGCTTCGCCGAGTTGCTGGAGGCCGCGCGCGCGTCGACCCTGGAGGGGCAGGCCCACGGCGAGATCCCGTTCGAGATGCTGGTGCAGGAGTTGCAACCCGAGCGCAATCTCGACCGAACGCCGCTGTTCCAAGCGATGCTGGTGGTGCAAGGCATGGCGCGCGAGACAAAGCTGCCCGAGCTGTCCGTGCGGCCGCTGCCACTGCAGGCCGCGCAGGCGAAGTTCGACCTGACCCTTTCCCTCGGCGAGAACGAGGAGGGGATGGCCGGGCACTGGGAGTACGACGCCGCGCGCGTCGACGGCGCGGCGGTCGCGCGCATGGCTTCGCACCTCATCGTGCTGCTGGAGCGGGTCATGGCCGCGCCGGACACGCCGATTTCGCGGCTCGAAATGCTCTCGCCGCAGGAACTGCAGCGGGTGACGGTCGACTGGAACGACACCGCATCGGAATATCCGGACGCCTGCATCCATGAGTTGGTCCAGGCGCAGGCGGCACGCACGCCCGAGGCGATCGCGCTGGTCGACGGCGAACAACGGCTGAGCTACCGCGAGTTGAACCGGCACGCCAATCGGCTGGCCCGGCATCTGCGCACACGCGGGGTCGGGCCGGAAATGATCGTCGGCATCATGCTGCAACGCACTGCGGCGATGGCGGTCGCTCTGCTCGGCGTACTCAAGACCGGCGCGGCTTACCTGCCGCTGGATCCGGAGTATCCGCCGGAGCGGCTGGCGATGATGGTCGAAGACGCGAGCCCGGACGTGTTGCTTACCCAGGACAGCCTGCGTGCGCTGAGCGAACGGCTGGGCGGGGAAGTGGTGTGCCTGGACGGCGGCGGCTTCGCTGGCGCAGTGGAGGCCGACGACGATTTCGACAGCGGCGCCAGCAGCGGCAATCTGGCCTATATCCTCTACACGTCAGGGTCGACCGGCCGCCCCAAGGGCGTGGCGGTCGAACACCGGAGCGCGGTGGCGTTCATCCATTGGGCGGGCACCCGCTTCAGCCGCGAACAGTTGGCCGGTGTGCTGGCATCGACCTCTATCTGCTTCGACCTGTCGGTATTCGAACTGTTCGTGCCGCTGGCCCACGGCGGCCGCGTGGTGCTGGCGCAGGACGCGCTGGCGCTGGCCACGCTGGCCGCAGCGGAAGAGGTCACCCTGATCAACACGGTGCCGTCGGCGCTGACCGAGCTGATCCGCCTGGGCGCGATCGGCGAGGGCGTGCGCGCGATCAATCTGGCAGGCGAGCCACTGCACAACACGTTGGCGCAACGCGCATACGCGCACCGCGGCGTGCGCCAGGTGATGAATCTGTATGGGCCGTCGGAGGATACGACTTACTCGACCTGCGTCGTGGTCGATCGCGGCGCCACCCAGGCGCCATCGATCGGGCGTCCGATCGCCAACACCCAGGCTTACATCCTGGACTCGGCGCTGCAGGCGGTGCCGCCGGGCGTCGCCGGCGAGTTGTATCTGGGTGGCGCAGGCCTGGCGCGCGGCTATCTGCTGCGCCCGGCGCTGACCGCGGAACGCTTCGTGCCCGATCCGCTGTCGGGCGCGCCTGGCGCGCGGCTTTATCGGACCGGCGATCTGGCCCGCTTCCGCGAGGACGGCGAGATCGAATTCCTGGGCCGCAGGGATCGCCAGGTCAAGCTGCGTGGGTTCCGCATCGAGCTGGCGGAGATCGAGGCTGCGCTGACCGCGCATCCGGCGGTCGTCGATGCCGCCGCGATCGTGCGCGACGACGCAGCCGGCGAGGCCGCCATCGTCGCCTGTTTCGTCGCGGCGGCGGGAACGGTGCCGACCTCCGCAGAACTGCGCGCCCAGCTCAAGCGAGTGCTGCCGCACTACATGGTGCCCGCTGCGTTCGTCGCACTCGAGGGCTTGCCGCTTTCACCCAACGGCAAGGTGGATCGTCGTGCGCTGTCGATGCTCGCCGCGCCCGGCACCGGAAGCGCGGCCGACGCAGTCGCACCGCGCGACCCACTCGAGCAGGCGGTAGCCGACATCTGGGTGTCGCTGCTGGGCGTCGAGCGGGTCGGTGTGCACGACGATTTCTTCGATCTAGGTGGCCATTCTCTGGTCGCGACCCGCGTGGTCTCGCGTATCAACGAGACATTTCATATCGAGTTGCCGCTGCGCTACGTATTCGAGGCGCCGACGGTGGAGGAACTGGCCACGCGGATCCAGGCCCTGATCGGCTCCGGCACCCGCCAGCGTGTACAACCGATCCAGCGTCTGCCGCGCGGCGCTCCATTCCCGCTGTCCTTCGCCCAGCAGCGGCTATGGTTCCTGTCCCAGTTCGAAGGCGCTAGCCAAGCCTACCGCATCGCCGGCGGCGTCAGGCTGACCGGGACGCTCGACCGCGCGGCCCTGCGCGGCGCGCTCGATGCGATCGTGGACCGACACGAGGCGTTGCGCACCACATTCGCGCAATCGCAGGGCCAGCCGGTGCAGATCGTCGCCGCGCCCGGCTGCGGTTTTCCGTTCGCAGAAACCGACCTGCGGCACGAGGCGGATCCGAGCGGGGCGCTGCGCGGACTCGCGCGCAGCGAGGCGGGCATGCCGTTCGACCTGGAGCATGGGCCGCTGGTCCGCGCCCGCTTGGCGCATCTAGCCGAGGACGATCACGCGCTGTTGCTGACGATGCATCACATCGTTTCCGACGGTTGGTCGATGGGGGTGCTCGTCAACGACCTAGGCGCACTCTATCAGGCGCTGCGCGACGGCAGGACGGCCGCGCTGCCGGAGCTGCCGATCCAGTATGCAGACTATTCCGCCTGGCAGCGGCAATGGCTAAGCAGCGCAGTGCTGGAGCAACAGGGCGCGTATTGGAAGCAGACGCTGCTGGGCGCGCCGGCTCTTTTGGAATTGCCCACCGACCGGGCGCGGCCGGCCGAGCAGGACTATGCTGGCGATTCGGTCCGGGTCGACCTGGACGAAGCGCTGGCGGGCCGGCTCAGGGCGCTGGCGCGGCGGCACGGAACGACGCTGTATGTCGCGCTGCTGGCGGGCTGGGCGGCGCTACTGGCGCGGCTGTCGGGACAGGACGATCTGCTCGTCGGCGCGCCGGTGGCCAACCGCACCCGCACCGAACTCGAGCCGCTGATCGGTTTCTGCGCCAACACGGTGGCGCTGCGATTGGATCTGAGCGGCGCGCCGACGGTGGCCGAACTGCTGCGGCGCGTCGCGACGGCGACGCTGCAGGCGCAGCAGCACCAGGACATTCCCTTCGAACAAGTGGTGGAGATCGCGCAGCCCACGCGCAGCCTGGCGCATGCGTCGATCTTCCAGGTGATGTTCGCCTGGCAGAACACGCCGGAAGGCCGCACCGATCTGCCGGAGCTGAGCATCGCGCCGATCGAAATGCCGCGCGTCGCCTCGATCTTCGACATGACGCTGTCGTTGCGCGACACCGGCGCGGGCATCACCGGCACGTTGGAGTACGCGAGCGCGCTGTTCGAGCAGCGGACGGTGGAGCGCTATCTGGGGTATTGGCGAACGCTGCTGCAGGCCCTGCTCGAGGACGAGACGGCGGCGGTCAAGCGGCTGCCGTTGCTGGCGCAGGCCGAGCGGCGGCAATTGCTGGAGCTGTGGAGTACCGGCCCGGCTGTGGCGGGCGATGCGCTGCCGGAGTGCGCCCATGCTCCGTTCGAGCGGCAGGCGGCACGGCGGCCCGCGGCGGTCGCGCTGCGCCATCGGAACCGGCAGTTGAGCTACGCGCAGCTCGAAGTCCAGGCCAACCAGCTCGCGCATCACCTGCGCGGGTTGGGCGTAGGCCCCGATGCGGGCGTGGCGATCTGTATGGAACGCGGTACCGAGATGATCGTCGCCTTGGTGGCCACGCTCAAGGCCGGCGGCGCCTGCATTCCGCTGGATGCGTCCTATCCGGCCGAACGTCTGGCCTACGTGCTGGAGGACAGCGCGCCGGCGGCAATCCTGATCCACGCGCAAACGCCGGCAGCGGCGCGATCGCTGCTCGAAGATACGCTCGGGGGCGCCGCTGTCGTGGAGATGGACGTGCATCGCGAGCGTTGGGCCGATGCGCCGGCCACGCCTCCGGACCGCGCCGCGATGGGCCTGAGCGCGCAGCATCTGGCTTATGTGATCTATACCTCGGGCTCGACCGGTCGGCCAAAGGGCGTCGCGATGCCGCACGGTTCGCTGGTCAACGTGATCGGTTGGCAGACCGCGCAGGTCGGCGGTGCGGTGCCCGCGCGTTGCATGCAGTTCGCCGCGCTCGGTTTCGACGTCGCGTTCCAGGAAATCTTCTCCACCCTGGCCGCGGGTGCGGAACTGGACCTGATCGACGACGGTTTGCGGCGCGACTTCCCGGAACTGCTGCGGCATTTGTGCGAACGGGACATCGAGCGGCTGTTCCTGCCGTATGCGGCCCTGCAGGCGCTGGCCGAAGCGGCATCCGGCGCGCCCGCCGATCTGCAGCTGAAGCTGCAAGAGGTCATCACGGCCGGCGAGCAGTTGCATATCACCCCGCAGATCGCCGCCTTGTTTGCACGCACCAAAGGTTGCCG